>Ga0123355_10015190_pt1 | contig 12090 bp, 12 predicted proteins | sample TergutEmb28metaG_3_FD_89872 | JGI IMG/M metagenome (GOLD analysis project Ga0123355, IMG submission 89872) | Embiratermes neotenicus P1 segment gut microbial communities from Petit-Saut dam, French Guiana - Emb289 P1 | ecosystem: Host-associated > Arthropoda: Insects > Digestive system > Gut ... | reverse complement strand
CGTGGTGGAGAATCCATCGCCTCCCCTCCCACAATTCCGGTCGCACGCGACGCACACGATCTCTCAGACGCTTCAAAATCTCCACGTAGAAAGCTGCGTTGACAGTTTTACCCTTAGGTGCGAATTCGTGGTGCACAATTCCATGGCAGTCAAAAAAACCATCAACATGACTTTGATTTTTTATTTGCTTTTCCGTGATTTTTTCGGTCTCGGCGAATTTTTCTGTTTCCACTCTCTGCTCTGTGACTTCAGCTCGATGTCGTACTCGTAGATGGACGATTCGTCGCCTGTGATGACCCTTTCCAAGAATTCATCGCTTTCCTCTGAGGTTTTCCAGTCAACGCAACTCTCTTTCCGTCGCATCTTTTGCTCAGGAGTGAATAGTTTCGGTACAATCTTGGCGCAAACTTTTTTCATTTCCAAATGTTCCGTCAAAATCGTGTGAATGGATGACTTTCCAAAGCAAGTTCTTCTGCTATCATTCTAACAGGCAATCGGCAGTCAATGAGCACGAGAGAACGCACACGATCGATGTTTTCATTACCACTTAAGGTGCAGGGGCGTCCTGAACTTGCATCGTCCTTGTGGTCTTCACGGCCTTCCCACTTGAAAACAGTTCTTTCCTTTAGGGCATACTCTCCATAAACCTGTTGCAACATTTGATGAAATTCGGGGCCATTCTTGCCCAGTTTCACAAGCAACTTGATGTTAATCCATTGTTCAAGCTGTTGATCGATATCAATTTTGACAATGCTCGAAAACGGGTTCCACAAAAAAACTAATGCACGAAGTCTGGCCTTCTCCTAGAGCGGTCGGGCTCCTACTGAACGTCAACTGGGTCCTGTTCAGTGAGGAGAACTGGAGGGGTGCGCCACCAGTTCACATCCCACTTCTCTGCTAACCCACTGCACGAACTTTTTGGACAGACTACTTATGTATCGACCATAGTCATTAACAGAATGCGTTCTCAGGCCCTTAGCTAACATGAAATGCAGATATATGTTGGTATTGGAACTTTAATTACTCGACACGTCCTTAGTAATTTATTGGCCCAAAAATGGCAACCAGGGGTGTCAGAGATTGCACTATATGCAGAACTGAAGTTGTGATTAACACTAAAAGAAATCGCATTTCTGTAGAATGTGATATGCAATATCATTCACCCAAAACTACCATTTAAAACCAAACCCTGTCTCTCTTCAATTTAATGACCTCATTTCAATCCAAAAGGCATTGAGATTGTTTCCTTCAACACAGACACAAAATAACTTGGAATACATACTGTTCTGAGAAAACAGACTACCTCCATTTTCAGAGTGCCTCCTGAAGATGCAAACAGTAAATTCCTCTGAGACACTGCTACCCAGACCACATGTTATTCAAACCTACACCACATTATGTTTATTCACCACTGTGAAAACCTGAAGTAAAAAACCTAGTGGATGGTTCATGCAGGAAAAACTGAATCACAAGTACACATTATGTTCTGAACTAACATGGCATGATGTAATGTCACTGCACTTTGCACCACATTTGAGTTATGCTTTCTACTGCCTAATAAAATGAATCAACAAATTAAAAGGATATAACATAACTAAAAGCTGCAAGCCATTCCGAAATGCAAAATGTTATGAGTTCTACATATACAGATGGATTTACAGTCAACAAAACTACCCAAGATATATGCAACTCCCAAAACAAAAATGAAACAAATATGACAACTACACTTACCACTGAACATGACAAATTCTAGCAGCTATTATTTTTCATAGTACAAATGATTTTCATAAATTCATTGGTGCACAAACTATATTTTGAATTTTATGATCAACTAAAATAATTTTACATTAATAAGCCACACACAAACAAAATATTTACACTGTTAAAAGTTCTGCAAATGTAAGAACTATAATATTTCAAACATAACCTAATTTCGAAGAGTCGTGAAGGTTTTATTAACACATCACAACAATATGGAAGCTCCCCAGTATGTACACCCTTAGGTACCTTCAGACTGTACGTTTTATTGTGTTCTTTATCAATTCCATTAAACTTCTGAAGCCAAACGACTTTTAAAGACGTGGTGCAGTGAGTCCTTTAAATTGCCGAACAACTTATAAAGATGTCACAAACAGTGTGTCGAGGTTTGCAGGAATTTTGTTCACTCCTATTTGGTAAACTGCTGTCTCTTGCTATGCTGCAGGGCTTTCATTCAGGAGCCAGAATGTACCACTCCACCTCCTAAACCCCTCCACAAACACTGATATATATGTAGACACATAGTAACTGCGCATTTTTCCCATCTGACTAATAAGGTGCTGACACTGCGCGCTTTGATTATCGCTTGCAATGGAGTTCATTGCAGGTAGAAATATCAACACTTGCCTGTGAAACAAATTCTAGCTGTTGACCAGAAAGGTCAGTGGCATACTGCACCCATATAATTCAGACAAATATAATGCTCAAAAATCAGAGATATCCACCAAAATCGATGTTTAGAGCTACAGGAGGGCCCACACATGCCTCTTGCAGTGCTGGGGTAATCTGTAGGGGTTGTGGGGTAGAAACATGCAACAAGCAGCCATCAATCTAATAAAAATGTCTTGGGCACCCTTGAATAGCTGGAATTCTATACAGCAGTCACATCATAGCTTTAGATCCGTTTTGCTGTCACTGTATAAGACGTTCATATCACAGTGGCTTTACAGTTCTTCAACTCTGCCCTGTCATACATGGCAGTCTAAACAAGGAGGAGGAGAATAAGAAGAACAACAACAACAGAAGCAGAAGCTGCAGGCCTCAGCAAAGTCGAACCACAGGCTGCAACAATTGGCTGATTACCAACCTGGGAACTGCCTCAAGGAAGGAACACAAATATTCATCCTTTTGTCGGTCCAGCAAAAGGTGGACCATGAAACTGTTTTTCAAATTTCTGGATCTAACAGTACTCAACAGTTGGATACTGTTATCTTCATATGGGGCTAAATATACCGACAGAGATTTCAGGATCCTTCTGGTGAGGAATTAGACTGAGGAAGCTGGAAAGAGCCAAGATCACCCCACCCTCAGATTGGTAGTACGACTAAGTGTAGGCCCACAAAATGTTTTGTTACTCGAGGGCCATAACAAACACTGGCCAGCGAAATCATCAACCCAAATGTGCTGCTGTCTGTGTGCTTGTCATGGCCAAAAAAATGGGCACAGTGTATAAATGCACCAGACGTGATGTGGAGCTGTTTGAGGTGCATTGTTCCATGGAATATCACACCAAAGTAAATTTGTAAAACACCCTCTTTGTGAATACTGTGTGCTGTAATAAAACAGGGATCTAAGGTGCCATAGACCTTCTGCAGCAACCAGAATAATGTGAGTAATGAACTGTTTACAGCACATTTTATATAATGGATGCAATTCACAGGCCTACATTTATTCTAAAAATAGGTAAACATTTTTTCCCAGATTAACCAATTCATAAGCACAGAACAAAATTTTATTTCATTAAATTTGAAGGAAAAGTCTAAGAGATGTGCTTTTTTTTCCACCTAACAGTAGGCAACAAAATTTAAAATTCTCAGTAAAAAATCTCTGCAGGCTGCGTTGCTTGGAGGGATTTATTTCCGGCATTAAAGGGTTAAGCATAACAAATGTAGTTGATTATGGTGTGTTAACAATACATGAATCAAATGCCCCATTTTCTGTCACAAGACACCAGTTCAGAATGTGTAACAAAGATATTTTACAGCTTTCCTTTGAAGATCTAAATCAATCTATGTCTCCCCTGAAAATCAGCTACCACTATATCAGCTCAGTAACACACATCCAGTATGTGCAAGCTGTATGCTACCAAGACATGTTCTGCTGGGACATCTTGACCCTTGAAGGAGGGACCGATTGGTTATCCCAAAATAATGGCATGGAATTACCACTTCATGCTGCACACCATTCCAAAAGATAGCAGATCTCAAAAATGTTCAATTTCTATGTCTCCTTCCATCACGAGAATGCAAAATGGTGAACATATATATATATATATATATACATATATATGTTCTGTGATATTACTTCAGAAAATGTCTAATAGGGTAAAACCACATGACCTCCCATGTCAAGCAATTGGTCCTGCTCTCTCCACTCAACATTGCTGCAGTAGTTTCAAAAGTTTCTTCATCTCTAAAAACCACCATACATGAGGCTTTCATATTCTGAAACCACATTAAAAAAAACCCACACACAGAGATCAACAAGCTTGCTGTAACTGCTAAGATAATTTCACAGCCCGGCATACAGTTCTGTGTAGAAACTGTAGCTGTTCAATCATGGCAAACAAACTTTCATGGGCAGCATGAGACTTCCCTGCCTTGTTCAACATTTATGCCTCATCTGGACACAGATCATACTTGTGATTTGCCAGAGATGAGAAAAATATTCCAGTTACATTATGGTGCAGTGAACCAGTCACCCAGTCAGCAAATGTGCAAGTGTTTAGCAACAGGAGACATTGCTCTCTGTCTGCATGCAGTCCAACAATGTGGCTGTAAGATTATACTGAGGGGGAGAAAGTAATGTTTCTGATGGCTGTGCTATAGTGGCTGATAAAACTGCAATTGACAGCAGTGATGTTTTGAAATACTGGACATAAGGGGATGATATTGCACTGGCCGCTGTAGTTTGTAATACTTGACCAATGCCGCTACCCCCGAAACCTAAAAAGCCGTGAAACCAGAGCTCCCGCGCACAACTAACGAACATGGAGCCCAATGCCACTGCCCGCGACGCCTAAAACGGCGTGCAACCATAGCTCCCGCCGCAAACTAACGAACATTGAGCCCAATGCCGCTACACCCGACACCTAAAAGCCATGAAACGAGAGCTCACGCCCCCAACTAAAGAACATCGAAACCAATGCCGCTGCCCGCGACACCTACAAAGTCGTGAAAACGGAGCTCCCGCCCCCAACTAAAGAACATCGAGCTCAATGCCACTACCTCCAAAACCTAAAAGCCGTGAAACCGGAGCTCCAGCCCCAACTAACGAACATCGAGCACAATGCCCTGCCCCCGACACGAAAAAAGGCGTTAAACCAGAGCTCCCGCCCCCAACTAACGAACATCAAGCCCAATGCCGCTACCCCCGACACCTGAAAGCCCTGAAACCAGATCTCTCGCCCCCAAGTAACGAACATCGAGCCCAATGCGGCTGCGCCCGACACCTAACAAACTGTTAAACCAGAGGCCCCGCCCCCACGTAACGAACATCGAGCCCAATGAGGTTGCCCGAGAAAACTAAAAAGCCGTGAAATTAGAGCTACCGCCCCCAACTAACGAACATCGAGCCCAATGCCGCTACCCCCGACACCTAAAAGCCCTGAAACCAGATCTCCCGCCCCCCCATCTAACGAACATCGAGCCCAATGCGGCTGCGCCCGACACCTAACAAACTGTTAAACCAGCGCCCCCGCCCCCACGTAACGAACATCGAGCCCAATGAGGCTGACCGAGAAAACTAAAAAGCCGTGAAACCAGAGCTACCGCCCCAACTAACGAACATCGAGCCCAATGCCACTACCCCCGACACCTAAAAGCCCTGAAACCAGATCTCTCACCCACCAACTAACGAACATCGAGCCCAATGCCGCTGCCCGCAACACTCCGTGAAACCAGAGCTCCTGCTCCCAACTAACGAACATCGAGCCCAATGCCGCTGCCCCCGACACATAAGAAGCCGTGAACCCAGAACTCCCGCCCCCAACTAACCAACATCGAGCCAAATGCCACTTCCCCCGACACCTAATAAGCCGTGAAACCAGAGCTCCAGCCCCCAGCTAACGAACATCGAACCCAATGCCGCTGCCTAGCTGCTAATAAAGGCTATTACTCTGGAAACTATAATTGGATCTAAACAAATCCACCTTAATATTAAAGTAAGACTCTATACAACATTAAATAGGCCAGTATTGTGTGATGGAAGTGTAAACCTGGCCCCTGACAAAAATGACAGGACTTAAGCTCCATGCATTTGAATGGAAAATATTAAGAAGAATATACGGCCCAAAGTGAGACAGGGTATTGGCACCCTAGATGGAACTGCTAAATTTCCACTGTGTACAAAAATTACATGGATGATATTAAAATTAAAGACTAGTATAGGTGGCTCATATCATAATGGACAGACGGATCCCCAAAAAGGTTCCTAATGGGAAGTTCCACAACACAAGATCAATAAGTAAACAAAGAACAAGATGGGAGGATGTCATCCACAGGGATATATTAGAGATCTTAGGAATATAAGGTTGGAGAAGACAAGATGGGGATAGGGGGAGACCATGGCCCAGAAGGTGCTGTAGCGCCACACATGGATAGGTGGATGGATGGATGACTGGATGGAAAAACTGTTCTCAACAGTGGTGCAGGTAGGATTTTTGGTGCTGGGGTGAATAATCACAATGACAGCCCCAAACATAAATGAACTTCTTTAAAGAAGAGTCAAAATTATTTATTAAATTTCCTTTACTTTATTTCAATAATTTAAAATTTTTGAGTGCAAAATTCATATTTTTTCATTCAAAATATTCATTGTGCTGCCTCATGTACTGTACCACTCAGGGCAGCCACACCACTCACCTCTCCTTGGTGTGTGTCATTCTGAGTGCAACATTTTCAGCAATTAAACCCTGAAAATAGCTCTATCATATGGAACATTTGGCATAATAAATTTACAGGCTGTTCACACAGACATCACTGTTAATAGTAATGAGTTCAGTATTATTTCTATGCTGAGTACTTGAAGATAATACAAATGTTATAAATGTATCCATTTTTCTGCAATAGGTTCAACTTAATTGACAGAAGTCCATACAGTATATACATTTTTCACAGTACTTTCATAGTTGTACAAACACCACCATAAAGGCCCTCCATAAATAACATACATAAATATATATATCAAGTTACCCCTGTACTTAGCAAAACCCCATATAGAAGGAGGCATTGGTATCAATCTCCATGCATTCTAGACCTGATCACTAGTTGGGAGTGAATGGTCAGGCTCATGTTCCTGGAGTATTAATCCAAGAGAAAACCACAATTACCCAAAACATAAAAGGCTGTGTGATACCCACAACCAATTTGGACATAACTGTGAAACAAAAGATCCCTCCCTCTGCTTGCCCATAGCCAAATACACCTAACTGAGTCATCCTGGTTCAGGTAAGTGGGCAAGGAGTACTTCATAATTACAGCTGTTAACAAGAAAGCTGTTATGTGAACTTATTCATTCTTCAGACTGCTGTTTGTGTGAGTGACCATACCTCAGTTTCTGTGTTGTGAAAAAAATGTGCATTTATAAAACTTAAGTCATAAATACCGACATGGTAGCACTGATACTTTTTGTGAAATTGCGAAGACACTTGGTTGGTGCGCTTTCACACATGAAGCTAACGCAGCAGTCAGTGTCTCTTTTTTATATGTTTTATATTTTTTAAAGTCAATTACAGAAACAATATTACTTATTAAACAGAAGATCACAAATGGATAGTACTCAAATATAACAGTTATTATGGCCACCTGACATACTACCTCTTTAAGAAGTAGGAAATGCAAGTACTCTGAATTCTTTCTAGCTACCATTACACTAATAACCCATGTTAGGAAAGGTGTAAACTACAACGATTTTTATTAATTACAGTGATTACAAATGAAGTGTTTACAAAAATGTATTGGTAAGGAAATAACTGCCAAATACAAACTAAACACACATCATTGTAAAGAGCAACTAAAAATGTTTTTCCATCCTACACCCTATGCAAGCTCATGCTCCATTTGTTGCCCTATGCTCATTATGACAATAAATGACATGATGCCAAACAATGCAGTAAAAACTGTTCAAATTTGCCATCACCATTTGTATAAAGTCTTTAGTTGTTCAGGGTTATAGGCACTGGCAAAGGAGGAAGATTAGGGCATAAAATCTGGGGATGGCAGGGGACAGAATGTGGACCACTTTGCTGAAACCATCCCTCAGGCAGTGGCCTATTCAGCAATGTTGTCACCTCATTGCCCATGTTGGTGTGGTACCTTGTCATTATGAAAGATAATGCTTGGTTCTTCTTCATGTCATGAGGATATTACATGTTTGGTAGGTACATAATTCTGTTACATATCTGGAACAAAGTCAAATACTATCTGGATTTATACAGGGCAACCAAGGGAGCATATAATGAACTTGCATGGGGTATGATACAGAACTTTTTGAGTTGCTCTTTACAAAGGTATACATTTAATTTTTGTATGCCTATTAGTTTCTTGAAAATAAATATTCATAATCATTCACACCATTTGAAGAATTTCTAGGCATTCTACAGAATGACAAGATGGATTCAGGCAATGTGTTATTTTCCTTCACCAAAATTAATTTTCCTATTGTGCATTCCAAGAGTGTTCTAAATTAAGTATATCACTACAGATCACTAAAGTTGCACAACAAAACTGGTTTTCTCAAACACGTGTGTGTGCATATGCATGCACGCATGCATATATAAGTGCGCACTGAAACCTGTCTTAAATGGAACCTGGATATAGTGGAAAAGTGTCTTCAATGGAAAGCTTTTACAGTCCCAAGGATCTAGTGTAAGCAACATCATAAAACTGTCTTCACTGAACAGAAACTTGGAAACAGGGCATGATGACAAGACTAAACAGAAAAGATTCTTCATGTTTTTATTTAATTTTGTTCTGTACTGCACCTTCAGCATGACTGTACCCTTCTATTGACAACTGTTTGTCAGCACTTGGAGATGCTGCTGGAAACTGTAGTTAGGCCAGAAGAAGGGTGGGAGGAGAATTTGGACTGAAGGCTGTCAGAGTTGGGGGGCTGAAGAACTCATGAAATGGAACTGTGTGTAGCATCAGTCCAGAATATACTCACTGATAAAAAATGTAATGCCACTTTAGAGTAGGTAGCAATTGTCCGTATAGCAGTCACAAACCTAAACACACTAAGGAAATTCAAACCCCACTCTGTGCCCCAAACAAAGGCATTCCTTTTATGTTTGCAAGTCCCAACCCAAGAAGCACAATTAGATATCATCGCAGAATCTTTACACCCAAACAGAAATAGATGACCATGCCAATTATGGCACAATATCCAAAGATATTTACTTCTTCACTGACAGTACCACAAATTGTAGCAAAGTTTATTGTTGTGAAAACTTGAAGTGTACAGCATACTAAAAGCCAAGAAACCAGTGGCCAAATTCTAGTTGTGGTTCAATGAAATGGAAACTAAAAAACCACTGCCACATATTCTTATTCCCAATAGGAACAAGAAAAAGAAGTGGCTAAAATGCTGGAGAAAACAGGGCAGCTTGTGGATGATTAGAAATTTTCAGAAAGAGATGAAATTGTGTTTAATGAAATCTGTGGTGAAGCTGGTAATGTTTTGGAAGAAAATGCTGCAGACTGGTTTGCCAAATATTAAGTACCTGTATTAAATGAAACCTGTCTGACCTGTCTGCAAGAGACAAAAATTATGGTTCCGTTACAGGCAGGTTTCCCTGTACATATTTATGCTGTATGATATATGCAAAAACATTACTGAAGTACACATATGCAGTTTACTACATTTACTGTTATTGATTATAAAAATTATTTTCCCTGAAATAGTATACATGCTTATTAAATTGGCGAGTGCCTCAAAAGCACCTAATTTTTAAAATCATTAAATGGTGTGGTGCTGAATGACATTTAGACTGGCACCAAACACTGTTAATAGAAATCCTCAAACACTGGACTAGAGCATACATGATTGACAGCACAGCATACAAATATCAAAGGGAGAAGAGTATGATTCTTGTGCAACAAGTACTGCACACTACTAAAATGAAGATCAACAGAATACTGCATCCTGCTTAGTTTTAATGACATTATTTGTTGCAGCATGAGCAACAGAACTGGCATTTGGATTGAAACAAAACCCTTGTTTCTAACAAAAACAATTTTTTGACCCACGAACACTTAACAATTTCTTAACCGTGCATCATAGTTCAATATGGAATAAGAAAACAACTAGATGTCACTTAGTATTATATTTATTTCTCCTTTGTAAGTTGCTCAACATGTTTCAGGCCACCTTGTGCCCATCCTCCGGAGCTGACGACTTAGTGGTATTTTTGCCGCGTGTGGTGTAGTGCCGTGGCTGTGTAGGCGGTCAGAACCGGTTAGCTGGTTGTGTGTCCACTGGGGAGTACGTAGCACAACTCGTGCTACGTACTCCCCAATGGACACACAACCAGCCAACCGGATCTGACTGCCTACACAGCCACGGCACTACACCACACGCGGCAAAAATATTACTAAGTCGTCAGCTCAGCTCCTGAGGATGGGCACAAGGTGGCCCGAAACATGTTGAGCAACTTATAAAGGAGAAATAAATATAATACTAAGTGACATCTAGTTGGTTTCTTATTCCACATTTAATTTCTTAACCATTTCCCATTAGTTGCTTTTATTCTTGAGTCGCAACATTTTTCTGATACTGTTCTCAGTATTATGCACAGAATGCCTAGGTGATGTATGAAACAACAAGAGTTTCATAGTTTGTATGCTATTCTGGGGCATTCTACCAAATACCAGACTTTATACTCTGTCAGTAATAAACACATGCTTCCCACTTTCTTGTTACAACATACATTATATATATTGACTGCATATGTGTCTGAAGTCACTAATGGTATCGCCCGTGCTCCTTAACTGCTGTAGTACTCTAGGACAGGGCCCACTGCATCACACTTGTGTCATGACCTCCTGTAGAGATCAGTCTTGAGTTATCCTGCAGGAATGACACATTTGTGACATGACTGCTGTGGCCTCCATATGTGTGGCACAGTGACTGCAACAACAAAAGAAAAATACCAAAACTGAAGGAAAAACTGGAGTATTAACACTAATTTTGTTCTGTCAGTATGAAAAAGGGTAAGCAACAGAACTAAAATTTGGTCTTACAGTGTACAGTGCAAGTCCTGTCAAGATGAGGCACAAATAACCGAATAAGAAGTTTTAAAGTCCGAAAGCTGAATTTACATGACACAACTTAGTTACTGTAGCTCTTAAATTCAAACTCAAGGCACTTGGGAGTACAAGATGGGACAATCCTATATGTTAGTTTTTGACTGTGTTCATACTGTAATGTCCTTGGTACATATATTTCAGTAATATTGTCTTTTTTCCTTCTTCCTTCTCTAACTCCTCCTTCCTCTTTTTCATCTTCTAGTCACAATCACAACCATCATGTTTATCACCTCCTCCATCTCCTGCTGCTCAAGACATTGATTTCTGACTTGTACTGAGGTTGCAGCAGATGTCTCACATTTTCATTGCCAATATACCTAAACTCCATGTTAATATTAAATATTATGGATGGCTTTTATATGACATTAAGAGAACCATTAATAACAAGGCTGATGTATTTGCAAGTACATAACTTCATGAAGAATATTTGTCACAAACAAAACGCCTGATCCAGACTGTAGGTGTTTCACTAACATCTTTATCATATGGCCTATAACACAATGCTGATTCTAATATTGCCTTTATGGCCATCTGAGGTACAAGAACTGAGATGCAATAATTCACTTCTATCAGATTCATAAATTTTTAAATCAACCACACATAGTAACACTAAATTACGTAAGGTGCTTTTACTACTTTATTTCTTTAAACTACATAAGGACGTAAAATATTATACTGATTTCATTTACTTGTTCCTTTTATGGTACTGCACAGAATATAAAAGTCTTGAGAACTTGCTTGTAGCATTATAGTGGCATTCCTGAAGATGGCCAAGAAAGCTGTAATGGGTGGGACAGGTTTAATATACAGAGTGTCCCAGGAGGAATGTGCCAGACTTCGGGAGGGTGTTCCTTATGCTAAAATATACCGATATAACCCAAAACACCTCTGTCCAAAGTGGAAAGGTTACAGAGATAATGGCCAGAGAAGTTTGAAACTTTGACAGCTGTTACTCACTTATTGATTACCAAATACATATTGAAACTGGCAGGAATATGTGGTTTCTGTAATGTTAATAGCTGTACGT
>Ga0123355_10015189_pt1 | contig 12090 bp, 7 predicted proteins | sample TergutEmb28metaG_3_FD_89872 | JGI IMG/M metagenome (GOLD analysis project Ga0123355, IMG submission 89872) | Embiratermes neotenicus P1 segment gut microbial communities from Petit-Saut dam, French Guiana - Emb289 P1 | ecosystem: Host-associated > Arthropoda: Insects > Digestive system > Gut ... | reverse complement strand
GATATCATAAATTTTGTAGGAACAGGTATCATAAATTGTGTAGGAACAGATATCATAAATTGTGTTGCTACAGATATCGTAATTTGTGTAGGAACAGATATCATAAATTGTGTAGGAATAGGTATCATAAATTGTGTAGGAACAGATATCATAAATTGTGTAGTAAAAGGTATCATAAATTGTGTAGGAACAGATATCATAAATTGTGTAGGAACAGATATCATATATTGTAAAATTACAAATTAGAAAGAGAAGTAAAAAACAACTGACTAGAAGAAGTCCAATAAAGGTGCGAAGGTCCTTTTGGACTGTAGTGCCATAGAAGAAGAAGAAGAATAAGAATAAGAAGAGGAAGAAGAATTATTCAGTATAACCACTGAACATTGCCTGTGCATGTGAATGCCCGATAGTTAGACTGCAGTAACATTTACAAGCGATCACTCCGTCACACATGACCTAAGTAACACCACATGATCAAACAGCGCCGCAACCTAATTCGTAACGCAAGGCACGATGTGCCGTAGGCCACAGCAACAATAACGGCACACGATCATATTTAATGCAGTCTCTTGCAGTGAATTGGTAGGCGACATGTTTCAACAGGCTGCAAATAGCGCGCAGTTCTGCTGGAAGGAGAGGGAACTGACAACATGCTGACATGATATGGTGAAAGGGAACTGACACCATACTGACATGATACGTACAGTGAAAGTGAACTGACATCATACTGACATGATACGTACAGTGAAAGGGAACTGACACCATACTGACATGATATGAACAGTGAAAGGGAACTGATACCATACTGACATTATATGGTGAAAGGGAACTGACACCATACTGACATGTTACGTACAGTGAAAGGGAACTGACACCATACTGACATGATACGTTCAGTGAAAGCGAACTGACACCATACTGACATGATACGTACAGTGAAAGGGAACTGACACCATACTGACATGATATGAACAGTGAAAGGGAACTCACACCATACTGACATGATATGGTGAAAGGGAACTGACACCATACTGACATGATACGTACAGTGAAAGGGAACTGACACCATACTGACATGATATGGTGAAGGGGAACTGACACCATACTGACATGATATAGTGAAAGGGAACTGACACCATACTGACATGATATAGTGAAAGGGAACTGACACCATACTGACATGACACTACAGTGAAAGGGAACTGACACCATACTGACATGATACGTACAGTGAAAGGGATCTGACACCATACTGACATGATATGGTGAAATGGAATTGACACCATACTGACATTATATAGTGAAAGGGAACTGACACCATACTGACATGATATGGTGAAAGGGAACTGACACCATACTGACATACGTACAGTGAAATGGAACTGACACCATAGTGACATGATATGGTGAAAGGGAACTGACACCATACTGACATGATACGTACAGTGAAAGGGCACTGACACCATACTGACAGACACGTTCAGTGAAAGACAAATCAAGGGAAGTAAAACGCACAAGCAGTCCTGCAGACATATTTGTGTATGTAATGTTTGTTATTTTATTGTTGTTACATCAATATATGTCATTTTGTTTATGAATGTATGACGTATTTCTGCTGCTCCTGTAAGTTGCTACGAGGATTTGCGTGATAAACACCAACAAGATGCACTTTTCTTTCTTAATTTATTTCGATAAAATATCCTGTACATATTTCGAACAGATTGACTGTTCATCATCAGCAGGCAGTTTACTGTACATGCAACATGCGGTACTTGCCATGCATGATAAATACCATACGCTACATGTACAGTAAACTGCCTCCTGATGATGAACATTCAATGTGTTCGAAACATGTACAGGATATATTATCGAAATAAATTAAGAAAGAAAAGTGCATCTTCTTGGGCCGTATTACGCAAATGTATCGCGATGCACGGTCCACAGAATGTGAAATTTGCTAAGACGATATTTGGCTGAAGATGGAAATTTGTTACACTGAAACACATAGCGGGTTTGTATATGCAATATCTGTACTGACTGAAATGTGGTGACGTTGGGTAATGCATGGGGGTAAAATGTGCAGTGCAATTAAGAACATGCAGCGCCTGCCTGAGCAGCGGGGAGCCTTGAACTGCACGTTGTTGCTAACATGTGTAATATAAAGGCCGTGAAGACTTAGAAACACAGAAAACGAACTGCACTTTACATTAAAGCATGACGCACTATGTAACCTGCTTTAATACCAAAAACTATATACATATATATATGTTATATATATATATACGTTTGCTTCTAAGTGAAAGTTGAAGCGCTACTGAGCATACGTTCCATTGCTGTTTATTGTCGCCATATTCTGTTCGTATGCATAACTACCAGTATTTATCATCTCTGCCATTTTATATAGCTAACTGTTAACTAATACATTGAATAGAACGAAAATATTTTTCTGAACTTTCCTGGTCATAGGCGTTTCCATTTCCTGCCATGTACATGGGTGCTGATAAGTCCTTAGCCCGACCAGGAAGGAAGCAAGCTACATTCCCCGCATTTTATGGAACTTGGAGGTTCATTACTACATTCAAAACAGTCCACCACCTGTCCCTACCCTAGCCAAATCAACCCATTCCTCTTCCCATCACACTTTTGACAGGCGCAACTTGTTTCCTTCCTGGTCGGGCTAAGGACTTATCAGCATCCTGGGTATACTGAACATACGTAACTAGTGAATAATGTCACAAAAGTAAGTCTTCTATATTTTTGTCTTGACATGTGTACAATAATAGTGACGATGACGACGAAGATGATGATGACGATGACGATGATAATAATAATAACAATAATCTATGAGTTAAGGTCTTGTGTACAAAATTGTATGGACTACCAGTCGATTTACTTCTGGCTATTACATTGTGAAAATTTGACCTAAACTTGCGAAACAAGTGATAGACAGTACTGGATGAAATTCTGTACTGTTGGATGAACAGAAGGCAGGTTAAAAGGAGTAATTAGACTGGAAAAATGAAGCTGTAATGATATGGAAAGTAGAATGTGGTGGCAAAAATTTGGGAAAACAGTTCACTAGCACCGTATTGACAAACGAATTTTAATTGGGGTAAAAAGGCGTGTATAGAATGCGGCATAAGGAAGGAAGGAAGGAAGGAAGGAGGGAGGTGGGATGGGGCGGTTGTTAGCAGGAGCGTGAAGGCGAGAGGATTCGTAAGAGAAACGTCTAACTGTAGTTGTCAATCGTGTTCAGGCAATAGGAAATGGAATTCTCAGACGTGCAATGTTTGGCTGTCCAGAGAGAAGCAAGCGGAGAAGGGAATTCATGAATAAACAGAAAGGTAATGTAACAGTGGGGCTGGGTCGTGGTGGAAAGTCATCAGGCGGTCACACAGTTTTGTTCTTCCGCGCCATCTCAAAGAAAACTTTATAGAAATTAAATTTTAGGCGCCTTCGCAAAATTTCGAAATTGTCCGTCCGTCCGTCTGACAGCATAGAACAACTCGGTTCCCACTGGACGGAATTTTGTAAAATTTGGTTTACGAATGTTTCTCCAAAATCTGTTGAGAAAAGTCAAGTTTCACTAAACTCTGACAAGAACAACGGCACTTTACATGGAAATCTGAACCTGTGTTTGGTGCTGTCTTGCTTAGTTCTTCGTAGAATGAGAAATGTTTCAGACAAATTTGTAGACACAATCAAACACACATTTTGCGTTCAGTAACTTTTGTTTTTCGAAAATCGTCCCCTTTGTGACATAATGTGGAAAAATATTGTAGAGCCGGGCAATCCAAAGATGACAATATAATACGGCGCATGCGCATTGCATGCCGCGTACATCAACGCATTCACCCGTATGGAAGTCGGGCTTCCGCAGCGAAGCAGATGAAAACTGCGTTCTTCTGGGTTATTACGCAACAAGTGGTGGTAATTCCTTACTGACGTTTCGGGACAACCTGTCGTTCCCATCTTCAAAGGTCAAGAATCCAAAAAGAAAGCCAGGATTCTTAGCGCGGAATTTGTATAAGGAAGAGTGTGGACGGTGATGGGTGTGAGTAGAGCGGTAGTAGCAGGACGGGTGCTGCAGGTGACAGGAGGCAGTGGAAGTGTGGTCATCAGTGGGTCTTTGAAGGAAGACGTTTCGGGAGTGGAAAGTTTCTAAAAGATCAGGAGAGAGAAACAAATGAAACCATCTATATTAGGAAAGTGAGAAGAGGAAAAAAGGAAACTAGTAAAACATGTAGTTGATAAATAAGTGAAAAACAAAAACAGTAGGACAGTAGAGAAGTCTTAGCTTAGTGCTGCTCTGTAGTATACTTGCAACTGCAGGACAGGGAGACAAAAGAAACACAAGTGTGTGGAATAGAGTTAAGTAACACCCAAAGGAGAAAGAGTGGAATACTAGTACAATGAAACAAAAAATAAAATTGAACTTCGTAGGGAGGGGAAAATAGAGTAACTCGGTGCTGCACCGAGGTGAAGTGGCTTGCGAAGACAGGTGGTAGGCGCAGGCAAGGAAGCCTACATGGAAAAACAGGGAAGAAAGGAACGCGAGGAAGATGGAGAAATTGGTAAGAATTAAGGGGAAAGAGGAAGAAAGGAGAAACAAACCGAAAGGGAAATAAACGTGAAATGGAGAAGGAACACTAAGGAAAGCAGACGCTGGATAAAAATGAGGAAAACTGACCTACCCAGATGCGAAGAATGGGGGGGATGCAACAGAGAGCGGAGGTGGGGAATTGAAACGCCGTTACAGCTTGCAGGACGAGGTCAGACTGGGGTCCTTAGAAGGGCCCTAAGCTAGTCGTCGCTACTGAGGGGGCCGTCTATTGCAAATAAATATCATATCATATATCATATCGCACATCGTGTATCGTGTATCGTGTATCATGTCATATATAGTACATTTACGAGAACTTGGCTACGATTGTTTGCATTATTGTTGATGGCAGTAGTCGATACAACAGTAATGAATAGCTTAATGAAACTACTGTGAATAAATAAATAAATAAATAAATAAATAAATAATGAGTCGCACACAGAACTGTGTCTGCAACGACACAGCCTTCTGACAGCCATAACTTCCTGCAACGCGCGCTGTGTCGAACTGTAACAAACACTATCAAGGTTACAGTTGCAAAGACACGAAGGAACCTAAACGTTACGTCAACAGTACATTCCCAGTCTTGTTTGTCAGACATTATTGGAAATTAACATGCGGCATTGTGAACTCAGCTGTTGATTTCGCCCTGCCGCTCCTTGGTACGTCCTGAATAAGAAGGGTGAAGTAGGAAGCGACTCAGATTGTGTTCTTTGTTGGGGTGTAAAGAAGCAGACAGTATCGGTGAGGATCTGTTGAAAAACTGAGGTTGTGTGTCGCGATGACGTAATGAGGATACGTGCCGTGGTGTCTGTAGCGGTGGGCAGTGCGACGTCTTTGCTGCTTGCACAGCAGAACTGCCAGGCGTGTTTCTGTGTCGTCAGGATTGACGCCCCTTTCGATGCGTCAGCGAGTAGTTGTGTACATTAGCACTGTCGTTTCGGAGGACCCTACGGACCAAAATACTCAGTGGCATGCTCTATAAGACAGTAAATTTTAAACGAGAAAATTTAGGTTCATAAAATCTAGCATCTCATGTCACAGATTTACAGCATCTCTGGAGTTCATGATGCATCGTTGTGACAAGTTTCTGTATCTGTGTGAATCAGAGATTTGCTCTTCTAGGATTTACGCTGAGTGTATTAGTAGTTATCTACCGACGTTTCGGGACTAACTATCGGTCCCAACTTCAAGGGTCAAGCAGTCCAAGAAGAATTTCGAAACTCTTCGGCACGCAGTTGGTACCACCATGCACACCATTCCCTACATATGTGCGTGCCTAAGTGTTTCGACATTCTTCTTGGACTGCTTGACCCTTGAAGTTGGGACCGATAGATAGCCCCGAAACGTAGCTAGGTAACTGTCAATGTACTTTATGTAATATCATAGAAGAGCGAAGATCTTAGGGAGATGCATGATCAAGAGGATATTCATACACACAATTCCTGTGAGGCACTAGATCTTGAAGGGAAAAAATGTTCCTGTTCACCTTTAGACGTAGCTGCGTCTGACCCTTGCAATAAAGCAGTGCAACTTGTGCAACAATATTTTATCGTTTCGGTACTCCGCTAAGAATGAATTCACCATCGGCACTGATTTGTTGCGGGATTATCCTGCCCTTTTATGAAGATATGCAGCTGTGGAACGGCAGGCAGAGGGCGGTAGCAGCTAGAGGGAGTGCTCTGAAGAGTGTATAACTGCTTGCAGGCATCTCATGTTTATGTTCCCTGCAGGATCGTTGTGGATGGTCTCCAGGGACTCGCGAACCCCAGACTGAAAATATACTGCTTTAACAAAATTAATGGCCTCGTTTTTCAGTTCATAGCCATCAGGGGCGTCAACGGGTTGTGTGCGTTGTTTGTTTTGTTTAAAGACTACACGTATGACTGATGTAAACATTTACTGCCTGGCAGACAATACTGCGAGCTGTCAGACTGTCATAATGACAGAAATAACAGCTGCCATGTTGTGGTAGGCTTCCGCCTATTGGCTAAACTGCAAAGGGAAGATAGACCGATTACTCTAATAAGGCGCGGTGGTAAATATACGTACCATCTTCCTGAATACTGAGAACCCAGTGTTTTGCTTATATGTGTGGTTTTAGCTTATTTTAAATTTCGGAGCGAAGAGCAATTGTTTCCCAACCTGTTGTAACCGATGTTCTTTGTACAAGATATACAGTGTGTTGTCTGCAAGGTAACGTCAAAACTTTAAGTTACAGCCGGAATTTTTAAATGTTACATGTGTGATTTGCTGCCATGATGCAGCTTGCGCAATATAAATATTATGTTTGGTAAAAAATATTATCATTCAAACTTATGGGTTGTCATGTGACATGTCAGGTTTTGGAGACTTGAATACCGGTGACTTCAAGGCAGGCGGGCAGGCGGGCAGGCGGGCAGGCGGGCAGGCGGGCATGCAGATGGATCTCGACAGTTCATCATTGTTCATGTTGTATTGAGTCGTCTGAGTGGATGGACATACAGTATGCAGAAAATGATGCTTTGAAACAGAAGGCCTACATACAGTTACTGTTAAAGTTACTGCGTCCTGAAAGCTGTGAACAACCTAATAATAGAATTGTAACAGCTTTAATGAAAACTAAATTCAAGACAGCCTGTAAGTCGTTCATTCTCTCTGAACGCCTTGCGTGCGAATCACTTACCTTGAAATGAAACATCTGCGAATGTTTAGTAGGCTGTATAGATGTTAAAGCAAATAATGCTGGCACAATAGACAGTCGTTACAAACCTGTGTTAAAAGAGGAATCGATTTTGTTGTGAAAATGAGAATATAGAATCTCCCAACGCATTCAATTGTTGAATGCACGGGACTGAGAAAACTGACGTCACGATATGGTGCTGTGTTACTGCGACATCTCAGTTATATTGCATGCATTGTCACACTGGCTACTACGTTACTGCGGCACTCCAGTTATACTGTATACATTGTCACACTGACGGCACGACTGGCACTACGTTACTACGGCACTCCAGTTAGATGACGTCACGACTGGTACTACATTACTGCGGCACTCTAGTTAAATGACGTCACGACCGGTACTACGTTACTGCGGCACTCCAGTTATACTGTATGCACTGTATTATTGAAAAACATTAGTCTTAAACGCCAATTTCAGTCAGACAATGGATGAAGTCTAGTTGCAGTGACTATCGGCTGTTACATTAGTAAAAATGGAGTTTTGTTTTATTAAATCTCACAGTGACAGTTATCATGCTGTTAGTAATGCCGTTTTTCACAAGTTCGTTTCATTGAGCCTCCATGTGTTAGCCCTATAATAACGTAGAGTAAACTGACTTCAGGCAATGATTTTAAAAGTGACGTATAGTTAAGGAATTTGTACTTGCCACTTCGCATGTTTTGCCAGAGGATGGACCAGCCTGGCCGCAGCTGCAGACTAAAGCTGTTCTCCGTAACATACTGTGTGTTGTTTTTGGGCTTCACTGTAAAATGCCATAAGCCTACAGATGCATATAAACTATTTCTTATTTTAAGCAAAGTGTAGGTGCTGCGTACAAAGTGGCACAACATTCAGTAATGGCCCATAATATCAACAGACCTATCGGACGTATCAAATAAGGGACATTCGGAGTGATGCCGTTATCTTTTCTTCCATATTCTAAGTGTGAAAGTGTTCTCAGTTTTGTGGTGTGTCGAAGTTCTTCTTGGATTATTCAGAATGTATGTTGTGCTGTTTGACTGTCCGGCGGTAAGAAATGTAACGTTCTGATGTTTACGGGTATGCAGTGCCTACCGTGCTATGCCAGTACGTTCCAGGTAGGGAGAAATCGTGTAGACTGGACCACTTCCTCAATTGAAAGGTGGCTCTAGAAATTGACACCTAACGAAGGACTGCACTGTAATGGCAAAATATCATTTTACGGAATGCAGGAAGTGTTACAGCGAACAGGAAGTGGGTCTCAGTTTCAGTGTTGTGTTTTGTGTGTTTCGCCTTATTTCTGTCCTACATCTTTTAAGTATTGTGTGAACACGGTAGGCCTTTTGATCAACTGGTGTAAGTTACTTCCAAAAATGTGTCGACGCAATTTCCTTTCGATAAAATAATGGCTTTGACGTTTGACATTTCGTCATCCAGTAGCTGTGGGCTGCACTAGCTCCGTCGGTATAGCGACTTCCTACGGGCTGGGCGGTCCGGAGTTCGAATCTCTGTGAAGAAAAATTTTCTGCCCCCGTCCACACTGGACCCCCCGTCACCCAGTCTTCTGCTCAGTAGCTACTGGCTTTCTTTCCCGAGTGTAAAGCGGCAGGGACGTGGCGTTAACCACCTACCCCAATCAAGCGCCAAGGTTAAAGAAAGAGTAAAGCCACTCCCTATATCCAATCTGGGTTTGTATGGTCTGTTATAAAGTGACCTTTCAGTTTATCTTTACTTGCCATGCAGAATCCGAACACAAAAGTGTTGTTCTGAATTGGACCAACAGCGGTCTGCTGTACTGGATTGTCTACTTCTGAGGCTTATTTAGGAAAGAGAGTTCAGGTCTTACTGCATATATCTTGGGAGCAATTGGGTTTATTGATTAACCCTTTAAACGCCGAGTTAAATCCCATCTGCCATTTGCTGGCATTGTTAGGAGCTCACCATATTCTCCACGTTAGCAGGATAAGGGTTAACAGTGAACTTGTGATTTGACGTTAGTGGGCCAATTTACCGTTTAAAGTTAATTATTATTATTATTATGAATTCCAATTTGTTTGGTGCTTATCCTGTAGAAATGGGGCAAACACGGAACTAGCGAACAAAAGGATGGAAGGGGGGGGGGGAGGCGATGTGCGGTTAATGTACAAGTCACACACTTTCTCGAAACATCTCCCCAAAGTAAGCATAAAGGGCTCATTTACGCCCCCAGCTCACTGCTGTACGTCACAAAACGCTGTTCGAATGTGCAATAACATCACGCAGGAAGTTTGAGATTTTATGTTGCATCACAAGCCGCCACAGTTGGAAGAATTATTGTTTGGATTGGCAGAGAAAGATTTCCGGCCCTTGGCATATGAAAAAGCAGAGGTGGAAGGTTTACTCCATAGTTTCCGCCACGAACAGGAAATGGCTGATGAAAATTTGTATTGTGGATTCATTTCACGTTACGTGCGGTGACACTCCATCAGCTGAAAGAAGCCTGGATGGCCAGAGCTTGAAGATTCTGCAAAGAAAGTTAAATTGTGGTGTTTCGTAGAAGTTGTCGATGGAAATAATTTGGGTACTACTCGAATATTTAATATGGATTAAATTAGTTTTTCTGTGTCCAGAAACTGCAATAGATATTGACTTGTACGTTTAAACGACAGGGCGGTACAGAATTTAGGCTCTTTTGGTTTTATCGACGATGCGAATTGGACAAAATGCGCCATGTGATCCTGGCTATGGGGGCTAAGAGTTTAGCAAGCTTGTGCAAAGGTAGGATTGAACAAAAAATAAACTACCACTTCGAAGAATTAAAATTAATGGATTTGATTATTTTGTGCAACGTAAACTGATACTCCTGTCACTGTTGCCAAATCTGGGAATGTATGTTCTGAAATTTGACTATAGCTGGCTTGTAAGAATCCTGTAGGCGCATTCATAAAGTTTCGAAAAGCAACTACTAGCGTTGTCTTGTCTGTCCATCTGTCCGCATAGAGCTATTTACCTTCCATTGGAGGGTACGTGGAATATTATATTGGTGTTTTATGTTAAAATCTGTGGAGAAAATGAAAATTGGTTAAAATCGGGCAAACTGTTGGACACTTTAATGAATATAGAAATACATGTCTGTCCGCTTATAACAATATTTCGCTGGATTCTTCCCGAAATAAATAAGTATCGGACAAAATTTTTGTAGAAAATCAAAGCACACGTTTCAAGCCAAATATATTTTTCCGCAGACTGTACCGTGTATGAGATAATGTGAAAAATCTAACAGAACCGAACAGGCCGAAAACAAAACGGTGCGTGCACGTTTCATGCTGGGTAACTAAGGCTACAGACACACACTGAGAATAAGTAATACTTATTGCTTTTCCACGGCAACTATTGTTAAAACAACACGCCCATTGTTACGTCACATATACATTGCCTGTCTTGTTCCACTCAGTTTTGTTGTTCGGCAAATAACAACCCATTCTAGTCATATTTAAACACTGCAGGCAATAGTGGTCTGTATGTCACAGTTTGTGCGTGCAATCAGAGTTGTGTCTGTGTGGCAGCTGTTGAGTGAGACAAATAATTGCATTGCTGCCTCTTCTGTGTTACCTGCAAACGAGGGAAGCACACCGCGTTGCAGAAGGACAGTCACCAAAAATTCTTCCGCAAATAAGCCAAACTGCAATTAGTAACCTAGCGAATTAGACGATTCTGCTCCATTTTTCACACATTCTCTCTCTCTCTCTCTCTCTCTCTCTCTCTGTCATAATTTTTTTAATATTTTCTTTGAAAATGCCATCTCCGCTGCAGGTATTCTATTGACAATTGTACCTGTCTGTACTCACGTCCATGTTTCTGTTGTGTGTTAGCTTGGACCCACACTGTCCTGTCTGTGTTAGTTTGGACCCACACTGCCCTGTCTGTGTTAGTTTGGACCCATACTATCCTCTCTCTGTTAGCTTGGACCCACACTATCCTCTCCCTGTTAGCTTGGACCACACTATCCTCTCTTTGTTAGCTTGGACCTACACAATCCTCTCTCTGTTAGCTTGGACCCACACTATCCTCTCTCTGTTAGCTTGGACCCACACTATCCTGTCTGTGTTATCTTGGACCCACACTGTCCTGTCTGTGTTAGCTTGGACCCACACTGCCCTGTCGGTGTTAGTTTGGACCCACACTGTCCTGTCTGTGTTAGCTTGGACCCACACTATCCTCTCTCTGTTAGCTTGAACCCACACTATCTTTTCTCTGTTAGCTTGGACCCACACTATCCTCTCTCTGTTAGCTTGGACCCACACTATCCTCTTTCTGTTAGCTTAGACCCACACTATCCTCTCTCTGTTAGCTTGGACCCACAGTATCCTCTCTCTGTTAGCTTGGACCTACACTATCCTCTCTTTGTTAGCTTGGACCCACACTATCCTCTCTCTGTTAGCTTGGACCCACACTATCCTCTCTCTGTTAGCTTGGACCCACACTATCCTCTCTCTGTTAGCTTGGACCTACACAATCCTCTCTCTGTTAGCTTGGACCCACACTATCCTCTCTCTGTTAGCTTGGACCCACACTATCCTGTCTGTGTTAGCTTGGACCCACACTGTCCTGTCTGTGTTAGCTTGGACCCACACTGCCCTGTCGGTGTTAGTTTGGACCCACACTGTCCTGTCCGTGTTAGCTTGAACCCACACTATCCTCTCTCTGTTAGCTTGGACCCACACTATCCTCTCTCTGTTAGCTTTGACCCACACTATCCTGTCTGTGTTAGCTTGGACCTACACTATCCTCTCTCTGTTAGCTTGGACCCACACTATCCTCTCTCTGT
>Ga0123355_10015188_pt1 | contig 12091 bp, 5 predicted proteins | sample TergutEmb28metaG_3_FD_89872 | JGI IMG/M metagenome (GOLD analysis project Ga0123355, IMG submission 89872) | Embiratermes neotenicus P1 segment gut microbial communities from Petit-Saut dam, French Guiana - Emb289 P1 | ecosystem: Host-associated > Arthropoda: Insects > Digestive system > Gut ... | reverse complement strand
CAACTTATAAGGAGAAATAGAAAGAAATAAATATAATACTAAGTGACATCTAGTTGGTTTCTTATTCCACATTGAACTATGATGCACGGTCAACCACACATCACACATCAAACATATAAAAGGTTGAACAGGCCTATGGTAAGGGGAAAATACTGACCTGTAACTAAGATAAGCCTACAACTGTTTTATTGCCCCCATCCAGAAACTTTTGGTTTATACCTCATGTCATGGTTTTATCAAGAGACATTTATTATGCCTGTCTAAATTTGCTGTCATCTAAACTTTCAGGTAAAAAATTAAAGCACCAGTTTCAGACCTAGTAGGCCTCCTATGAAATAGGGTTTCTAAACATGTTAAAATCCCCAGAATGCTTTATTGGAGCATAAACAAACAGCAGACAAGATTTATGTTTATGTTTGACCGTAACTATGGCCCCATGAAGTTCTGAAATAACAGAGATGTTTTTCCACTTGTACTATTTCCAGACCGTGTACCGAGAAAGTTTATCATCATGGATGTCTTGTACTTAATAAGTAACAACTCTGTGAATTTACAGTGTTTGGAGTTTAAAGCTTCAGAAATCCAAAAGATGGCATGGATGAGCCTGTTAGGCTTTGACATACTTGGCCCCATAGGGCTGATAGAATAAGATTATTGGGTTATTTGATCTGAATGAATTTCGGCATGAAAAGAAGCAAAACAAGAAATTTACAAAATTCTTTTTTTATATATAAATTCACGGTTTTATTTAGATTCAGTTACTTAGGAAGTGGGAGTAGTGAACTATGCAAAGCATGTCTGAAAAGTTGATTACCATTTATCATTGTCAGGACAAAAAGAGAACTTGTAAATTTGGGGTTATATTTGTTCCATCTTGACCCCCCACATAGACTTGTTATGTAAGTGTGTTCTTGCAGTTCTCTTAAGACATAATTTGTATATTTTATGAGAAGTGAGCCATGTGTTTATGAAACTATGGGAGATGATGGTGTAAACTTACTGCGAACTAAGAAAAATATCCACCAAGAACATCAGTTATTTTGCATTTTGTCTGCTTGTTTCACCCAGCCAACACTGAATTCCTGTGACTTAACTACCAGTACATTCATTCAGAACAATTAAGTATCCATAAGACAGTAGGTTCTCATGATGATGAATATGCATTATGTCTTGGGGTATGTGCCATCCTGGTTTGGTACGTGGACACTGACATTTATGGGAAACCTATTTACTCCTTTGCGTGAAGTCTGCTGCCGTGCACACTGTGTTCAAGGTCTTGCAAATTACACGACCTCTGACCCAAGAATAGTACTGTAAGTAAATGCGTGAGATTCGAAATTCTAATAAGGTTAACTACAAAGAATGCAGTCTGGTAGTAAGTTAACAGTTTCACCCTGACGAAGAAAGCAGAATTTCTCCCAAAACTTTGGTAAATTTCTACTAGATTACATGAGGCTCTATTACAGTCCAGAAGAAAGTATTTTTTACTAGCTAAATCGTATCCACCACCAATCACTCTAACAGAGCGCCACGCCGGCTGTTCGAAAAAAAATACCTGCAGGGGCTCACGTCTACCCCACGTGGGATGGTTTTCATTCATGTCAGTTACTGTACGCTCTGCAACGATATCTGTGATCCGTCTGTGTAGATGCTACTAAACTCGATTCTTTGGGCATTGTATCACGTGACTGTTGTGGTGTTGGGGACTTGTTGATATACATCAAGCAAGCTAAGAATGAGAAGTGAATTTTTTTTATATTTCACTGTGTACGTAAAATCGTTGTAATTATTTACAGTAATATCTGTTTTTGATGTTTAATAATAACATGTGTGTATGTGTGGTTGGCAAAAAAGTTGCGCAACATTTCGGTGTGTTCTTACAGTTTGACGCGAACAAAATTTGGAAGGCGGTGTAGTGGTTAAACAAGCTGCCGAGAAGCTTCCTGATGTGAAATTAAATTGCATATAAGGTAATTACTCCTTCATAGTTAGTGACGAATGTACGGAATTTATGGGACAGAAGTTAATGGTATAACATTGTTTACTAATAAGGATTTATACAAAAATAGTTGCCGTGAAAGAGATATGTGACGATGCTATAGAAATGCGGACTCTAACCTAACTTAGATGCTATACACTTTTGTTGTATTATGTGTCAGTAGGTTATGAAGTTCCGTACTACACTTTATTTATTGTAACGTGTTTGTCTTGTTATTACAGATGGTTAGGAGATACTATTTTCACTCATTGCTGCCATTGATTGAATCAACCAGATGACCGAGCTACAGCATCTTCAGAAGTTACATAAACTTAAATCTCCACAGTGTTTGTTGCCGCCACCTCCAGCTGGTGAATATGGATTCAGTTTTTCTTCGTAATACAGGCAGTCCCCGACTTTCATACACAGTTTGTTCCTGAAAACGTGTACGAAAGTAGAAATGTACGAAAATTGAGCAGTAGATTCATATGTCATAACGTGGATTCCGTTCCCAATGCTTAAAATGTGCATTAAAATCCCAATTTATGGGCAACAAACAAAACAGTTCTAGCAACAATTACGGTACCTTCATGCATTAATTCAGCCAACATACATGTCATCACATGAGTCATTATTCTCCATAATTGTGTTGGCTACATAAGAGATGGCCAACGAAACTCATAAGGCATTAGTAACCTTAACAACATTGCTTAAAACATTTTCATACATCTTCTTTACAGTACAGTGGCTGCATTATACACGCAAATAGTGTAGTGTTACCATCATGATGTAGCTCAACTTTCTTCCATCAGATTGCATTACCAGAGTAAGTGGCCAGGATAGCCAACAACAAAGAACACGAGGCCTCACCAAAATAAGCCACTATGAAACTCAACTGTCCACACTGACATCAGAGTTGTCATTTGGGTTACAAAATATAAAAAATACAAGTAAACATTCCAGAGTTATGTCTTGCCTCAAATTTTGCTTATATTATATACCTCTTCTGGCATTTTTTACATAGCTTGACAGCCCTAATGGGCCAAGGTATCCTCATTTTCAAGGCTTAGTGACCACACACAGGCGTGTATTACACGGGGCTACTCTACACACTAGTCACCAGCGAATTCACTAGCAGCGTTTAAACTAGCAGGCGACTAAATCCGAGTGAGTGAAGTTGAAGTCAGTTCATCTTTACTCACTACTCACTGGCTTATACTATCACATTTCTAAACTCGCTTATTGTAATTGAGCTGGCCAGTAAGTATTTTGTGATAAAACATTACAAGTCTTTATTTCATCTCTGAGATGTTGAATGATGAACTGAAGCAATGCTAATTGACTGCCCAGTCTTTTCATTCCTACATGCAGTAGGCATGACTAGTTTACTTGCTGCTCGCTCATTAGCTGGTGAGTAGCGTGTAAAATAACCTTACGTAATTTGTGCCTTAGACACACCACACCCAGTAGCACACCTCTGGATAAGTGATCAGCCTGTCACAGAGAACTTAATCTGATAGCATACAACACTCACAAGAGACAGACATTCATGCCCCTGGCAGGATTCAAACCTGCAATCCCAGAAAGTGAGCAACCGCAGACCCATGCCTTAGACCATGTGGCCACCGAGATTGGCCTTTTTGGCATTTAGTAGACACAAAATACAGTTTCGGATTCAGTTTTACATTGTCACTGTGTGATAGCTTGAAATGTTCGTTCGTCAGCTGTGTGCGAAAATTTCAGTTCAGCATACAAAAGCTGGTTGTATGCTGAGAATTTATAACATACAAAAGTGCGGGTTGTACGAAAGTGGAATGTCCTGAAGTTGAGGGCCACTTGTAATAATTTTTTTAACATCAGTAGGCCAAATATAAGTCAGACAAAATGCTATTGTGATCTTGGTTGCCACTGATTTAGAAGCATAATGTTTTGGACAGTTTGACAGGCCGTTTATTATATAATATGTTAATGCTTAGAAACTTGCACTGTTTGTATGTTTATGCTACAAAATTACAACATTAATAACAAAGCCTCTTATGTGTAATTATTGACCAGTAGAATTCATGCACATGAAATACAACTGCACTGAAGATCACATGAACATAACGTAACATTGTAAGGTGACTGAATGCTGTATGTTATAATGTGCTATAGGTAGTTATGTTTTTAGGATTCTGTTGTCAGGCCTTGATGATGGTTTTATTTTATAATTATTGACCATGTATACTGCAGTATTCTGGGTTTTGACACTATAATGTAGCAGGTTAACACCAGTGTTCTGAAGGAAGATTCTGTCTGCACATTTATGGTTGAAGGAAGTGGGTCCTAGTTGACACTGGCAGAAAGTTTAGATATTTATAACAATTATGCAGGGTTTGAAAGCAGTTGCCAAAGAACTTAGTATACAGAAATCCTTTTTCCAAGAATTCTCTTGATTATCAAAAACATTTTCTAGCATTCGTATGAAAAACAGCTATCATATCTTCATCTATTGTTTTTGTTACTCTACTCAGCGGTTCATAAAACTTTAAATTACAAGCAATTAGGGAGAGATTGTGTTTTAAATATATAGAGCCTGGTCCAGGCCAGTAGGAACTGTGAAATGGAAGAGTTGAGAAACAATGCAGAATGGCCATTTTCAGTGTTACAAGAGTAGAGTATATGAATAACATGTAGAGAGGGAAAATTGCATACATGGCTCTTTTTTCATGCTCAACAAAAGGGAAGTGGGAAGTCATAGGACCTGTTTATGAGGCCACAGGTAAGGGAATGTTGCCTCAGAGTCCAAAACTATCCTGTCCTGGGAGAAAACAATTTGCTTGCTTCCTTCAGGGGTGGATGAGAAGCCTGCATGACCTGCTCAGGGAGAACCTGTCCTGGTTCCAGTATAATCAAACCACATCCTCATTGTAATCACTTCAATGTCAGCTTGGATGCAGTTCCTGCAGCCATAAGGATGGAGACAGCATGGTCTCTGAAACATCTGTGTTACCCTACAGCATCACATGGTGTCAAAACCCTGCCATGAAGACCTTAAAACTTGCATTTGGTGATGTACTTTGCAACATATATATTTACATGTGTTGTAGGAAGAATGTTGTGTGAACTTCATTATTCCTTTCTTCAGAGTTGCTTCCACAAGGATTACAAGATTTGACAGTTCTTATATGTTACCTCCATGTACTAGGAGAACCTGACTGCATTTTATTGTGTGTCATGATCACATTGGCATTTGAGTAATATAGAGATAGATAACAACACATTCAGTTCAGAAACCAAGAGAAGTTGTTGGGGTCAGTGTGTGTGAAGTAATCCATTTTCCATGCATGCATGGGTGTGTGTGTGTTTGCATGTACACCTGCACATATTGTCATGCACATAGACACACCAAAGTCAAACATTAGCTTATACTCATAATTTGAAGAAAATGTGAATTACTGCCAACATTAACACAAAGGTAATCTTGGTTTACAAGTAGGGTGAGTGATCTGTCTTGGCAGCAGTAACTGAATGTTTGTCATAACCTACATTAATGACAGAGCTTGGTGGTTTATAAACTAAAATGCCCATTGCTTACATAGAATAGAGATTTTTATTAATGAGAGGGAGGTAATAGAGAAGAACTGATTTGTCTGTCTGTTATTGGTTTTGGGAACTATGGGAGAATGCTTTTAATGAGGTCTATGGATGAACTTTTCACTTGTCAAGACTTTATAGATGCAAGAAGCTGAAACATAGCCAGCATGAAGTTGGGCATTGAAGCAGGAACTTTGGGATTAATTATATTATGTGAAAGTAATTTAAAGTTCATTTGCGAACCATAAAGGTATGCGGGGAGCAGTGGTATAGCATCACTTAATCTTGGCCGTTAGATAGAGGTGAATGGTCAGCATCACTTTCAGGCCATTTTACCGCTTGGCAAAGAGCCTGTGGTAATATTTGAATAGGAGGCTAATTGGGCTTCATTGCCAGTTGGGACTCCTCGTAGAAGAGAAAAATCTCCTGCTCTTGCCGGAAATCAGACTATAATGCCTTCATAGTTCAGCCCATAGCCTTGTCACTGTACAGTGTTATCCTGGCTCCTGAAACATATCTGCATTTGTCATTACATCCCACACCTATGATGGGCTACCTATCATCCAACAGTTGTTTTCAGTTATGTGTAGATTTCTTCTGTTTATGGTGGTAGTTCATCTTTTGATAAAACCACTGCAGTTACTGGATTTTTGATTTGTATGGTTCTGAATGCTTTAGTTATTAATATTGTCCAGTATGGTTGCTTCATTTCCCATCCTGATTCATAATTTGTTACTGTCACCCAGTACTGGGGTGTTGAAATACAAATGAATGAGATAAGCAGGGCATGTGTTGTGCATGACGTAGATGAGAAATGCATATGAAATTTTAATTGCAAAAAACCTAGGGAGGAGATCATTTGGGAGACCTAGGCATAGGTGGGACAATCTTTACCCTCTTGAGTTTTGGATGGCCTGTCAGTTGGTGTCCAGTACTGTTGCATGTCATGCTGTCAGGCAGTCTATCAGCCATCATTTTTTATGTGCCTTAACTTCCTTCTTACCCAGATATTTCAGGAGCAGTCACATTTGCTATATATTTAAGCATTTCTCTAGTTTGACAGGTTTTTGTTTTTTGACATAGCCTGCCTATGCAGCATGGCAGTAAGAGAGTTAAGGAAAGAGTGTATGAGGACATGGCCTGGAATCAGCAGGACTCATATTGGGGTTCATTGATGGCTTCTTGTGACCCTTCAGGTTTCATGAAAATGGGGATTTCTTGGCTAGCTTTGTGGTTATTAGCTTCTTAAGGAGGTATTTTCTCCAAGGAGTAAGCCATTGTTATGTACCTTTCAAGAATTTGTTCTTTCCTACCTGGCAACTCATACACCCAGCTGGACCGTACATTCTATCCAGATGCAGCAGCCCAGTGTACATACAGCCTGTTTGTTGTGAGTCATGCTACTTGTTTATTTGTGGCTTTGGCCACATTTTGAGTCTTTTGTTTTCCCTATGTATGATCATCCTGTCATAAATTTACTAATCTGTGTGTTTGATACATTGTTATTAAATAACCAGAGAATGAAGAAGCAGTTTAATGATATGGCATGAAGAGCTGCGTACAGTCATCTTGACATACATTTTTCCACACTCATGTCATTTGCCATCCAGACCCACTTTATTAACCCTCTAAAGATGCAACGTGTCTGTTTTATGTGAGGACTCGAGTGTACCGCACAATAAACTCTCTCTTCCTCAGTTATATAAGATCATTCTGTTAATGTTGTATGAGGCAAAAGTCACTGTTTGTTCTGAGATCCATACACAACACATAAACTCAATGTGAGCATCATGTAGAATTTTTGACTGTTAACATTGGTAAGTAAAGTAACTGCTAGGCTGTAAGTGGTTAAGCCATGTCACACGCATTTTTTTTTTTTGTTAGAAAGTGTGATTGGAATGTGCGACCTTGGCACAGATAGGTGTAGAGTCTAACTTAAAATTGTAGGAAAGTTGGGTATGAGTACAAGAATTTGATTGATCTCTTTTATGGTAATTCATATAAGTTTTGTTTTCATAAAAGTAGAAATTTATTGAACAGGTCAAGGGATACACTGTACCATAGGGAGGGTGAATTTGTTAATGTAATGAAAACACATTGGCTGTTTTTATGTTGTTAATCTGTGTTTATCATTTTGCAGATCACTTCCATAAATTTGGACCTCCAAGTTGTGAAAAATATATATATATATTGTGTCCTAAGAAATTTATCAGTCCTGATACTACTTGGAGGCAGATCACAATGCAGGACATGGATGCAAGACATGGCATGTAAGTCATGTTCATGAGTGTAGAATTGTCCTTCCAACCAGTCGTGATATGTTGTTATTCAGTTCCAACACTTTAATCAAAATTTAGATAGTAAGCAGTGTGTCTGTTGTTTCCCAACGGTACATATCGTAACATTGGCTTTGAATATTCCTTTCCTTTTTATCTTGCATTTTTGTACAGATTTATTGCCAATGTTACTTGTGGGGTAATTGGAGAAAAATGTATATACTGCTTGGCATTTGATGTCACTAACAGTTACTGTATTAATTACTTCTTAAGTGGGAAACCTGATGTCAGTTTTTGTGCTTGGAAGCATTATTGACCTCTCTTTATACAGTTTTTTTGTATATGCCATATATGACATCTAATGTAGGAGCATAGTGTATACAGTTTCAGTATTTTTTCCAGGCCCCAATCCTATGCATCTCTGCCTCTTGCATTATCACCCATTTTCCTGCCAGAAAGCTTTATAGAATGTTTCACAGTGAAAGTAGTTGCAGACATCATAAATTTGACAGCTGAAAATAAAAATTTATGAAACTTCGGAGAGAAACGCAGATAAGATTAAAATACAGCGTGAACACAAAGAACAACTTGGAATTACCAGTTAATCACTGTAAGGATCCATAAGCACACACATTTCTCATATACTGTAGTTATGCAATACCACTTCCAAGTTTCTGTATTGTTCCATGTTTCATATCCACAGAAAAATAGTTGATCATGTGCAATTGGTCTGCAGACCACAGAATTTAAATAGAATATATATATATATATATATATATATATATATCAAGCTTCTAATGAGATGTTATAAGTGTGCCTTGAATTTTAATTGCATATATAGTCAGTCAAATCTGTGTATAGCAAAACTGCCAGTACTGACATCTTTGCACACTGTAGTGACAAACTTGTATATGTCTAGTTGACAGTTGTCTTGATGTTCATCACTCGACAGTTTTCAGACAGTGGAAAAATTGTCGTGCGCTAAATATTATGCCTGTGTGTTGTAGGATTTCTTTGTTACAATAAAGGTAGTTAACCTTTACTGAATAGAGATCACTGCCCATAGACGTTGTTTCATATCTCAATATATTGGTTATTCCAGTACTTTTCTCTTTTATAAAGAAACATATCAGTATCCAGATTTCATAAGGGGAGTGTAATAAGGTGTAAGGATTTGACACAGAAGATTCTGGAATGGTGTATTGGCTACGACTGATGATCCAAATCTGGGGCAATACTCCACCTCTAGTGGTAATTAGTTAATGACATTTCAGAAGGGTATACTACCTCCTTCATCAGGGTCAAATAATCCAAGAAGAATGGCACACTGAACAGAGTAGAGCAGAAGCTTGTTGACCTGTTCCCAGTATCAGCCTTTATCAGGTCCCAGCACCAGGAATAACTATGCTGGCATGAGGGTAATACCAAGATTTTATTCAGCATGGGTATTTTTCTTGGACTGCTGGGCCCTGGCAGTGGAGGCAGTATGCTTCTCTGAAACGTCAGTAACTTTTAGACTAGTTGGCACAGTGTAAGGTGAAACCATTTTATGCTGCAGATTCCTAGCAGGCATTTAATTTCGAATAATCAGATTTTGGATTTAGAGAGTGTCTTAGTATTTTATCATTCTTCTACCAGATTGTATTTCATTGGCACACTGTTTGGTGGCAGAAACATGTATTCACACTTCAATTAAAAATATGGTGATCAAGTAATGTATTGTATTTTTTTTATTCATCCTTCCGACCAAATTTTATAGGACAGACCAATATTTTCTGCATATATGCATTGGTTAATGTGAATCATCATGCTCACTAGCAGCAGTATGAGGGAAAAATGTTGATTGGGAAATATTATCTGACTAATTGTGTGAATGTGGTAGTGAGCATATCATATTATCTGAAGGTGTGCCAAGCATTGGAGAGCGCTTAGTGCCTCTTTGCAGCCTCTGATTTGAGATGAATTCCTCGGAAACGGATCATCTACACAGGATGTTGATACACATTTATCTTTTCAGTATCAAGTCGTGTTGTGTTTCTCAGTTCAATACACAGCCAATACTGTTAAGTACAATAGTTTATTTTTTTCTCCAGTAAAGTGACAGCACAAATTGGCTGATATGTTTCTGTTAAAATATCTGTCAAAATTTCATTGAAATCAAACAAAGCCTTCAGCAGTTGAAAGGTACGTCAGGCAGGTATGATTGGTTTGAATGATGCCATCCCGTTGTGTACGTATAACTAACTTATTGTAATGTGCCGTCATTATATAACATATAAAACAGTTATAATTTTACGACTGGTTAAGTTCGGCTACATGTTTTGGCCATTACCCGGCCATCATCAGACCAACAAAGAAATAGTGTTAATTTCTTTGTTGGCCTGACGATGACCGGGTAACGGGCGAAACGTGTAGCTGAGCTTAACCAGTTGTAAAATTACAACTGTTTATGTGTTGTGTAATGACGGCACATTACAGTAAATTAGATATGATTGGGCACATTCTGATACTGACAGATGACTGACCGATGAGCATTTAAATTTGCAGATGTGTGTGATGTACCCATAGTACATAATTATTTTAGTGCAAATTTTTATACACAGTGCCAAACAGTGTCTGTTCTATATGTTCAAAATTTTTATCAGTCAGTAAAAGTTAATGTTTGATACCAAATTCTCATTTTGTGCAGTGATATTTTGTTCTGTAACTTATTTTTTTATGTTGTGTTTGAAAATGTTAAATTGTAATTCACATAAAACCTTTGACTCTTAAGCACAAGACAGTTGAAGTTATTAGCACTTTATTTAGGAATCTGTCATGACCCTTACAAATAAATTAATGTGTTCTTGGATCCTTATTGTAGGAAGCACTCTGGTCGTCCCAAGTTTTCCATTATCTCATAAGAACTAAAAGTTACTTCCAGCACGGTGTGCAATTTCTGTGACGCTCTAAAAGTGTTTGGAGATTTTTCCTATCCAAAGTATTGTGAGCATTGTCCATTACTAAATAGCTCTTCATGATTATATGTTGCTTTGCCCATGGCAGTAGAGGCTGAGCTTCATTTTTTCGAAGGTAAATGTGTGTGCATACACAGAATTTGTATAAATTATGTCAGGAATTAGTATATGGACTTGTTTTGTAACACTACATTTGTTCATGATTGATATTTTGAGCATTGATTGGTTGGCAGTGTGGACCGTAATTGACTGCCTTTCATGGTTTGCATCTTGTGACCTGCATTTGAATCTTTAATTACACGTGATTTTTTTTAAATCCAAACACCTTTTATTGTGTTCCAATCATTGGCCCAGCAGCTGGTATTCTTTCTTGTGGGTGTTATGAATTATATTGCGTTTAAAACTGTGTTAGTTGGTTCTTCATACCAGTGGCACTAAGGGTAGCGTAATCAGGAAAATTAACGGTAATTTGTAAGTGTAACAGAATCTGCAATCTTTGTTGCAGGTTTTACATGTAATTGTTCTAGAGTTTATTTGTATTTATGTAGTATTTTACTGACCCACTTCTGGTTTTCCCTTTACATTTCCTAGGTCTCCTGGTGTTGTAGATGATTGAAATTATCCTGTATGATTTAACTTTGTGGTTTAGATTACTAATATGATTTTGTAAATTGTGGTTTAATGATATCAGGAGAATTAAGAGTGATAAATGTTTAAGGCAGAATGTTCATATGTCAGGAGAAGCATGAACTCATGTAGATAAGTATTTATGTTGGTACTGGTGCCAGAACACTTGTAGAAGTGTTATTCATTTGTTCGTAGTGTGTTTTGTTATCTTTATGCCAAATACATCACTTGCTACCAAAGGCTAAAAGGGCATAGTCTTCACACTAGAGTTCTTTTTCCTGGTTTTCCTTTCTTGATTTTTGTTGGTTGTTCTGCTTTTATTGTGTCCATGTACAAGCACTTTCATGTCATGGGCACATGAGACTGAACTACCTGTGGTATGGAACTACAAGGAATTTGCATTTGTTTGAATTTCAGGATTTCAGTATTAAAGAAATTCCCAGTCATACCTTTTGTAATTTAATCAATGTAAAATGTAGTTGCTGCTGCTACTTCTACTACTATTATTCTACTACTACTGCTGCTGCTACTGCTACTATTGCTATTATTATTATTATTATTATTATTATTCTGCTACTGCTACTACTACTATTATTATTCTACTACTACTGCTACTACTACTATTATTCTACTACTACTGCTACTACTACTATTATTCTACTACTACTGCTACTGCT
>Ga0123355_10015187_pt1 | contig 12091 bp, 7 predicted proteins | sample TergutEmb28metaG_3_FD_89872 | JGI IMG/M metagenome (GOLD analysis project Ga0123355, IMG submission 89872) | Embiratermes neotenicus P1 segment gut microbial communities from Petit-Saut dam, French Guiana - Emb289 P1 | ecosystem: Host-associated > Arthropoda: Insects > Digestive system > Gut ... | reverse complement strand
GATCTGACCGATCATCTAAATTCAGCATTGTGTAAACTTACAACTTTTCCAAATTATACGAAAACGCGCTTGGGATTGAATAGTGGCATGACAGCTAATTTACGTAACAGTATTACTTACCTGTATATTTGTATATATATTTATATAGTAGTTAATAGAACCATTGTTACTTTGTTACGCAGTTGGTTTTGAATAACCTGTTAGGACTATCCTCAATAATCTGGTAATCCGTATAGCCTGTGACAAAACCATCCCTACTCCCGAAGATTAGGTCTTATTACGGCCACGTTAAGTGCCCATACTACCGCTCAGCTGGGCACTATTTAGGGAAGTGACTGCGGTGAAGTTAACACCCGAGTCACTACATTTGGTAGGCACTACAAATTGGTGGCAGCGGCGTGGACAACAATCGTTGTCGCTACAATATCATGGTATGTACACAGTGTTATTTATAATATGCTTAGAATTATTGACCATTAAGTAGCCTTGTTTGCTTTGGAAGTCTTGTCTTGCTTTAAATTCTTTTTCCATTAAGTTCTTTATGTGTAGTGTACTATAGAATGGCCCAGTAACTTTTTCTAACTGGAACCTGTAACAGGATCTGTAAATAATAGAAGTGATTTTTCTATTAAAGGTATGTATACAAAAGCTGATCCTCTACCATGTGAGTATTTTGTGCTTGAATTTAAGCCAGAGAGAAAGTAAAGCAAGAGTTTTTATGCACTGAGTGTGAATTGTGACAGCATTTATGTAATGTGTATTTTGTGTCCTGAATTATACATCAAAGTGCCAGATCCATTTTCCTGTCTGTACTGCTGTATGCAGAAAGACCATATCATCCATCGTGTAACTGAGCATATTTGCAGCTGTCCAGGAGCTATACAGGTTACACATCTTGCATCTGCTGGTAATTTGGAAACCATTTTTTCCGTGTAGTTCAACTTACCTTATTCATAGCAGAGATTTGAAATGCAAACCTCCAGCTTAGAAGCAGGTCTCGCATGCTCTGAAAATATTTCTGAACATACATCAAAGCTCATATCTTTAAATATTAACATTTTGTAGAAAGAAGCCCCCCCCCCCAAAAAAAAAAAATTGCATAAAAATGTAGAACCACTGAATTGTGCAGATTTATGTCATCTTTAATAAAGCAAACCGTATGCTGCAGAAATCCTACACTGCGTGGTAGGCTGTAAAATGTTGAGGGTTGCAACTGATGCTTATTGTGTTGCATCATAACTACAGTGAGCCAGAAACTGATTGCACCCTTGTATGTATTCTACATGATATCCTGCTTCATTCTTTTTTACTTTTTTGATCAGGGAATAACTAGTAGAGTATCGTACCATGACATTATGGGTCCTTGCAATTCAATCTTGTACAAGCTGCAGTTATTCTGGAAGTAATATTCAGGGATTCAGACATACTGTTGTATCCATTCTTTGTTCTTCATTGATGATTCAAGTAGCACAGATTTTATGGCATCAAATGATGAAGTGGTTAGTGAAAATGACTTATGTAGAATCTTGGAGTGAGTTATGGCCCAATTTAAGGTATTGTACTGGTATTTTCATGTAAGAGGTGAGGAAAGTTGTGAGAAACCTTGAGCAGTACCTGAATTTTGAAACAGAAATGTCACCCACTCAAGCAAAACATTAGTGATGGACACAGTACTTTCTTTCTTTAACATTTATTGGCTGATCCAAACACCTGTATCCTGGTAAACGTAACTCTTCACAGACGAAAGGGAAAATGCTGTTTCAAACAGGTGCAGGCATGGGCATTTAAAAAAGAATAATAACACCAGCGATCATTGACAACATTGGGATTGAAAGGCTGGACAGTAAAGGTTAATCTTTTCATCAAATGTTGTTGCAGTACTCACATTTCATCCAGGAGCTGTCTTGGCTGTAAACGGGAATAGAAGGCTTCAATAATGTGTTTCAATGTCTGTTACAGGATATTGGTGTATCTAAGGACTTGAATGAGCATTTCCGGAAACACCTTACAAACTCCAATGAACCACTCGACATAGATTTTAGCATACAGGTTCTTTCGTCAGGGTCTTGGCCATTCCAGCAGTCTCTCACATTCTCACTACCCACAGAGGTATGTGTGTGTGTGTGTGTGTGGCAGTGTTCACAGTACTAGTAGAATATTGCATGTTAGTAGATTGGTCATTACAAGTCGGTCTTTGTCAGCTAGGCCATGGAAAGTGAATTCTTACCATACTACATGTGTGTGTGTGAGCGCTCGTGCGTGTGTCATCACTATAGATCTTAGTTGGAAATCCATTTCAGTTGTCATTGCAGTTTTTTCCCCAAATAACTCTGTATGGTAACACATGCTCACTGGAGTTAATTTCCTCACTTAAATGTCTGTACATTCTTGCACAGTGTCCATTGTATGTGTGTTTAATCTGCCAAACTATTTAATGGATTTTACCTTCTAAGTGACCTACGTTCACGCATACAAATGCACGTAAAAAACACACCCCTAGAAATTTATTTTATGTGTTTAGGCAACAAGGAAATAATACTGCATTTTGAAGACATGTTGCATCATCTGTGTTTTAGTTTCTATAAAATGCCATTTATTTCATAATTTTATCTTCTGTTTAAATCTCATAAACAGCATAATTTTTGGGGGAAAGAGTTATTGAATGTAAAATGTGTGTTTTTATTTTATTTACAACTTTTGTTTGAAACATTTCTCATTCTAAGAATTCAGTGAGGTCTTCACATAAAGTATGTGTTATACTTGCCAGATTTTAATGACACTTGACTTTTCTCAACAGGTTGTTGAGCAATCCTCAAATATCAAATTTCATGAAAATCTATCCAGTGGGAGCCAAGTTGTTCCATGCAGGCAGCTGGACAAACAGACATGACAAAACTAATAGCCACTTTTCACAGTTTTCTAAACATGCCTGAAACATACCTCTTTGATGTACTGGGATTTAAATGACATATTCTTTAAATATAATTTTAGCCTTCAAGTAAAGTCTAAAAGTTTCAGTCTTGAAACCCATGAAGATTTATAAATAGAATAAAATTTTTCACAGTCCTGGTTCTCAGTTTTATGTAAACTGGTAGTTTGGCTTGATAAAGACTGCTAAAAATATAATTTCATTCTCATAGTCACCATTGTTAATTTTATAAAAATCTGTAAAGGTAGGGTGTGGCTTTTGACTTAAAAAAATGGCTGTAAATATTGGTGTGTGTAACACTTCACACTGTTTATATAATCTGAATAATGTGGAATCATAAATGTTGCACGTATAGACGCCAGAAATTGAGCTGAAATGATCCAAGCATGTAGGATAATCCACCAGTTCATAGTCATGAAGTATGCTTCATTCATTTACTGCTCCAAGTACTACCAGTCTCGTTTAACTTAGCCATGGCACATGACTGAACAGGTATATTTGTGGACTCCCACTCTTTGGTAAACTGACTGTTTGAGGGATGAAAGTAACAGGTATTTTATATAAACATTTAGTTCATACTTCACAGAGAACACAGGGTGTTCCTGTTATATCATCAGTGAAAACTCCCAAGTGACATAACTGTTATTTCTTATAATTCTCATATGTAACACATGAATGCACTGTGGCCACAATAGTTTTTTACGTGGCGGTAGTTGTACTAACCACTAGTCTTTCAGCGGTTAAGGTACTTGTGTAGTTAACCCTTTGACGCCTAACGACCCCTATTGTGGTCGTACCGCACCGCTAACCTCTAAACATTGCATTTTATATATTTATTCAACAAATACAGATACTGAATAGTTTAAACATGGTATATACTCTCTGTTTTTTCCCTTCAAAATGCAGTTTGTTTCATAATTGTAACGTATTTGGTTCCTGTTTTATTCACATTTTGTATACAGTGTGTGCTAAAATTTAAAAAAATAATTCCGGCGCCAAAAGGTTAATGAATTGTCTGTTCAAGAATGTTTTTGATTTTAAGGTTACAGGTGCATTTTTAATATTCTAAACCTCCGCTGTTACCACTTTTTCATAATTTCCTGCATTAGTTTAATGTTCTTAAGAAAATTGTTTGCAAACTTCCTTCTAAAAATGTTCAGGAGACATGAGCATAATACATGTATTTGTATTGGCAGTTGGAACGAAGTGTTCATCGGTTTACAACATTCTACAGTGGCCAGCATAGTGGACGCAAGCTCAACTGGTTGTACAACATGTCAAAAGGGGAGCTTCTCACAAATTGCTTCAAGAATAGGTAAACTGGTTGCTGTCAAGTTGTTATTACAGACTGTTCACTGTTTGGTGCCAGAGTTCTATGCATGGTGCAGTCTGCAAAACACCAGATTTAAATTATGCATTTTTCTTGCAAACTCTAGTAAAAATGGCCAAGGAAAAACTGCCAACAGGGCCTATGCTATATTGTTAGGCAATCATACTCAGCACCCTGAAATAAAGTATGTCATTCAGCACCAGACGGTTAAACTAGGGTATAACAAATAAAGGAGGACCCCTGTATCCGTGGGTAATACGTTCCAAGACCTACCACGGTTACGTGAAACCGTGGATAATACCGAACACTATATATAACGTGATATAACATGATATTTGTGTAACATAAATACAGTAAAGTTTAATTGATAAATTATGCACAGTAAGACATTACCAACATTAAATAAAGTAATAGTAAAGTGTACTGTACACTACATTGTACGTATGAAAGTATGGGATTCTGACGTTTTACCCTAATCCTTAAGAGACAATAGAGCAATGAAACAGTACAGTACCTGTACTGTAGAGTATCATGTACAGCTTCAGTGGATGACAGAGCAATAAAAATCATGCCTTTCCATCAAAGCACTGCATAAACAATGAAAAAACATGTTTTTGTTACACATTTTACAATGAAAATCATATGTACCTGTACATTATCTGTAATAAAAAATTTTATTTGTTAAAAATATCTTAGCCTATTGTGGGTATTCACTGACTAATCCATTCTTCTTGTTGTTTTCTGAACACAAACACTGCAATAACACAGCAACTAATTCGAACAGCGAGAACACTAGAAGCAGAATCGTGGCAAGTACGTGGGGAAGCTTGGGTACAGGAACAAAGGAAGATGAGTCAAGTACTGGGCGCGTTTGGGCTGCTGGATTACACCGTATTACGGTCCGTTCTCACATAACGCGTATTTTGAAACTTATGATTTATTTCTTTAATTTTCCAAGTTTTTTTCAGGCTGCGGTAAACCACGGATAACTGAAACTGCAGATATGGGGGTCCATCTGTATTCTTTAGAGTCACGGGCCTGGCTCAAAACCTTTCCTGAAATAGATACTACCATCAGAAATCAGATCACATGCTGTGTATGAGCAGGATACACAGCTGCAATCTGGACACTGTGGAAGTTTGAATGAACTTCAGTGAGAAATCAGATTGGATCTGACCTCAAAGAGGCCACTTACCATTATCAGTGTTGACAACTATGGGCTCTTTATATAGAAATTTGAAGGTTTTACCCTTGAAAAAAATTTTGTATAGGAGTTTGTGGAACATATATTTTTGTCATATCAGAATTCATATTCCTTACATGTCTGCATGAAATTGAATCTTGAGTAACATAATCTCTTACTTCCCATCTTAGGGAAGTTCTTCAACTTTCGTGACCATGATTGTGCATTTTGATGCTAATAAAGTGATTTATCAAAATTTAAAAAAATTGAGCATGTGAAATGTAAAATGACATAGGAATGCGGAATATTACCTAACACGGAATATCAGAATAAGTGTTAAATTCCGTAGTGATTAAATACCCTACACTGAGGTGACTGGAGCAGAGAAATAGTAGGGGGAGATAAGAAGTGAACAGAAAATTATGTTGGAGATGCCATTGGACACAACTTTTGATATTTTGAGTGTATGTATATGTGTGCATATGCACACAAGTGCATGCATGCTGATGTTGAAAGAACGTACAATATAATGTGGTGATGCGGTACAACATTTCATGATCATTAAACCTTCATGCATGTTCATTTATCTGTGACATGCTTTTGTGTATATCAAGGGCTAAAGAATCAGCAGTTTACACAAAATAATCATGCAGCATTAATGTCACAGGTACACGCTGCAAACCTCAACGTTCCAGATGGCAGTGTTGCTGCAGTACAATGCATCAGAGAACTGGACAGTTCAGCAGCTGCATGAGTCAACACAGATCAAACTGGACTTCCTTGTGCAAGTGCTTCAGATCCTGCTGAAGGCCAAGTTGCTGCAGAGTGATGATGATGAGAATGAACTGCATTCCAATTCATCTGTTGCACTCTTCACAGGCTACAAGAAGTATGTATGCAACCTCTGTCATTAGATTTGTTAACCTGTGCAGTCTGTATGTTTTCTTGTTACAGTGTTCATATCCTAATGTGTGCCATTGTATAAATTCATATTCCAAGATAAGTATAAATTAAATAGGATACTGGCACCATGTCAGGTAATTGTACTAGAGATTTTCAAATATTGAGCACTCTGCCAATGTTTCTGTTTGACATAATTTGCCTCGGGTTTTGCTTGAAGTTCACTCACAAACATCCCTTTGTCTCTAATTCTTCTGCCACTTTCATGTACCATTTCTTTCATTTTTATTGTCTTTTCCATTCTGTGTAGAGTGTGGGATAGCATAGTTGATATAGTGACTAGCATGACACTGGAATTCACCCATTCTATTCAGTAGGTACTGTGGCACTTTCATCAGAATTAAAGTAGTTGGTACATGAAGCTGACCACTTCCATCTGGTATTGAGATTAAGAACAAGTGGGACTGTATCTCCACTCCCTCATATAACTTCATGGCATAACCTCTACCTTTTCTTTTGTCCATTTTTCGACTTCTTTGCTGATGTCCATCAGTTCAGACTTGTCACTTTTTATATCATCCTATATTTGGTATGTGACACCTTTCTTGTCCTTGTGTCAGTTTACTATTAGTTTTAGTATCAAGGTGTTCTGAGATTATTACCACCACCCATCAGCAGAGATTTTCTCTGTCACTGTCATGCTGTACACAGTTGGCATGAAGTCAAGTTTGCATGTTTTCAAGGATAAGATATAAGTTAAGTGATTACATATCTTGCCTGTTACATTGCAGCAAAAAGTGCCGTGTTAACATCAACATCCCGATGAAAACAGAACTGAAAGTGGAGCAGGAGGCAACCCATAAACACATAGAGGAAGACCGAAAGTTGCTGATCCAGGCAGCCATAGTGCGCATCATGAAGATGAGGAAGGTGCTCAAACACCAGCAGCTGGTCGCAGAGGTGCTGAACCAGCTGTCATCCCGCTTCAAGCCCCGTGTTCACGTCATTAAGGTATGTGTTTTTGCAGCAGTTTGCTGGTTGCACAACAACATGTTGTAGTCTCAGTGATGGAAGCTGCATGGGGTCACATTTAACTTGTGTGTGGTGCGAGTTGCGAATTATAATTATTTTATTATGATGTATTTATTAACTCTAGTTACAGAGAATGATAGTTAGTCAGAATTTTCAAATACATGAACCAGGACTATCCAAAGTCTGGAATGATATAAGACACCTCTGCTGTACAGTTTTTGTACGCAAAATTGAGATGACTTGCCCACTTTGTAAATTCACACCTATGAAATTTTATAACATGACCCATCATCTCTGTCACATTAGTTATTCAGCCCTTTATGTTGCCCTGTACACTATTCATATACGTTCAGATTATATGTCTTCTGTTTTATATGGCTCTTAAACAAAGATGAACACCTGGTGACTAGAATACTTCAGTTCACAAATACTGAAGAGTAGTTACTATTAAAAATTGAACAGACTCTCAAAAACACATTTTATTACAGAGCTCATGCCCATTTTATTGATGTATGAGCAGAAGAAACAAAATTCTGTAATTCGTGTGAATGTGAATACAACACCCAGAGTCTAGTATGTTTATTCATTAGTAGCCACACTGTTTTTTAAACATGTGACAGGGTGCTGGTATTGAACCTGCAAATATTTTGAGGCACTGTGCTACAAGCTGTAAGGTCGTGCGTTCGATTCCCAATAGTGTCATTGGAATATTTCCTTCCAGGTGCACTATTGCCCTGGGGTTGACTTATCCTGTAACAGAAATGAGTTACCAGGAATATTGCCTGTGGGATGAAAGCGGCCAGTGTGTAGGGCTGACAACCTTACCACTTCCATGCACCAATTGTTTTGAAATCTGGGACCCTCAGCCTCCTGGAACTCTTAAGGGCGTGTCAGGGCCTGTGCAGGGATTTCAGTATCTTTACTATTATAAATATGTATCTCACCATATACAATCCGATGTAGTAAATCAATAAACTTAAATAAGCGATGTTGATAGGGAATTATTATAATAATTATTAACCTTTTGGCACCGGAATTATTTTTTTAAATTTTAGCACACACTGTATATAAAATGTGAATAATATAGGAACCAAATGCGTTAGAATTATGAAACAAACTGCATTTTGAAGAGAAAAAAACTGAGAGTATATACTGTGTTTAAATATTCAGTACCTGCATTTGTTGAATAAATATACAAAATGCAACGTTTATAGAGGTTAGCGGTGCGGTACAACCACTATAGGGGTCGTTAGGCATCAAATGGTTAAGTAGTTCTGTTATCCAGATTTTTTATTCAGAAATTTTTCACATTTCATTCATGCAAAATGTGGTGAAATTGGGTTATTTTTCATCACATTATGGAACTGTTGAGACCTGTAGAGATGCATTGTAATTTGCTTGGTTAAGAATGCATATCTGTTTAAAGAACAGGAATTTTGTCACAACATGCAGTTTTTTTTTAAACTCCAGAGCTGATTAACTAGAGAGACAAATTTTTGTAGAAGGGTTGCACTTTACACACAAGATTCATGTGTTTTGTCACTGATCTTTAAGAAGTAAATGCAAGTTCTTTTTATTTTGTTTTTGTTGTTGTTGTTGCATAAAGGAGATGTAAATTTCATATAACAAATCTAAATTTTGTGTATAAATGTTATGCAAGGTCAGGCATACAGAAGTTAGTCAGATGTGTCACCATGGGTTTTCAGAATGTAACATCAATTTATTCTGTTTCAGAAATGCATTGACATCCTAATTGAAAAGGAGTACCTGGAAAGGACTGAGGGTCAAAAGGACACATACAGCTACTTAGCATGATTACATAATGACAAAAACAAACAGCCACAAAGGAGGATGGGGAAGGGGCGGCACTATCCAAACAGAAATTCTACATAGAATTTTAAAATGTTGTAAATTTTAAAATAAAATTAATTTAAAAAGGGATAAAAATAGAATGTTAATTTATTGTTGAAATTTAAAACTCTCCATTCATTATGTAAAAAAAAAAAGAATAATGATCGCATAAGAGTGATTTTTTGGTCCTTTTTAATGATTCCTGATTTTCGGTGGTGCAGTGAAGGCAGCCATTTGTTGGTCTCCTCTCTCCTCTTTGACAAGTGTGGGGAGTGTACAAAAGTGCAGACCGCAGCAATGAAATGTAATATTTGTTTGTCTCTTGGTTATTTGTTGTTACTGTTTTAACACTTTCCTGTGTTCTTGTTCCCTGGAGTAGCACAGGGGTTGTTAGTAATGCTGAGTGCAAGACTGGGCATGTGTGTGTGCTGTAGTATCTGTTGTTCAGTTCCACTCTAATTTGTTTTCCTTTCTTTGCAGAATAATAAGAATGTTTTTCTAACACAGTTTTACTTACCAAAGGATGTTTTGACAGAACAGAAAACAGTGTGTATCAAACATAAAGAACTTACTTAGTGCATAAAAATGTGAAATAAACCTCGTAGAGATGCGGAACAATGGATGGATGTTCTGTAGTGTGATTGTATTAAGGATCTGTTTTTCTGTTGAATATTTCAAGCTTTTTATCAACAACTTGTGATAATGTCATTGTTCCTCTCTCCATTTCCGACCCTTGGAAAAATTGTATTTTTTTATGTCACAGGTGAGTATCGCTTTATTTCTTGGTTTGATGTTTCTAAACCTTATTGCTAGTAGCAGACCATATGCTGGTGATACCAGTAAATTTGCAGTGAAATGTACAACACATCATGGGATGGGCATGTGTGTAACTCTGTAACAGTGCACACATGGTGCATCTCTTTCACGGCCAGAAGTCGCACACCTTTTAACACCTGTTATGTGATTGATATGAAAGATAATAATTGTAAGTCACTTGGTCGCTAGGATGAAGCAGTGTGTGTAATAACCTTAAGTAATTGTCAGTATGTATAACCCTTCCCTGCTGATGGTCGTACAACTGAAACATGAAGTAGTAGTTTAGACTAGGTGGCAGAATGTATGTGTAATTTGATGGTTTAATATGTTAAATTATATATGATGATTTATGAGTTATGGAAGTAACTGTTGGAGATGATACCCCACTCTTCGTGATTAAAGGTTCCATCCACGAGTGCTACTGTCATGTGTTATGGTGTCGTGTGTTTTTTAATTCCTGTAAACACAGTTCTCTATGTGCAACCCATGGAGTCTGTTAATATGCTATGCATCCTTGAACAGTCAGTGGAAGATGCATGAAGCAACAACACATGCTATTCACAAGTGAGCAGTGAGGTGTGCTGTGGCTGAGGGTTGCATTTTCCAAAACCTGCTTTAAGCAAAGGCCAGTGTAAATTCAATAAGGGAAATTTCATGAAGTTAAATTAAGTTGTTAAATTTATCAGGTAATTTGCTTGTTTGTTGTTTTATTCCATACCTTTTCAGTGATCCATACTTTTTATCTTAAGTTTCAAGTGGTCATAACTCTGTAACTATTCAAAATTGGACACCTGTTAATATGAATTTTTTCATGAGAAAGACCCAGGAAATCATCTGTAGTTATGTCCGCAACTCATGGATCATCCTGTGTAACCAAGTGCAGGGTGAAGATGAAACAGATAAAACAAATGTTGGTGGACTTGAGGAGTCGATTATATGCTGCCATAAAACACCTGAACTCTGAAGGAAAGGAAATAAAATTATGATTTTTTTTTTTTAAATATGAAATTTTGCTTTACTGTGAATCATAGGTGCCACATAATAGTTGTCATGTGTGATGTTCCGAATTCTTCTTGGGTGGATTCCAGTCAAGGAGTTTCAGGAACTCCTGCTCACTGAACTTCATCATGCATGCTGCCTGTAGGTGATCCTGCAGGGAAGCACATCATTAGCAATGTTACCAGCATTGTCAGACTTTCAAACACCACTTCAGAATGAAAACCAACTTCATCAGGTGCTGTTTTCAACTAAAGCCTGAAAACCTTAAGCCCTGTGATGTAAGTATGGGAAAAGTCAGTTTCTGGGCATACTCAAAATTCTGTAAGTGTCAATTTCTGTTACTTTTTTTATTATTGGCATAAACTACTGACACATAAACCACATCTTTCATAAAACATCTGTGGAAAACTGTATTTGTTTTCATGTACATAAATATAGTTTCAGGGCACTAGGATAAAGCTCAGTTGATTTATAGTGTCTGGTTTTGTGAGTTCTGGAAGAAGTGGTTAGTACTTGTCCTACCACAGAAATTCACTCACTTTTTGTTTTTTAAGGTTGTCAATGAGTTGCATCTGTTTTTTGAACCCAAGCAGCAACTCTGACTTCTGTCGCTCAAGCTGCTTCATGTCCGCAGACACCTTGTAATCCTTCTTTTGTGCGAGATCTCGTAGCTCTTTGTCATCACGCTCACGGTTGTTCACAGCAGTCCGCAATTTTTCCAGCTCTTCCAGCGAACGGTTTAATCGCACCTCACTTGTCTTACATGCCTGCACTGTTGTCTGTAATTCTTTCTTCAAGGTCTCCATTTCCTGCAGGAAATAATCATAATTATCTTATGTTTATTGGACCGTGCATCATCTGGATAGTTGAGTAAAGAGAGACCAGCTTCATGTCACTTGCTTTATTATTTCTTTATTTAATGCTCAACATGTTTCGGATGATAATACATCCATCCTCAGGAGCTTGCGACTTATGTGTTGAGTTATTTCATGGGTTGTATTGCTCTGGTTCGATGTGTGTTGGTGTTACGTTGTGGTTTGGCTGGGGTGGT
>Ga0123355_10015186_pt1 | contig 12091 bp, 11 predicted proteins | sample TergutEmb28metaG_3_FD_89872 | JGI IMG/M metagenome (GOLD analysis project Ga0123355, IMG submission 89872) | Embiratermes neotenicus P1 segment gut microbial communities from Petit-Saut dam, French Guiana - Emb289 P1 | ecosystem: Host-associated > Arthropoda: Insects > Digestive system > Gut ... | reverse complement strand
CCACACCCCACATAAAAGGGACTGGCCCTCTTTTCAGGGTTTTAAGCACCCCAAGTGTTGCGTCCCCCCCCCCCTCGCCTTTTCCCCCCCCCCCCCCCCTCCCCCCCTCCCCGGCCTTCATGGTGTGTTCTATGGTGAACTTTACCTTTATGTTTACCTTTTAAATCTACTTCTGAGTGTTGGCTATGTATCTCAGTCTCACAGTGAACTGTTTTCCAATTTCTGAGGGCCACTTCTGGCCCACAAGTCATAGTTTATCTACTTCTGAACCATGCTCTATGTGTGTGTGTGTGTATGTATGAATAAAACAGACCTTTTAAATGTGTGTTCAGGACAAGGAGGTGATGCTGGCAGTGGTGGTAACCTTCCTGTAGTAGCAACTGGGGATGCAGAGAAACGATTGCGTGAGGAAGAAGCAGGAGAAGTTCGCCATGATGTAGCCCACGTTGACAAACGCAGCAAGAAGATGGTGTCCTCAGTTCAGCTACACCTTCAAGCTGCAGGGCTTGGCCCAACCAAACCAGTATCAGTAGCTAGTTCCAGTGATGAGAGTAAAGATTCCCTTCCACCACCTGCACACAGTGATTCTAGTCCATACAGTGGAAATGTTGCGGAAATATATCATCCTGCACCCATCACAAATTCGGTGCTTCGTGAACTGGAGAGTCAGGACTCAGATAATACTTCTTGGTTACTGGCAGCTAGATACACAGAGATCACCAATCATGAATATAGTGAAAAGGCAGAGGAATCTAGACTGTTACAAGCTTTAGGAAAGCAGGACACTTTTACTTGGGAATATAATGAAAATGAAGTTGCTAAGTCACATTCTGGTACAGAAGCTTTTAATGAAAATGTTACTAAGGTTCAAAGGGATGAGACTGACGGGAATGTCAAAGTACACTTACTGCCAGTCCTTCGAGATGAAGAACAAGTGCAATCAGATGAGGCAGAACAGTTTGATCTGGAAAGAGAAACAGCAGTGTCATCAGTTAGAGCAGTTTTGCATGATACCTCTATTCCAGAAGTTGAGATGGAAATGAAGAAAGGAGGTGTCGATGTGGTTGGTGGCAGTGGGTACGTTGCCTCTCAATTTGTATCGAGTGAAGAAAACTCAGATGTGCATGTTCTTTTGAGAACAGCAACAGATAATGTTGATTCTGTCAAAGTTAAGGATGTCACCATCGACAATTGTGCTTCAGTGGTGGAACCATCCACTCAGGCCTCTTGTCAGGAATTGGAGCCATTCCTTTTACCTCAATCGATTCTTCATCCTGAAGAAGTAAGTACTGCTGCTTCCCTGCCTCCTGATTCTATGACAGCGAGAGCAGTGTCACCTGATCAGCAGGTGGGTGTGAAACAGGCATCATCAGAAGCAAGTGTCCTAGACCTGCAGGATGTTGAATATGCTGATGCTGATGCTGAAGATGGAGATGATGAAGCTGAACGTGAGGAGGAAAGGCTTAAAGCGCCCGCAGAATTTGCACAGCAGGTATGTGGAAATTGAGTTTGCATTCTCTTATGTAGCTGGGTCAGTATATTAGATGGTGGTTTGCGTTCGTAGATGTGACAATATGGTCACGTTTAATTCATATAGCTCATTGTTCAGAATTTATTTTCAAAACACATCAACATGGAGACAGGTAAGTGAAGGTAAACATATTGACAACAATTTACTATTCTTTGTTTTTAAGGGATGTCCACATGTACAGTTTACAAAACCATTGTTGGCCATCCTGTAGTAACAAATGCTTCGTATCACTGTGATAAGTACAAATTTTGGCGGAATGTGAGTGGTGCCGTTGGAAATAAAAGCCTATGAGTTATGTAGTCTGCTATACATGTTGGATAAGTCATAAGTAGAGGGAAGACTTTTTGGGTGAATTTGCTGTTGTATTATTTCATGTGTAGGTGGATTTTGAGGAAACTCCAACACAAGCTGAAAGAGGAAAAGCAAAAGAGCAGAGAGATGAGCAGCAACGAGAGGCACCCCAGAGTTTGGTTTCAGATGTTCCTGAGACCATGACACCAGATGAAGCAGAGAACTTACTAAGTTCAAGGTGAGTGCTGTGTGGCCCAACTTATGTTATGGAATTGTGAGGGGCAACTACACAGTGGAGAAATATCATTACGTTTAGGTCACTTGTCACTTTTGTTGGTCTGTAATGTTTAGTGAAGTACAGAGAGGTGAATTTATCATGTCTCTGAGCACAGGAAGGGGACCGCGGTGGCACAGTGGTTAAGGTGCTGTGTGCTGTGCTACAAATCAGAAGGTCTGTGGTTTGATCCCAGCTGGTGTCATTGGAATTTTTCATTGACATAAAATCCTTCCGATTGCACTATGGCCTTGGGGTCAACTCAGCCTCTAACAGAAATGAGTACCAGGAATATTTCCTGGGGGTAAAGGCGGCCGGTGCGTAAGGCTGACCTTACCACCATCCTGTGCCGTTGTCACGAAATCTGGGAACCTTAACTTCCTGGAACCCTCTGGACCACTCCAAGCCTGTAATGGGACTGCTTTACCTTTTTTACCTGAGCACAGGAAAATATAAAGTTTGTATGTGCACACTTGAAAGTGAACATACTTGTGCAGATGTCACAGTTAATAACTGAATGGCTGGAAGGGGCTCTGATTTCTTAGTCATCTGTTATTATACATGGACATCAGACGGTCTAATTTTGTTTGTGGGATGTATTTAATTGAACAGAGAGTGTTCATTGCCATGTGAAGTATGTATCATGGAAATTATGTTGCTGAAAGTTTGTAAAGAATATTCCACAAAAACATTGCCATGTGAAAGAAACATGTACAGCATAATTCCTTTAATCTGGCATCCATAAGGTTGGACAGGTGTCACATTCACATTAATCGTGTTAGATTATCTAACAGTACCTATACTGACTTAAGTTCTTGCAGATAATTTTTTTGTTACTGCTCCTGTACTTGGGCTATACAGCTAATCAGAGGATTATTCCATTAGGATATCCCCTTCAACTGCTGGTTCAAGAGCATAAGGGTCCCTTTCTATTTTTTTCTGTAGTGTTGTCACTTTTTACCATGGATGCTGAAAGACCAGAAAACTATGGATTAGGAAGCTACTAAAGTAGCTCAGTGGGCTCAGTAATATCCAGATAACATACAATAAAATCATGGAGTCACCACTTGTACTGGATTTTGTCAGTGTCAAAATGGACTGTCTTCCTCACCTACTGAAGTATCAGGATTTCTGGAGTATCAGCTTGGAGATTAAAGGAATTTTACTGTACAGAATAGTGGCAAAGTTTGAGATCTCTGCTATTTTGGGATCTTATGCAGCGTGATCCAAGACTTCTTGACTCTTTAAGATGGGACTGATAGATGTTCCCGAGACGTTGGTACGGAATTTCCATTCTGCACTGTGTAAGACCCCAGAAGAGTGCAGATCTCATTTACAGCATGATGGAAGCCTGAAAGCCTGCCTGGTGGCAAAATTTCACATGATGTGATCGGTGCTGGACAAACAAAATTCAAAACTTGTATTTTTCTCATACTTTAAGTAAAAATAAAGAGATTCCGAATAACAGATATTGGTGATACAGAAATTCTCATGCAGTTTATGAAGTTTCTTTACATAATACTAAAGTCAGGTCCAAAATCACAAGGCCTATGTTTTTTGAAGAAATGGCTTCTGACAGATGCACTGAATTAATTCTGATGTCATTATTCAGGGAATCTACAGAGAAAGAAAAAATGTAGGACAGTCCCCTCTCTTTACAAGAATCTAAATATAATTTTTGAGGGAAAAGTTGTTAATATTGCAAGACAGGCTTTGCGATTTATCAAGAAATATTTTCAGATGGTACAAGGCCTGTTCAGAAGCTGCAGGTCAGCACTTTGAAGCTCTTACTTGAAACAGGATAAGGCAGGGGAAAACATACCCTAAATGCTCAGTGTATGCAGTCTTCATATACAGTAATGCTCCTGTGACAGCTGTGGTCAGGGACATAATAAAAAGTATTTCCTCTAGTTTCACGTAGTAGTACTACAGTGTAACAGAATAAATTATTTGGCACTGATATATAATGTTTTTGCATCAGTATTGAGTGTTACACTATTACTGTGTACAATTTATTACTCTGTTGTACACAAGAGACTCTTGATTATAATGGGTGCATTGCATTATGGCTGATAGATTTACTCATTGGCATGGAAATGTTTATTTGGGTACAGTAACAGGTGGTGCTATGTTGTCTGTGTGTTTAAGGTAAAAAACATAGCACACTAATTACAAGGAGAATTTATGCAACTTGCAGATGGCACTTTTTTCCATTTACTGGATATGTTTTTATGCTGTTTGCAGAGAATCAAGGGAAAACCTCATTACGTACAGCCATATCAACAGTTTCTTGTGTTTGAAACATAAACTGTAATATCTTGAGGCGTGTCATCCCCGTTGTGTGGTATAATAACAATATAACAAAACGTGTATATCACTACGGACACAGTGTACTCTAGAAAATAATCTGCTAATACCTAATTAACCTAGATTATGTAATTTACTATAAAGACAGAAACACGAGACACCGTATGCAACCGTAGTATAAGGAAGGTTAATACCAAATCTGCTTAATGCATTGCATAAGAAAGACCGCATCTAAACAAATGCGATCTCATCCCCCCCCCCCAATGCACATTGTATAATTTAATCTGTAAGTCACACCTGATGATGGCCTACACAGAGGGATGAAACATGTATTGTTATACTCTACAGCAGAAGGTAAATACAGTTGTGTTAGACTAAATATAGTGATATACACATTTTATTATATTGTTATAAACTGTAATAGTATATAGGGGTGCCAAATTCTAGGGATTTGTTTATTTACATGTGAAAGTTGTTAGTCATTATTGAACTTGTCTTGTCATGAAGAGACTTTATCAGGTGTTATGCTAGTGCTAAATGTGATATACTTCCATTTGGGAAAAGCATAAGCATTTAAAAAATGTTTGATGTGTATGAGAAATTGGTGCTTGCAAATTGGGCCTCTTTTATATTTGTGTTTACTGAATTGTTTATATGTATCACATTTGTGCACGTAAAATCCTCACAGAAGTTGGCATCTTTGAGTGTGAAAGTAGCATTACATGCATGGATGCTTTATGCTATTGCATGATCAGTAGCTTCCAATATTGTAATTTAAATTTCATTGTTTGACTTGGTACTCTGATGCAAAATTTAATTTGAGAAGTCTGGATTTTGATTTAACATATTTTATTTCTGTTAGATCTGTTTGATGTGTTATATTGTTAATGAGTGCTTTCTGTTTCATAATTTAATTAACGCTCAGCATTGCATATTGTTGTACACACCGTTTCAGTAAAGTAAGAACACCTGAAACTGATAAACATGACATATCATCACAATGAGAAGTAAGAGTGTCCTTAACATTTCTACATTTGTACATAATGAGCATCAGTCTTTAACTTTAGATGCACCTGTGTCTTATGAGCGGAGACCCAAAAATTCCTGGGGTAGTTAATATTTACTTAAAATATTCATACAAGTTGGAAACTGTGGTCCCCTTCAAAGTATTCCCCCTGTGACTGGATGCAATGATCCCAGTGTCACTCCCACTGCTGGAAACATTGCCTAAAATCTTCAATAGAAATGCTGTCAAGGGCCACCATGATTCTCGTTGAATCTCACGTCAGCTAAATGCCTCCCTTTAAAATCCTAATTCATTCCTGGGAACAAAAAAAAAGTACCAAAGAGTGAGGTCTGGCAAGTAGGGGAGGGGTGCGACACAACTACCATTTTGTTTTTAGCCAAAAGGGAGGCTTTTGCTGATGTTGCAGAGGTTCAACCAGAATCGCTGATGGCCCCTGACAGAATTTCTGTTGAAGATTTTAGACAATGTTTCCAGCATTGGGAGCGGTATTGGGATCACTGCATCCAGTCACAGGTGGAGTACTTTGAAGGGGACTAACGTTTCAAGCTTGTATGCATATGAATTATATGAATATGAAGATTACCCAAAATAGCATTGAAGTGGATGCCGAAACAAAAGAGAGCATGAGGAAGACCAAAGAAAAACTGGATGGAAGGTATAAGGAAGGGCATGAACGAAAGAAACCTAAATGAAGGCCAGTGGGAAGATACGAAGCAGTGGAGTCTAAGTGTCGGACAACGTAGAACAACGTTTTGAAACCGACAGACATACATACATTAATATTTTAAATAAGTTTTCTAAACAATTCCAGGAATTTTGGGTCCCCCCTCATACAATGATGATGGAGGTCTGAGTATTGATAATTCCACTCATCAGGTGTGCCAGTTCTCTTAAATTTGAGAACAGTAATTTCTGTTTGCATGACTAAAATTGGTAACATTTCTAACTTTTGATATGTAGTTGTGTAATGCCATAGCAAACTGTAATACAGTAATGTATGTAATCTGCATTGCTTGCCAATTAACTAATTTCTGTTCCATTTTTCTGCTCCTCTTGCTGTACTCCTGTACCTGCAGCATTCTGGAAAAGAAAATACGGTGAGTTGAGTCAAAGACCACTTGGTGTTGGTATTTATGCTCTGAAATGGTTTATTCATCAGAGAATCCTCACTCACATACATAAAAATTATCCTGTCCAGTGTTTTAACATTTCACAGACCTAATTCTTATTAATGTGCAATTTACGAGGTATAAATTTAGCAATCAAATGTTTGAATCAGAATCACATTTCTTACAGCTGTGTCTCAGATGTGAGAGAACTGTTACATAGTGACACAGATTTAACTATTGGGTTACACTCTGTAACTTGAGCCAACTGTGAATTTTGGTGAGATCTGTAGAAGTAGCAGATATGTTGCAGGCAAGGTGCCTGAACATGAGAAGTGTGCAAGTGATAAGCATTTGAAAGAACTTCATATTTTGATATTATTTTTATTCTAATGAAGTGCCAGTTGGAAATTTAGAGGAAAATTTTGAGAAATCCCATTTATAAGTATGTTTGGCTGAGGAAGTTCTTGCATTAATCCATGCTTATACATTGTAGCCTATGAGGGACACTTTAATATCACCATTGCATTCAGTGTGCATGTTGTGTTCTTGAGAAGTTCTCATGAGAAAGCACAATGAACAAAGCATAATAATGATACCCATAGCATAAAGGTAGTTTCTTTTGTCTTCTCAATGCAAGCTAACTGTTTAAAACTCTGAACTTGGTCCCTTCAGATAATGTAAAGATACCTTAAAAAACAAGTTATGTGATATAGAGGTTAACTTTTCTGGAAGTAATAATGCCTTCAAATGGCACTCATTGTTGCCATCTGGTGGTTATATTGTAACTATGATTTTCATTTGTTTTCCATGTTCATGAACAACAGACTAACAAACTCCTGATAAATTGTTTTCAATAAAATGAGACATGGCATTGTGTAGTCTCATATTTCACAAATATTGTAATGCTTTCTAATAAGTCATACAGAAATATGTTCAGAGTGTTCCATTTCTTACTGCAGTAAGTGGAGAGCTCTTAGCATATCTGCATTTAGTTTTAAATACTTGGCTCTTGCAAGTTTATTTTGACAAAAGCATGAGTATGTAGGATGTATATTAGTTTATTGTTGTGTGAGTATGAATGAATTCTTTTGTAAATCTAGTGTAGAATTGTAAAATAATTTGGAAAAAAATTTAATTATTGCTCATTTCGTGGCAAGATATGAAGTGTTGGTCAGGTACATATATTCATTGTGTGTATGTTTATTCTGGAACAGTGTGGAAACTCTATGCACTGAAACTTATAAGGGATTAGACACACTGATTTCCTTCATTATGGATCAGGTTCTTTCTTAATTTCTAGGTTATCCAGCTTTATGCACAGTTCAGTACCAGTTGCATAATATCAGATGCTGTTGCCCACACAATACATTTATGAGTTCTTATGTTTTTCTCAGAATAAATGGTGAAAATTTCCCTAAAAGACATCAACCAGTTTATTTTTGTAATGGAGAAACAGTGTGAATCTTGAAGAATAAGAGACCAACTTGATGTCACAATTTATTAAGTTTTATTTCACTTCTTCTGTATGGCAGGCTTCAGCCTGCCATACAGATACCACCCCAACCCAGCCACACCGAAACTCCAACACACATCGAATGAAGAACACACAACCAATGTGGTGATACAATAGAATAGTCGCAAGCTCCTGATGATGGATATATTAATGTCAGAAACATGCTGAGCACAGAAGAAGTGAAATAAAACTTAATAAATTGTGACATCAAGTTGGTCTCTTATTCTTCAATTATCACAATGATGCATGGTACAATATACATAAATGTGAATTTGTTAGGTAAGATCTGTGTTTGAAGTACTATTTGAATCAGTTTCATGCTTGAAAGGGTCAAGCCAGTTTTTTTCCTTGAGTAATTCAGATGTTGCTTGTAAATAATGAGTACAGTACTTTAGGTATAAGTAGGGCAGGCACTCTACTTTTCCAGCAACATACTTGCATAATTGCCATCTTCTGACTTCTCCATTGTGTCATTTAGAAATTTTAGTGTATGTGTTGTTATTTTATGTTTCATAAATTAATATCTATTTATTGGGAGCCAGGATAGTTCAGGTGGCATAGTGTCTAGACTACAGGTTGGATTACCAAGAAATCCTTGTTCAGTATTTGGGAGGGGAAAGAGACTTTTATTTTCTCCAAAATGTCTGGACTGTCTCTGAATTCTACCCAGCCCCCCATTTCAAGTTCCTTTTGCTCAGGCATAAGGCAGCTGGGTTTTAAAGCTAACCAGTCATCTCCATGTAGTGCTGAGATTAAGAATATGTAAAGTTGTACCTCTACTGCTCTATATTCCTAATTAAACACAGGGACAGATCTGCCTTTGTCTATAACTGCCTATATGAGGTGTACCTAGATGCACAAAGAATTGCAAAACATTGGCCATTATGTAGATCTTTACAAAATAAATCAACAAACAAGTGGAAGTTATGAGGTTAAAATAGGATATAAAAAAGTTTTTAAAAGGTTTTATAAAACTATGAAATGAAATATTTAAATTATTATAAATATAATGCTAATAACAAGCAACATATGGAAAACTTGTGAACAGCATTGTAAAGATTGAGATCTCATATCCAGTAATTTATAAAATACAAGACAGATTTTAATTTTTTATATTCTTAAATTTTTATATTTGTAAAGTTAGCTTGATTGTGGCTTAAATAAGCCAAAACAAGTTGCTAATGTAAGAGAAAACAAAGAGAATTATTTACTACAAAGAGTTGTGTTGAAGGCGCAGAAGTATCTTTGACTGATGTAAGTAGCACAATAGGATGCCTAATATAAAAATTAGAGTTGAATATATAATTGTCAGAATTCTGAAGGATGTTTGAGGATTCTTTTATTCTAAGCATCTTAAACTAAAAAAAAAAAGTCATTAGTGTAACTCACTAACATAACTGAAAAATATAACCTCCTGCCAATTAATACACTTAATTTTTCCTACAGTATGTAGTTGCATTATTTTATTTGCTGCTTGTCCGCCTTGTGATAACTTGCAAAGCCATTGCTAATGGCAGATGATGTTCAGGTGCCTTTTTATCAATAGTGGGTTAATAGTGCCTTTGTTGTTGCAGTCAGGAGGGTCTGTTGTCAGATGAAGAAGCACAGGAGGTGACTAGACTGCTCTCTCCAACGGATGAGAGAGAACAGGAAGACCCAGAATGGTTAACAGATGTTCTTTCAGTCACCAGTGATTCCTTAATACAAGAATCCACCCTTGACTACAGGTGTGTTACTGTTGATAGAAAAGAGCTGTCATTGTAGGTTCTGAGAATATAATTTTTCGAGCTGAACCATGTGTCTGATGCACTTCTTTATTATATTTAGTTCTTATATATACAATATTTCCTTCAAAACTTTATAAACTTCAGATTATTGAGGAGGATAGTTATATGGCTTGGAACAAGGATCACAATTTTTTGTTAGGAGCGACAGAAATTAACAACAGAGACAGAAATGAGGAGATGCAGGCACAGCTAAACATAAATAACATAATAGAAGGTTTACATCAGGGTCTGAAGACATTAATAGACCTTCCAAAAAAAGGATAGCTTCAGAGCATTGAATGTTACAGCATTATTTTTCTAATCCTGTGGGAAGATAACACAGGCCAACCAAGGAAATTGAAAGAACAATGAAATTAACTTCAGAATAGGACCTGAGCCTAATCACTGTAAGAGAGAAAAAAAATTTAACTTTATCAATCTTGTATTTTAATACATGTATATTTTTATCTGAAATTTGTGGGTAGTACATTGGTCATGTTGACAGTGACGTGTACTTTTACAGGTCCAGGAGTGAAATGAGTGTGACAATGGAAGACTCGATGACATCTAGCCACATTGGTTCTCAGTCTGGGTCTGAATCAGGGCTACTGGGTTCAGTGAGCAGTCTTAATGATCAAGATGGCATTTGCGAGCAGGAACCAAGGGCTGAAGATTATGTGCCACAGCCAGGAAAAGTGGTAAGTCATGGTCTTATCATTTATAGGCCTACATCACATTAGGTTGATATTTTATTTGTTTCTTTAAACTTTTGTTCTGTGCTTATGTTCAGTAATGTATATTGAGCAAGTTTGTGCCTGTCAGTACGTGCGCACACATCTGCGTGCACATACGTATTATCCACACAACAATTGTTCTCCTTTATTTGAATGTTCAAGGGTCAAGATTCTTGACCCTTTAAGGTGGAAGTAATAGGTTGTCCCAAAATGTTGGTAAGGAATTACTGCTACTCGCTGAGTACTAACCCAGAAGAGCAGGGTTCTTATCTACTTTGTGGCAGAAGCCTGAAATCACACGTGTACACATATGTTCCTTTATCTTCTACTTCGCTTTGAGAACTCCTATTGTTTAATTTGAAAATTATTCTATAGTTCTATCATCAACTGTCACTTTACAATGAACTGCTGTCTAGCATTTTGTCATTCTACTGTCAGTGTGAAACACATAATGAATTACATTTATGGTTAGTCTTTAATAACTCTGTGGGACTTTGCTGTATTAAGTACTCTCTGTTTGCTTATGTGTGTGATATAACATTTTATTTACCAGCTTTGTTTATTTAAATAATGCTAATTGGGATCTTGGCTCTTCTGGGATGTTAGAATAGAATAGAGAAGGGTGTGCACTGCAGTGCACTTAGACTGTTATTATCTTTTGTGCAGCCCTTTAGCTTATGCATTCAGCACCCTCACACCTGGAACAAAATGCAGTATGCTGCTGACAGGGATGTCCTTTTGGGATGTTATGCAGCACAGATTGGTAGTTTACAGATGTTTCAGGACAGACAATCAGTCCCGTCTTTAGGGATCAATGACTGCATGACTCATGTAAACTGCAGATTGCTTAATGCTTGAAGACAGGACTGATAAGTTGTCCTGAAACATCAGTAATTAAATGCCATTCTATGCTGTGTAACATCCCAGAAGCTCAAAAGTGTGAATTACACTATGGTGGAAGTCTGAAATCACACAGTGTTAATTGGCTTTGATCATAGTGGGAATAAAACATATTTGCTTCTTTATTTACATGTCATATGTTCTACCAATACTGTGGTATTTTGATTCATATTTGTATGTCTGTTTTTGCTCTAGGTAATTGTAGAAAATGGTGTTCATTATTTTGAAGATGGTCACTTCTGGATGGAAGTTCCTGGTCTGCCAGAGTCAGAAGAGGAAGATGATCTTGATTACCCAATTCCAGTGAAGAAAAACACCAAGGTGACATTTAGCACTGGACCAATCAAAGTGAGTGATAGTTTATTTTGAAACGTGTTGTATGTAATATAACACTGTCTTGAATTTGATGTGTGGTTGACTGTGCATCATAGTTCAATGTGGATTAATAAACCAACTAGATGTCACTTAGTATTATATTTATTTCTCCTTTATAAGTTGCTCTTTACAAGTTGCTCAACATGTTTTGGGTCACCTTATGCCCATCTTCAGGAGCTGACGACTTAGTGGTATTTTTTCACGTGTGGTGTAGTGCCGTGGCTGTGTAGGCAGTCAGATCCAGTTGGCTGGTTGTGTGTCCAT
>Ga0123355_10015185_pt1 | contig 12091 bp, 9 predicted proteins | sample TergutEmb28metaG_3_FD_89872 | JGI IMG/M metagenome (GOLD analysis project Ga0123355, IMG submission 89872) | Embiratermes neotenicus P1 segment gut microbial communities from Petit-Saut dam, French Guiana - Emb289 P1 | ecosystem: Host-associated > Arthropoda: Insects > Digestive system > Gut ... | reverse complement strand
TTTTCGAAAAAATATCAAAAAGCAGACGGTCCGTAGGCTGGGCTGTTCATAGTCAGGAAATGTCGATTTTGTGAAAAAGCCTCTTTTCTGACACTACCAACCAAAGATGCGGAAGAACCATTATTTCAACCGTTCGAGACTTTCATTGATGATTGGGAGTATTTATTTTGTTAAACTTGACAGCCCCTTTTCTACACTAGGCTTAATTGAATACACTGGCGAGCGCCACAAATTATAGTATCTAGGCTGTCTTTTGACTGCAATACTTCATCGACACCTCCTCACGTACCTCCTTGGTACGCATCGTCGTCTCTTCGTCTTACATATCTACTACAACACACGTCAGTATAACATTGATAGCAACAAAAAAATAAGTGTTTGGCAATCAAGCCAAACACTTATTTTTTATAGGAATTAGGTAACTTTGGTTCTCCAAACCACCATGAACATGCATTCAAAACCATTCTGCTTCCTTCGATTAATGCTGGAGCTAGTGCTAACAAAACCATTGCCATCTTTGTAGTAAAAGACACCTTCTCCTTAAAAATTGTTTTTATCATTCTTGAACCACCTTCCGTCATAATACGACTACACAATTATAACATTTCTCAACATAAATCACACAATTTTTGCTTTAAATATTTTTCTTTAGAGCTTAATTCCCTTTTTTTGTCAGTCAAAATTAACTTAATCTTTTTTTAGAAGTGATTTAGTTCAGTAGAATAAGTGGCATCCGAAAGTAGATATCAATCTCTTAGCCAAATTATAAAAAACAGGAGATAAAATCATGTAATGGGAACCCCTTTATTATAGGGTATCTCTATAGTAATAAAATTTTGATCTCCTAGAAGGGGCAAGAGTGCAAACGTATGTAATTTAGAGCTTATTTATCAAAAAAAAGCAATATTTAACTGTAACCGATTACGCATTGTTGCCTAGCTATTGTAATTTATGCTTATAGGATGTATAATAAATGTAAGCGATGTTCGCTTTTTTGCAAAACAAAAAAATCTTGGAGGTTAAAGTTATGAAGAAGAGAAAATTATTAGCATTATTGTTAGGAATGGTGATGGTATTATCATTAGCATTTTTAACAGCATGTGGAAATGGTGATGATGATCCAGCTGATGATCCAGATGTTGAAGAAAATGGCGATAACGGGGAAGACGATAATGAGCCAGAGCCAGATGGTGAAGACAATGGTGATGAGTCAGATGGAGACACTGGAGATGCTCAATTTGGTGGAGAGAACTTCATGTTATGGATTGATAATGAAGATTATGCCATAGCACTAGTTGCAGCATTAAGCGAAAGATTTCCAAATTCATCATTTGATTATGAAATTGTCGGTGGAACAGATACAGTTGAGGATTTAGCACTAGCTGGTCCAGGCGGACATGGAGCGGATATTATCTTGTTTCCTCATGATCAACTTGCAGGAGCAGCGAACCAAGGTTTATTGTTGCCTTTAGGTCCAGATATCGGAGCAGCAATGCAAGGTCGTGTTCCAGAGTTTGCAATTGGAACTGTTCAACATGATGGTCATTACCTAGGTGTGCCACTACGAATGGAATCAGTCGCATTATTCTATAACAGAACTCTACTTGAGGAAAATGGACTCGAAGTTGCAACTACTTGGGAAGAAATTATTGATCAGGCAGGGGAGTACAACGATGTAGCAAACAGCGATTTTCTGATTCGTTGGGAGCCTGGAAATGCTTTTTTTAGTCACTTTATCTTAACAGCGCACGGTTTTGAATTATTTGGACCAGATCATAATGACCCAGACTTAGTTAATTTAAATTCAGCTGAGGTGATTGCAGGTCTTGAGTTTTTAGAGGGTTTAAGAGAAATCTTACCTGTTCCCGCTGATGATTTAAATTGGGATACAGTTCATGGTGCGTTCGTGGGTGGCGAAGTGCCGTACGTTATTACAGGGCCATGGTCAATCCCATACATAATGAGCGATAGTGATGGATTTGAATGGGGAGTTAAAACTATTCCAACAATCAATGGTGTTCAGCCAACTACATTTTCGGGGTACCATATTGCAGCCGGTAGTTCATTTACAGACTATTCAGATTTAACACGTGCAGTATTGGAGTTCATGATGTCAGACGAAGGTTTACAAATGGTTTATGATGAAATAGGTGTAATGCCAGCACTAATTGATGAGTCTATTGTTAATGGGCTTGCGGATGATTTATTCTTATTAGGAGTTGCTGCGCAAATGGAACACACCCATCCAATGCCAGGTATTCCTGAAATGAGTCAGTACTGGGATTCAGCAGACGCCATGCTTGCATCTGTATGGGAAGGATTAGCAACACCTGAAGAGGCAGCTGCCAATGCTGAGGAAACTTTTGATGCAGGAAGAGCTTTAGCAGATCAGTAATTTAAAGGAATTATACGTGAATATTTTGTGAGAAACGGCTTCTAGCAATAGAGGCCGTTTTATAAAAGAATTCTCTGTGCAAGGGTTCGAAAGATGTAAAAGGAGAAATGCCATGAGAATACAGAAGATGCTTCGTGCAATTGGTAGCCCAAAAGCTGTTTATGAATTAAGAAGCACCCCACTTTTCACGACGATACTTATCGCAATCTTTCTGGGCATTGCTCATATGACCCCTTTTACGATTCGCTTTTTTAGCATTAGCCCCTATCGTTTTGACTTACAGTTTTGGGAATTAGATTACGTGTTGCAAGAACAGCTGCTACAGAATCTGCCTGAAGATTGTTATATTGCAGATTTCACTTTCACATGTGGTGAGGAAGAAAGCTTTACAATAGGCGAAAGAATTAGCATCCATTTTAACGAAGTACATGTTGATATTGCTCAGGGAATAGTTTTTTTGGAGCAACAATTCATTTTTGTTGCTGATGACCAAGAATATGTTTTGTCTTATGGATTGCTTAACGATTTGAAATTTGGCTATTTACAAAATCTTGATAATGGATATGACATCTTGTTTGAGCGGATTGCAGGGCAGTTAAGGGGCATATTAGTTATCCCCTTTGTACTCGGCGCTTATCAAACTGGGATTATGACCTATTTTATATATATTTTAGGAATTTCAATACTTTCAATGTTATTAAAATTTGGACATGCAAATTTTATTTCATTTAAAGAAATGATAAATATCATGGTTTTTGCTTCGTTTTTGCCGATTGTAGCTGTAGTTATTATTGGATTTTTTACCCCAGCGTTCTCGACGATTATCTTTAATTGGGGAACACCCCTATGGGCGTTTATTGTTTATAAAAAATATGTTATTCCGGGGCTGCAAGGCAGTCCGATTGCAGAAATTGGAAAGAAGGAGTGTGAATAGCCATGAAGAAGCCAATGCACGCAGCAGCACTGTCGGCAGTGATTTGGGGGAGTGGTCAATTGTATAATAAGCAATTTGTGAAAGGAATTGTTTTGCTTATACTCCAAGCTATCTTAATTGGAGTGGAACTTTTCTCTGGAAATTATTTCTCAGGAACATTTGAGTTTAGGGAAACGGGATTTTTCCTCTCAGGAATCTGGGGTATGATAACCCTTGGAACAGAAACACCTGAGTTGACTATGGATGGATTAGTAGGTGGAGATCATTCAATTATGTTGCTAATACAAGGCATTATTGCGGCATTAATACTATTTGTGTTTGCTTTGATTTGGATTGGCAATATTAAGGATGCTCATAAAACGGCTAAGGAGTTTAACGAAACAGGGGAGGTTATTTCAAGTAGAAGATGGCTTCGTGAGACTTGGGAGAAATCTTTTGAATATATCGTAATGATTCTACCTGCTCTAATGTTGATGATGTTTATTCTGATGCCAATTATTTTCTCAGCTGCGATTGCTTTTACAAATTACAATACAAACAACTTGCCACCAGGGAATTTAGTTAATTGGACAGGTCTTAACAACTTCAGAATTATATTCTCATTAGGTGATGCATGGTTACGTACATTTATTCATGTTTTTATTTGGACAACTATTTTCGCATCATTGGGAACGCTTCTTCCGTTTTTCTTCGGATTATTCCAGGCTGTTCTTTTAAATAATAAACGTGTTAAGTTCAAAAAATTTTGGCGTAGTATTTTAATCTTACCATGGGCAGTGCCTGGGATAATTTCGCTATTAAATTTCCAGCAAATTCTTAATGGAACATTCGGACCTTTGAACAGATTTTTAATGAATCGTGGTATTATGGAAACACCCATATTCTGGTTATCCGACTCGAACAATATATGGATTCCAAGAATGACAATTATCCTCATTCAAATTTGGTTAGCAATGCCGTACTTTATGGCGTTGATGTCAGGTATTATGACTTCCATTTCTCAAGATATCTATGAAGCAGCTGAAATTGATGGCGCCAATGAGCATCAACAATTTTGGAAAATTACATTGCCACTAGTTGTCGCTGCAACAGCCCCTTTGATTGTTATGTCATTCGCCCATAACTTTAACAACTTTGGAATCATTTACTTTTTAACACAAGGGACTCCAGTTAATCCAAGCTTTATTAATGCTGGAAGTACGGATATTTTAATATCTTGGATATTTAAGTTAACAGTAGATGAGCAGCTGTTTAATTTTGCTGCAGTTTTCTCAATTATCATCTTCTTGATAATTGGTGGGATATCTGCTTGGAACTTTACAAAAATGAAGGCATTTAAGGAGGAACTATAAAATGACTAATCAAAGATCTACTTCTCAAAATACAGTGGCTAAAGCTAAAGAAATACTCATTACCATTGTGCTATATTTGATATTGATATTGCTTTCTATACTTGTTCTCTTGCCAATTATTTGGATTGTCGGCTCATCTTTTAATCCAGGTGCAACACTAGGAAGTGCAACCATGATTCCCGAAAATCCCACATTACGCCATTATATTGCCTTGTTTGCTGAAACAAATTATTTATTGTGGTATCTAAATACTCTTACAATAGCGATTATTCATACGCTTTTCTCCATTTTTTTATCAGTGAGCATGGGATACATTTTTTCTCGTTTTACATTTAAAGGCAAGAAAATTGCCTTAATTGCAATGCTTACCTTGCAAATGTTCCCAAGTTTCATGTCTATGATGGCACTATTTGTAATGTTCACGCACTTTAATTTATTAGATACACACTTTGCCCTAATCCTTGTATATTCTGCAGCGCAAATTCCAGTAAACACTTGGCTGATTAGAGGATATCTCTCATCAATTCCGAAGGAACTTGATGAGTCAGCAATGCTGGATGGTGCAACTAAGTTACAAACTTTCACACGAATCATTTTTCCGTTAATTATACCAATTGTTTCATTTGTTGCTGTTACTGCTTTTATAACACCATGGATGGATTTCATTTTTCCACGATTGATCATTGTTTCGGATAGTAACCAGACACTTGCAGTAGGTCTGTTTAACATGATTGTTGGGCAGGAAACAAATGATTATACGATGTTTGCAGCTGGTGCTGTACTTGTAGCTGTTCCGATTACAATCTTATATGTTGCAATGCAAAGATTCTTAATTCAGGGGATTACTGCCGGTGCAAATAAAGGATAGGGAAAATATATTAAATGTAGCTAAGACTTAAAAAACTGGCTACATTATTTTCTTGTCAAAAATTTCGTTTTGCTAATTAATTCACATTTGTCTACAACAGCAAATATGTTAACGGCTACATAGTAATGCGAAATGGGTTACATAAGAAAACTGCTTGTTATTTTATTGAAGAATGCTATAATTTTAAATGTTAAATATTGCCAATAGGGGAATTACAGTTTAATGGATTTCGCTTTATAGAAAGAAACTAAAGGAGCTAGGAGAGATGGAAAATAGAGAAAGTGGTGTCTTACTTCATATAACGAGCTTGTACTCCAAGTATGGGATAGGAGATTTAGGACAACACGCATATGAGTTTGTCGATTTTTTAAAGGAAGGAGGTCAAAAGCTATGGCAAATATTACCTGTTAATCCGACAGGCTTTAAAGATTCTCCCTACCAAAGTTTTTCGACTTTTGCTGGGAATCCGCTCCTTATTTGTCCAGAAGAACTAGTAAAGTTGGGGCTGCTTGAGGAGCAGGAATTAATGTGCAAGTCTGCTTTTCCAACAGATAAAGTGGACTATGGCGCTGTAATTAAATTTAAGTCTGCATTTACACGAAAAGCCTACCATCGCTTTAACGAGCTTGATGAGCCATTATTAAAGGAAGCCTATGACGAATTTGTCCGCAATAATAAGAGCTGGCTTGAAGATTACTCACTTTTTATGGCGCTCAAGTTTCATTTTATTAATGAACGTAGTGAGCCAAAAAATACACAAGATTATGCAAAGTTTGCACGTCTTAACAAGGAATACTTGACAAAAGAGCAACTTGCTGATTATTACTACGGTGCTGTATGGCAAAGTTGGCCACCAGATATTGCGAAGCGAGAAAAACAAGCCATTAAAAAATGGAAAAAAGAGCTAGCTGAGGAAATTGGTTACCATTACTTTTTACAGTTTATTTTTGATAAACAGTTTAAGGACCTTAAAGAGTACGCCAACAAGCATGATGTTAAGATTATTGGGGATATTCCGATATTTGTTGCCCTAGATTCTTCTGATTGTTGGGCGAACGCGACCTTATTTTTACTTGATGAAATCGGGAATCCAACAGGAGTAGCTGGTGTGCCACCTGATTATTTTAGTGAAGATGGGCAACTTTGGGGCAATCCATTGTATAATTGGGATGAGATGAAGAAAACTAATTATGGATGGTGGATTCAGCGCATCGGAAAAGCTTTGGAATTTTGCGATATTGTTCGCATTGATCATTTTAGAGGGTTTGAAAACTATTGGGAAGTACCATACGGTGCTAAAACGGCTAGAAATGGTGAGTGGATGCCAGGACCTAGTAAAGACCTATTCGAGGTTATTAAAGACCAGATGGGAGATTTACCTATTATTGCCGAGGATTTAGGCATCATTACACCTGAGGTTAAGGAGTTACGTGATGATTTTGGTTTGCCAGGGATGAAGGTTATTCAGTTTGGTTTTGACGCTGGACATAACAATGAACACATGCCCCACAACTTTGATACGAGTCATGCAGTCGTGTACACTGGGACTCACGATAATGATACGACCATTGGCTGGTATAAAAACGCAACACCAGAGGTTCAAGATCAATTTCGTCGGTATTTAAATGTTAGTGGTGACGATGCTGCATGGGATATGATTCGCTTGGCATTTTTATCCGTTTGCAAAATGGCGGTTGTTCCGATGCAAGATGTGCTTAGATTGGATGAGAACCATCGCATGAATACACCAGGAACGGAGGACGGGAATTGGCAATATCGACTTGCCTTTGACGCTTTGGACAAAGAACTCGCTAAGCAGTTAAAATATTTAAGTACACTTAGTGACCGGAATATTGAAGTTGAAGTTGAGGTTAATGTTGAGGCTAATGTTTAATAAGAATTATAAAAAATAGGAGGCAAAAGAGCGAGCAGTTCGTTCTTTATAGCAATACAGTATGAAAATAACAAGAGAGAATTTTAAACAATTATTTGAGAAAAAGATTTTAAGGGTTTACGGAAAAGTTGTGGAAGATATAACCTTACAAGAAGCCTATCATGGACTTGGGTTGATAATAAAAGATCATATTGGTGAACAATTGATCAGGACAAAAGAAAATAATCGTGTTTCAGGTAAAAAGCAAATGTATTATTTATCAATTGAATTTTTAATTGGGAGATTACTCGGTAGCAATGTGCTAAATCTTGGGCTTAATGACATTGTGAGTGCTGGTCTTGCTGAGTTTGGTATTGATTTTTCTGAACTTGAGGATGTTGAGCCTGATCCAGGGCTTGGTAATGGCGGACTTGGGCGCTTAGCGGCTTGCTTCTTAGATTCCTTGGCTTCACTAGACTTGCCAGGTCACGGTTACGGGATCAGGTACAAGCATGGGTTGTTTGAACAAAAAATCGTTGATGGTTATCAAACGGAACGTCCTGATCAATGGTTAGTTAATGGCAATGTTTGGGAGAAAGAACGGCGAGATGATGCAGTGAAAGTGCGATTTTGGGGTAATATTAAATCCATCCCATGTAATGGTCATTTTGAAGTAGTGCATTCGGACTATGAAGAAGTGATTGCGGTTCCGTACGACATGCCTGTTGTTGGCTATGAAACTGAAACAATTAATATATTAAGATTGTGGGCAGCGGGGATGAGTGATCTGCCTAAGGGTAAAGATCTAGATGCCTATAGGCGCGAAACGGAAGATATTTCTGACACATTGTATCCTGAGGATGGGGATGATAAAGGTAAAATTTTACGTTTGAAGCAACAATACTTTTTAGTCTCAGCAAGTTTACAAAACATCGTTAAAAGGCATAAAAAAAATCATGATAACCTCTATAATTTTCATGAGCATGTAGCGTTACATATTAACGACACTCATCCAGCGATGGCAATTCCGGAATTGATGCGCATCCTCCTTGATGAAGAACGTATGACATGGAATGATGCCTGGCAAGTAGTGATCCAAACATTTGCATATACAAACCATACCATTTTGGCTGAAGCGATGGAGAAATGGCAGATTCATTTACTCCAAGGATTATTGCCCCGCATCTATCAAATCATCGAAGAGATCAACGAACGTTTTTGTAAAAAATTATTGGACAAATATCCAAGCGACTTTGAACGTGTTGAAAATATGGGCATTATTGGTCATGGCGTTGTTAAAATGGCGCATTTATGTGTTATTGGCAGCTATAGTGTTAATGGTGTTGCAGCAGTACACAGTGAGATTTTAAAGATGCGAGAGATGAATTCATTCTACCAATTCTACCCAGAGAAATTTAACAATAAAACCAATGGAATTACATTTAGGCGCTGGTTGTTTCAGTCCAACCCGCAATTAACGGAACTCTTAAAAGAAACTATTGGTGATGGTTTTAAGAAAGATGCAACGGAGCTGGAAAAATTGCTACCGTTTTGTGAAGATGGGAATTTTTTAGAAAATTTAGCTATTGTTAAGAAAGAACGAAAAGAAATTTTAGCAAAGATTATCGAACGAGAAAATGGCATTGTTGTTAATCCAGATTCCATGTTTATCATTCAAGTCAAAAGATTGCACGCATATAAGCGACAATTACTGAATGCACTTCATATTATGCATCTTTATAATCGTTTAAAAGAAGAACCAGATTGGGATGTGCCACCACGTACCTTTATCTTTGGTGCGAAGTCGGCTCCAGGGTATCACATGGCCAAGAAAATTATTAAACTTATTCATACAATCGCTGATAAAGTTAATAATGATTCAGAAACTAATGATAAATTAAAAGTTGTTTTTTTAGAAAATTATCGTGTCTCTTTAGGTGAGAGCATTTTCCCAGCAGCAGATATTAGTGAACAAATTTCAACCGCTACAAAAGAGGCATCTGGTACAGGAAATATGAAATTTATGCTGAACGGGGCGTTGACGCTTGGGACTCTTGATGGTGCTAATGTAGAAATTGCGGAAGCTGTTGGGTTAGAAAATATGTTTCAGTTTGGTTTAGAGATTGATGAAGTCATGGGTTATAATCGCCACGGCGGTTATCGTCCCCTTGATTATTATCATAATGATCGACGTATAAGGCAGGTAATTGAGCAACTTGTTAGTGGATTCTTTGATTCAGTGCCGAAAAGTGAGTTTGAAGATATTTATTATGAGCTGTTGCGGGTTGACGAATATTTCTTGTTGAAGGATTTTGCCGGTTATGCCGATGCCCATGAGCGCGCATGTAGAACATTTGTTGACAAACCTGCTTGGTTTAGAAAATGTGCGATTAACATTGCCAAGGCAGGCTTCTTCTCAAGTGACCGGACGATTGCCGAGTACGCAAAGGAGATTTGGAAGATTTATAAGTAGAATAAAAACTAATGACTAACGAGACTTTAGGGTTTCGTTAGTTTTTTTAGTTTTTGTTATCAAAGCTTTCATGCGTTTTCATCTTTTAATTTTATTCAGAAACTGGTTACATGTTGACAGGTTGCTTTTTTTCAGATAAAATTAACTAGAATGAGAAACGCTTTCTAAGGGGTTTGGAGGAGGAATTAAAATATGTTAAAAATTGGAATTATTGGTTGCGGAGGGATTGCCACAGGCAAGCATCTACCTGCGTTAGCCACAATTGAAAATGTAGAAATAGTCGCATTTTGTGATATTGCTCGCGAAAATGCAACTGCTGCTAAGGAGCAGTACGGCACTGAAGATGCCAAAGTGTATACGAATTACAAAGATTTGCTTGCAGATGAAACGATTGATGTAGTTCATATTTGCACAGCAAATAAATCACATTCACACATTACGGTTGATTCGCTTGAAGCTGGTAAGCATGTCATGTGTGAAAAGCCAATGGCAAAAACGACTGCTGAAGCTAGGGCGATGGTTGATGCTGCTAAACGAACAGGCAAGAAATTAACAATCGGCTATCAAAGTCGTTTCCGAGCTGATGCCCAACATTTAGCAAAAATTTGTCAAAATGGTGATTTAGGGCATATTTATTTTGCAAAAGCTCATGCAATCAGAAGAAGAGCAGTGCCGACTTGGGGTGTCTTCTTAAATGAGGAAGAACAAGGCGGTGGTCCATTGATTGATATTGGAACTCATGCGTTGGATTTAACATTATGGCTGATGGATAATTATCAGCCGAAATATGTCGTTGGAAACACTTACCACGAACTGGCAAAGAAAGGAAATGCTGCTAATGCATGGGGATCATGGGATCCGCAAAAATTTACAGTTGAAGATTCGGCATTTGGCTTTATAACGATGGAAAATGGAGCTACTATCTTCTTAGAATCAAGCTGGGCACTTAATGTGATTGATGAAGGAGAAGCAAGAACTACTTTATGTGGAACTGAAGGTGGCGCTGATATGAAGGGAGGTTTACGTATTAATGGTGAGGAATATAGTCAGCTTTATGATAAGAAAGTAATTACTGACGCTGCTGGTGTTGCGTTTTATGATGGAGCGGGTGAAAGCGAAGAAATTGTCGAAATGAAGCACTGGATTGATTGCATTGTTAATGACAAAGAACCGCTTGTTAAGCCAGAGCAGGCATTGGTTGTCACGCAAATTCTGGAAGCGATTTATGAATCAGCTAAAACTGGGAAGCCAGTATATTTTGAAGGAGGAATTGATAATGATTAAAGTTACAGTATGGAATGAATTCAGACACGAGCATATAGATAAAAAAGTGAAAGAGATTTACCCAGATGGTATCCATGGAGCGATTGCAAAAGCTCTAGGAACAGATGAGTTTACCGTTAAAACTGCTACTTTAGACGAACCGAGTCATGGTCTAACGGAAGCGGTTCTCGACGCTACAGATGTGCTAATTTGGTGGGGTCATATGGCACATGATGAAGTCGCGGATGAGATAGTTGAGCGAGTGCATGAGAAAGTTCTGCAAGGGATGGGCTTGATTGTGCTTCATTCAGGTCATTTTTCGAAAATTTTCAAGAAACTGATGGGAACTGGTTGTGATTTGAAATGGCGCGATTCGGATGATAGTGAGCGGATTTGGGTTGTTGATCCGACCCACCCGATTGCCGAGGGGCTAGGTGAGTACATTGATATTGAGCATGAGGAGATGTATGGAGAACATTTTGATGTACCAACCCCTGATGAATTAGTTTTTATTAGTTGGTTCAAAGGTGGCGAAGTGTTTCGAAGTGGATGCACTTTCAAACGTGGGAATGGCAAGATCTTTTACTTTAGACCAGGGCATGAAACATGGCCAACTTATCACAATCCAGAAGTTGCGCTCGTAATTAAAAATGCCATTCGCTGGGCTAAACCTACTACCTTTGCTTATCCAACGTATGGGAATGTTGAGGCATTAGAGAAATAAACGACTAATAACTAATGCGGATGGAACAGGACTGATAGTAATAACAGATGGCTTCTTTGAAGAGGCAGAAGAGATTACTTGGGAAGCTGAAGGAAATCATCTGCAAATGATGACGGATGGTGTCGTCGATCAACTTGAAGTTGTTATTGAAGATGGTGTTCTAAGAATTACAGATTTAGACGGAGACCAACTCACCCTTACGAGAACGG
>Ga0123355_10015184_pt1 | contig 12091 bp, 7 predicted proteins | sample TergutEmb28metaG_3_FD_89872 | JGI IMG/M metagenome (GOLD analysis project Ga0123355, IMG submission 89872) | Embiratermes neotenicus P1 segment gut microbial communities from Petit-Saut dam, French Guiana - Emb289 P1 | ecosystem: Host-associated > Arthropoda: Insects > Digestive system > Gut ... | reverse complement strand
CGATTCCCGGTTCTACCGTGGGAATTTTCCCTGAAGGGGAGGATTCCCGCGGTGACCATGGTCTGGGTAGGTTAGTAGAAATTAGGTTTAAGGGTCCTCCTGGCACTACATCCTCCTATATCATCGGGACAACGTAACCGCACCTCATGGGCGTCCCAACCTCAGAAGTCGGTTAAACTTCTGCCATGCCTAGGAGGGAAGACCATGAAGTCTGTAAAGGACGTGGGGCATTGGATAAAAAAAAAATATATATTATATTTCTACCTATGCTTAGGCCTTCCAAGTGGCATTGTCCTTTAGGTTTGTGGACGAAAGTTGTGTCAGCACATCTCTTGTCCAAAATTTGTTCTAAATGTCCATTCCATTAGTTACAAAACTGCTGCATACAAGCCTTTGAGCATAACCATCACCCCCATTGTTTTGCTTGTTTTTGCAGGGAAGGATGACATATTTGGTGAGAACCCATGTCTGCATCCAACACTGGGAAAGTCATCATGCAATGTACGTGCCCTCACATACTGTGACCTGCACAAGATCCACCGCGATGACCTGCTGGATGTGCTAGACCTGTACCCTGAATTCTATCAGTCCTTCTCCAGTAACTTGGAGATCACCTTTAACATGCGTGATGTGAGTGCATTCTGCAGGCAGTTGCTGACATGTGCTTTTTTAGCACAGTTTTTTTTTCAAATGCCCTTCTGAGAATGAAACAATATGTTTGATATTTAGAAGCCATTATGCAAAATACCCTCCTGTTAACACATTGCCATTTTGTTTCCTTTAAGCCGGACATTTTACCAGAAATGTCTGCAATATGAAAAATAATTCAAAGAGACTTGAGATTCATGTGCTATCTAGTTGCAAGAATAGAACAGCTAAGTGTGAAGTTTGTGGTTCTTGCTGCTTTGACTAGAACATTGCCATCTCTGGGGACATGATGCCATGCAACATTTGTAAATGTCTACCAGACTACACTGTATCATATGACAGAAGGCAGTAATTATCAGCACAGTGTTTAAAAATATCATGGGACATATGTTTCAGGCTGATGTGCATTAATAATAATGAAAGTATCTAGAAAAAAAGAAATGGCTGCCCCAGGCATTTCTGAGACAGAAAATATTTTAAAGAAACATGTGATTTTGTTTGGGATTGGGCAAAATTTGAAACCAAAACCTACTTCTTTAACGCTGTCCCTCTGGCCAGCCTTTAAACTTTAAAATTCCCCCTGCCAGCTGATTTTAAGGGTAGGAAAAACATTTAAAAAGTGCAGTACTTCTTGTCATAATGATATGAAAGTTTTATACACCATAGCAGAAGTTTTTCTGTATCTCATGCCAAAAAAAAAAAATGGAACACTTACGTATATTTGGAGTCCGACACCACAAGTGGAAATTTTGAGGCTGGAATCATGAAATTTATTGTCACTAGACATCCACTACAATTTACGCATCACACAGATATACGGTTTTTTGGCACTGCCTCTGAAAATCAGTTGTTACTTTTCCTCCCAGTAATTCAGTTTTGTATGATACACTTCAAAACACTGCCCTATACAAAGTCCTACATTGTATTTTTGCCAGTACATCTTAGTGCATTTCTTCACAGTTTTTCCGGTCTGGCGCTTTCTTCTCTCTGCACACACACGACATGAGTGCCAACATTTTCCCTCCAGCTTAGCATGTGTTGCTGGAATCTATATAAAAAATTGTCTCTCCCTCTATAAGTCTGCATGCTGGACTGCTAGCCTGACCTTGTACTTGAATTTCCATACTGGCACACGGTGACTTTTTCGTACAAAATATGCAGCAACATTTTTTTCTTGCCTGTTTTGGCATGCAAGATGTGTGCACTGACAACTGCCAGGTTGAATAGATGAAAAAAAGTTTCTTCCACCATTTTATTGCCTTTCCTTCAAACGAATAATTTGGCAGTAACTGGTCTGATCCGCACACTCCAGTTTTATATTTGTTCCAACACTGTAGCTGTTTTTATTTTATGATGTGCCCCCCTAGACAATGGTACCTCAACAAGTACATCTTCATGGGCACTTGTTAGGAAAAACACATCACAGATGCCCTTCCACCCGATGACTAAGAGACAATCTTATTGGCATGATGTTTTTTTTTTTGGTGTCTTTTTTCTCGTTTCCTGAAAATGCTTGTTTAGGCATTTCTTTCTGTTTGACATCATTCTGCCTACAGCCTTTGTCTTGCAAGCCCATAATTGGTCAAAGATCTTTGGACTGTAGAACCTTCTGTCCATATACATACAACGGCCCTTCCTTTTTATTTTGTAACACAACCTGTTAACAACACTGAATGCGGTGTTTTGTTCTGTGTTAGTGGGATGTGGCCCAGCATATACTTCCAGGTTGTAGATGTAGCCACTTTTTGCTTCACAAAGTTCAAACATTTTTATTCCATATCTGTGGGGCTTTCCTTTGATACAAATGCAAAAGAATATACGCCTTCGAAATGGTCATATTGCCTCATCGATAGTCAGCTGTTCTTCTGGTTTTTGTTGTCCTGAAATTTTGTGATGAGTGTGTATCAATAATTGGCCAAATTATGAATAATGGCTCATAGTCTGGCTGGCATCCTAGCTGCCTTTGCATCATTGTCAGTAACTTGAGGAACCTATCCCAAGACATTCCAATGGAAGCTGCATATGGGATCTGAATAACTGGATGCAAACTCCAGTAATCCTGCAGAGATGACTTGCATAACATGCTCATGTATATGATTATCAAAAAGAATTTTTCTGTTTCATGTATTGAGACTGAATTCCTCTGTGCAAATACAGTTTAGGGTTTCAGAGGGCCCTCTTGCTTCTTTTTGTTTATTTGCTGATTTGCATATCAATTTGTTTCCTTCTGTATAAGTTTTGAACATTTCTGGGCTGAAGAATATTTCAAATACATCCCAGGGAGAGTCTTGAGTTATTTGAAAATTTTTCTTTATCCCTGGTACTCCATAGAATACAGGTTTCTGAATCATCTGAATTTGTTCTTTCCATCCTAATTCAAAATCTGTATTTGTGCGTTTAGGAGTGGCTCTGTGTGTTCTCTTCATGCCACTGCCATGTTCTGGCTGGAGAACTTCCTCTTCTCCATTGGTACTGCTGCTGCTGCTGAAGGGTGAATTTACCTTGCTCGTGTTGCTGTCAGAAAGTTCACTATAACTACCACCATCTGAGTCAGAATCATTCACAGTTTCACTTATTTTATCAGTTCCGATAGATATGTTTTGTGAAGTATTTTCTGAACTACAACTTAGTCCAGGATTTTCTGTGTTGCTTTTGACCTGCTAAACATCAGCTAACTACAGTCAGACCTCATTAATACTTTAGAACTGCATACTGGGAGAGGGGTATAGTGATTCACCGCATCTGATCTTGGGTATTAGCTGTGATAAAACAAAGGCATTCATTGAGTAAAACTTCAAAACAGCTTGTTGCAGAAGTGTTCCCTCATGAGAGTCTAGCATGTGTACTTAGAAGGCTTGCAGGAAGCTGAACAGAGTCACTGAAACTACAGACATGGGGGAGTCAAATGTTACAAGCCAGTATTCCAAATACTTTTTTTTAAACAAGTTAATGAAAATCAGGAAGTACTAGTACTTCAGCCGGACAGCTGATGTGACAGGCTGCAGAGTACTAGTACACCGCACAGAGGGGAAGTGTTAAATATATTTTTCAATCTCCTTTGGACATTTCTCAACCAAAATTCCCTCCTTAAGTGGCATGAAAATGCCTTATTCAGAAGTTTAGGAAAATTTAATGTGAGTGTTGACATGTTTCTACATTTCACTTTCAGTGTTTTGATCTGGTGCGTGATCCATTGTTTAGCACATGTCTGTCACACTGCTTGGTTGCAGGAGGAGCTGGCTGGGGTTGACCCACGGGTCTCACGTCATCGTACAGGGGCTATCATTTCACGCTCAAGCTCACAAGAAAGGGATTCTGATGTTCGGAAGTTAGCGTTTAAGCCTCCACGCCACCGGGGAAAGCACGCAATGTCCACTGGCATTACTGGGGCTGGGGATGCCAACAGTAGAGAGTCCAGCGATGATGGCAGTGACTAGTGAGTGAAGTTCATATGTGATTTACGGTTTTGGGTCTGTCTGCATTCTTCAGAATTGTTCTGAGATGGTTTAGCCAAATTTACACTTTCCTCCTTGGGCACAACTTTCAGTATCCAGACACTGTCAGTAAGGCACATTTCAGATTTTAGAGGAGAAGGCTGAAGCCAATGTTATGAATATGACAAAAGATGAAGAGTGAAGGGATTTGGCTTTACCACATAGAAGCCATGGATAGGAGTCCTATGGATGCTACAGTTGGTTGAACCCAATATTTCATGCTTTCTGCATACTGTTGTTTTTCACCCCCACCCCTGCCTGGCATATGTCAACCAGCCCAACATGCTCATGGCTAGCACAGTTTATTACTGTCAACATTCATGTGAACAGAATAACTAGGTGACTGAAGAGAATATAGGGATTTTTGCTGTACAGGGCAACAACAGAATGGAGGCATATAGGGAATGTGGGATAAGAAACCAACTATATGTCACTTAGTATTATATTTATTTCTCCTTTATAAGTTGCTCAACATGTTTCGGGCCACCTTGTGCCCATCTTCAGGAGCTGACGACTTAGTGGTATTTTTTCACGTGTGGTGTAGTGCCTTGGCTGTGTAGGCAGTCAGATCCGGTAGCACGTTGTGCTACATACTTCCCAATGGACATACAACAAGCCAACTGGATCCAACTGCCTACACAGCCATGGCACTACACCACACATGAAAAAATACCACTAAGTCGTCAGCTCCTGAAGATGAGCACGAGGTGGCCCGAAACATGTTGAGCAACTTATAAAGGAGAAATAAATATAATACTAAGTGACATATAGTTGATTTCTTATCCTACATTGAACTATGATGCACGGTCAACCACACATCAAGCATGTAGGGAAGTTTGCTGTACAGGCAACATAAGAGTTTGAATGAGGTACAGAGATACTCAGTCCATGGGACATTTTCCTATAGTCTCAGAATGTATACCACTCCTCTCAGCTTAGTAAGATACTAAATACAGTATCCTGTGTGAATGTAGATGGAATAGCTGACATAAATGTTCAGATGTAAATTCTGGTGTACATTGCGACTAGCAATTTGATGAATCCAAGGTCTGAGAGCAATATTAATGACTCTTCATGCAGGTTACTTGTGTCAGATTATGAAAAATGAAATTAACATGTTATTCAGGCAACCAGAAGTCTGTTTGTTTTCCATATGCATTGGGTTCAGTTAAGCACCTTGCATTATTCATGCAGTGAGAAGTCTGGCCATGGCATCCTAGAGTTCTCCACAGACAAGGCAGGCCAGGATGTCACACCGCTGAACTTGGAATTTGGTGAGGAGGACAAACCGCAGCACAAATCAAGCAGTGGCGCTCTGAATTCCATTGCAGGTATATTTTGCACTACACAGCTCATCATGTGGCATGTGCTCACCCTACTTATGGAAACGAAGCTCTATTGCATTGATGTATCTTTATTGTTTGCTTCACTAAACACCTTCACATTAAAGCGCTTAGCCATGCATACACTGGAAGGCAGTTGTATAAACTTAAAATATAAATGAACAGATAGCATTGGCTGTTTCTATCACATGACTCTGCTTTGTGAGATTTGAGGTCCTCACAGCAGTTAGTACTGGAAGAATTTCTGCACATGTGATGCAGTGTAGTACAGCATGGGGTACCAACATTTCAGAGGAACATTCTGCCTTTATTTTGAGAAAGGGCATGATACTTATTGGAAAAGTAACAGAAGTAAGAAGAACATAGACATAAATAGGTTAAAAATAGAGAAGTTCCACAAATACAGAAATGGACAGTCACGACCTGAGTAGGTGAAAGGAGTACAGATAAACCAGTGGTTAGATTACATACTGAGAAGAGCAATGCCACACAGCATCACATCGAAGAAGGCTGTAAACTGAACATTTCTGCTGTGTAGTTTTTTTATGCTGCTTAATAACAGTAACAACTGACAATTTTAAATTTGTTTATCATATCTGCCCCCATTTTATGTAGACCATAAATTGCACCAAGTTCTGTTAAATGCACTTATGTATTTTTGACTTAGTGTGCCTCCCAATATGTATATGTACACACATATACACACACAAATATATGTTTAATTGTGGAGCATAAAAGTGTTCCATGTTGTCTTTGCAGTATTTTCAGCCAGGAAGTTTTATGACGATGTGGGTAAATTTTGTGTTTCAAGTGGTCTCTTTTTACTGTTGTAACACTGTTAGACTTGTAACATCAGTATGCCCTGCACCTGCAGTGAACTGTAGTGGTGTATGAAGTAAAGCATTTGCTAAAATTTGTGTCTGTTTATAGTGATTTTATAGTGTGCAGGGCCTGAGAGAACGTTTTGATTTGACATGCAGTTAATTAACTTCACTGAGATAACTGAACTAGAGATAGACACCCCAGTATTCTGAAATGATTTTTGCCCTGAAACAAACTTAGTTGTTCAGGAAATATGGGTAGTTGTGCTAATGAGTGCAAATATTACCTGTATTTCAGTTTAGTTATACCATTTAAACGGCATTTAACCACAAGCAGTAGGTATACAGTTATCTTGTAATGCTATGTGTGTTAATTTTAGAGCTAATTCACAAATGCTTCCATTTCTCTCACCTTAACAGTTCAGTACAGTTGAAATCATGTAGTGTGCAACATGTCCAGAGTGGGGTTTTGAAATCTTAGGAATCAGGAAGTGGTAGTCAGTATAAGGACTATGCTGCATGTTGGAGTAACCAGGAAACATTCAATTCCTGGCAGGGACAAGAGACTTTCTTTCCCCCCGGAACATCTTGACTGGCTGTGGGTCCTATCAAGTATCATTTTTAATGGGTACTCAGTGCTTTTTGCATGGGGTAAATTGGCTGGAGGCATGAAACTTTCCACTCACCTCCATCTATTGCCAAGATTAAGAATGAAGAGGCTATAATTGCACTCCTCCGAATGCCTGCATGACATGCACAAGGACAACTTTGCTTTTACCAGAAGTTGAAACTGAAATTTGTGAGAGATACATATTATTGTCTTACTTCAGGATTGATATTACAAACTCAGACTTCGTAGTTGTCAGACTAAAACTTTTAATGGTCTTGACAACCACATTTGATTGGTTGTGTTAACATTTTTCTCATGCTGGAATAAGATTGGCCACCAGTGTTTTAGAGCTGTAGTGTGGTTCCTTTGACACTGCAGAATTTTCTCTGCTGAGCTATGGCTTAGGTTGGGTTTCAGGATAGGCAGGGTAGAGGAATTAAGATATCGCAACTTTTTGGCAGAGTTGACACCATCAGGATGAGTGAAACTGTGGGTTACTTGCGGATCCTCACGTAGACATGGCAGTGGACAGCATGCAAGAGGTGATGATGTGGTTGGTCAGGGAGTGAAGCATGATGCTAACCAATAAGGAAAGCTCCTGTCTGTACTGAAGAGTTGTGTTGGAAAAAGTTTTTTTGGGATAGTGGAGGTAATGACATGAACATGAGGGAAGGATCTGAGGCAGGTGGAGGAAGTGAAAGGAGGTGACTGGGAGTTTTTTCAGAATGTGGTAGTCATAAAAATGAAGGGGAAAAAAGATTTTTTGGGGGGTGGGGGAGGGGTGTGATTGAGGATATATATCTGGCCTTTACAAGATATTGAGTTGTTCATAGGATGTAGACAAGTGTGAGGGCAAAAGGTTGGGGCAGGCTGTACATAGTCAATATCCATTATCCTGGTTCAAGTTGTGTGACTGTTCACATATCCCCATGGCTTTTTTAATGATTGTGGATTGTAGGACTGGGTAAGATTTACATGTCTGTGTTCATAAAGGGACCATGCAGTCTTACCTGTTTATTTCCACAGATACTGGATCTCAACACAAACAGTTGTGTATGGCATTTGTTTTCTTCGTTTATTCATGTTTTGCACCACAGATGGACACAGCTGCTTGTTCTTGTGTGACTGGATTCTGACACCCCCCTCCCCCCTATTACCTAGAAATTAATTCCAATAGCTTGACAACACAAAGATATTTGTTGAACTGTAGTATTATTGGATTATGTAGGGTCATGACTAATGCTGCTCCTGGTGGCATGTGAGTAGTTTGTTTTTAGGCTATTAGTCAGTAGGTTCTTTATATGTATGTCACTGCCTGGAATGGTAGTTGTATGTAGAATGCTTCGATGTTGTGTGCTGATGTATGAGACCTGGTTTTTTGATAAAAGTGTCATTAGTTATGCATTCATTTTTTGTATCAGTGTACATGATGCAGTAATTTTAACCTCATTGTTGCATGGCCAATTGTATATTTTCTATTGTAGTTAAAAATGGAATGTGCACAGTGGTAGTTTAAGTGTCAGTGCTATCCTTGCATTTTGTACCAAGCAACAGCTCGTGATTTGTGGGTATATCCACACGAATTGAGACTTCTTTTGGTAATTGCTACCATAAAACCAACAGTATGCATGTACAAAACATACACAATGATGCAATATCCTCTTGCACCCATTTCTGGCAACTGACCACCATCTTCAGGGAGCCACACTAATATTCAAAACATGATCAAATCTGGTACATTTGTAGTGACAAAATACTTTATAACATTGTAATATTGCAGTTTTGTTAACGTGTAAAATACAGTGATACCACTATGATATAATGTATTTTATCAATACAAATATATCATATTTTTCAAGTTTGTGGGCCACTGAAGATGGCAGTTGGTTTCCAAAGCAGGTAGAGGATACTGTATCTCTGTACAGTTTGTATGTGCAAATTGTTTTATGATAAGAATTGCATCCCATTGCACAGAATGAATGACACCACACTTGTTTCAGTACTTTAAACCTCTAGTTGTAATAGACATTATGTAGACTTCTGTTGAATAGACAATAACCAGTCATATTTGCAGTTTAATGTGACTTTCTGGCGTTTATAGGAATGTTTTATTTTCCCATTCAGCATCACTTTCTTCTTAAATTTCATTTTCGTTTTTAAAAAAATTCAGTATAACAGTTGCACTTGCATACTTTGATTTTGTGAAGAAAAGTAGCTCTGGTTGTAAATGAAAATAATGAACTAGCTATTTAAAGCATATTAATCAATTTTACATTGTGGACAGTGGTAAAGTTTTGAACTTAGCTTACAAACAGTGACTTGTGGGAAATGCCTGTTAATAAGTTATGGTATGCACCATGATCTTGAAATACTCAGATTCTGAATATTTTTGTCAGCCTGTAACTCAGAACTGTGGGCTTCATGGAAAGATTAAGGTACACATGATGCAACTGTGAGAAATTTATTTGCTCATTTAATACTAAGGCAACTTTTATGATAGACTTCCATTGTGTGTACGTTATTATAACTGAGTGTACATTTACCATCAATACAAGTATTTAGTTGTTTTTGATTCATATAAATTGCATGGTTACATGTTTCAACCAAAGGTTGGTCATCTTCAGTCCCGTACTTGACATAAAAATAAAATCACAATTGCATATTCATTTTATGGTCAGACTGAGACGTCAACTGTAGTTTTATTTTCATATCATGTACTGGACTGAAGGTGACCAACCTTAGGTCAGAACATGTAGCCATGTAATTTATATTAATAAAAACTAATAAATAGCTGTGTTGATGGTAATTGTGTTCTAAATTATACATTAATAAGGCGTAAGTTAACAAGGAAGATATATAGAGTTTCAGATTTATGCATGGACTTGAATGGAATCTGGTGATGACCTCATATGAATACCTTGCATGTTGCACAGTTCTGCAGGTGGGGTTCCATCTGAGAGTGTTCTGGATTTCTAACTACTCATCACATAAAAGTCACTGACATCACTCTGTCTATGGATTACTGTCACGTTTGTTTGTGTATTTTATTTACACTCTTCACACATGAATTTTGGATTTATTTTTATTACAGCTACAAAAATGTGTATCCTGCCATCTGTTTTGTAAGAACTAAGATACATACACTAAGAAATAATGAAATTAATTTGAGAGGGATTAATTTAGTGTTTTGTAAAGCAGTGTCATAGCTCAGGTGGTTAATTGCCATCTTCTCAAAACAGATGCCCAGGTTCAATCCCAGGGTAGTGTATATGAAATTTGTGGGAGACGAAATAACACTGGAGGTTTTTCTCCTCCTAGTTTTCCCTGCCAATTGTTGTTCCACCAGTGTGTCATCAGTGGCTAGTACAAATGGACATACTGCTATAACTAGTGTTTTATAGCTGCCTTCATGCTGGCAGATGCTCTCTTTCAAACTGGAACCCTGCTCTTGTGGAAACAGTGACTGAGTATGCATTGGGTATACAGGCATGTTCTCCCAGCTGAAACGGAGCCTCACTGATCTCCGTGGTTTACACAAGTCAGCATCAGCAGCTACCATGACCCAGAGACACCACCAACATGACTGCAAGGCGGGTAGGTGGTGCTTGTACTCACCGTGCACTGCAAGATGGCAGCATTGCCCCTCTGTCATGTTGTATAACATTTTCCATTTCTTATTGAAATATTCCATAATATTTTGCTGTTGGGCATGCAGAGAAGTTTAGTAATATTAAAACATATGTGAACATGCACTCAAATATGTGTTCTTTGTTTTAACATCCATGAAATATTTTGAAAATCATCCGTACATATTAATAAATTCATGTAAAACATGTTCCTTATTACAATATGTGCAGTCATTCTGAAGTGTTTTCAGTTTGATGAAGGACCATGTTGCTTGTCTCCTTTTCATCGTTGTAAACCACCAAAAACTCAAGTGGAAATACAGGTTAAGTTACTGAAAAACATCTAATATACAGATTGCATTTAATTTTTATCACAAGTAAGAGCAGCATATAAACGAACTGTAGTTCATTAATGTCAGTACAAAATGTAAGAACAGAAAATGTTTCAAGTTTCAGATTTTCTTGATGATTACTATGGTTATCTGCAGTTATGACACCATGTAGCTAGGTAGATGGGTGCCAGGATTTTGGAAGAACATGCTGCCAACATCTTTTACTGTGAATATGCAGGCATGCAATATTGGTATGCATATACTAAATTTAAAGTGTAGTAACCAGAAGACCACAATATTAACAGAAAAAGTTTCAGTTTCATTGTTATAATCTTTTCCCTTCTCTGTCACAGAGCATTCTTACATCAGGTGAGTGCATTCGGTAAAATGGTTAGAAGTCACTCATTGTGTTCAGATGTCTAATGTGTGCTGCCACCTTGCACTGCTCATGCTGTAGACCTATACAGTGTAGAGTAGTTTTTGAGTGCACTACTGCAGCATGGTGCAAGTCTGATCATCAGTGATATGTTGGTTGCAGTGAGTTTATGTGAACAAGTATTTTCATTCTGTATTTGCTCGTGTAATTTTGTAAATTGCCTAACCCCATGTTTTGAAATGGAGAAGGAAATTAATGATATCAGGGCTGTCCAACCCATGGTATGTGGGCTGCACCTTTGTTTATGTCAGAACTCTCCATCTCAGGGTATGTAGACTGCATGTTTGTTCCTATCAAGGCTGTCCAACTCGTGGTATGTGGGGTTCCATTTCTGTGGCCTGTGATAGTATCCTTCCTTGTGTGACCCAAAACCTGTTAATACTTTCCTCGCAATAAGAAGTGTCAGTGAATCTTGTTGCACTAACTCTCCACTAAAGTGCCTACTGAATATGATGTGTAATTTACAGTTGATTCCACAGATGCCCAATAAATGACAGCATAGTAGTATGCAATTCTGATACATTCCAGGCAACCATGATTGATTAATTTTTAGGGACTGTTGATCTTGTAACTCTGCTGCATACTCCAATTATGTGCTCATCACAGTCACATTTCATGGCCACTGAGATACAGAAGATCATGTTGTTTTTTTTTTTTTTTTTTTTTTTTTTGGTCTTTTTTTTAATTTTTTTTTTTTTTTTTTTTTTTGGTTTTGTTTTTTTTTGTTAAAAATATTTTTTTTTTTATTTTTTTTTATTGGTGGGTTCTTTTCTTTTTTTTT
>Ga0123355_10015183_pt1 | contig 12091 bp, 7 predicted proteins | sample TergutEmb28metaG_3_FD_89872 | JGI IMG/M metagenome (GOLD analysis project Ga0123355, IMG submission 89872) | Embiratermes neotenicus P1 segment gut microbial communities from Petit-Saut dam, French Guiana - Emb289 P1 | ecosystem: Host-associated > Arthropoda: Insects > Digestive system > Gut ... | reverse complement strand
TACAGTTTAGCACACCATTTATGTAAAATGTGAATATTTTATGAACCAAGAAGGATAACATTAGGAAATACACGACATTTTGTGGAGGAATAAACGAAGATGGCGAGAGAAAGTCTAAAAAAAAAGAATTAAATATATTTGTTGACTAAATATACAAAAAGCCTACTCTGGGGAGTAGCGGTACGTCTGTCGTAAATATAGGATGCATGGTGCCTAAAGGTTAATTGAAGTTATATCTTCCTTCACTTGTATCTGCAAGGAGTTTCTTGTGACTGTTAAACAACGCCACACCATACGGTAGATTTAAAACATCTGTCATTGTGATGACTTAAAGTACACTTTTATTAAAGAAATGTTTACAGTATCAACCAGGCACACATTCGGAAGGTCGCCCAAAAAATAAATCCCAACTGTCGCATAAAAAATGCTCTAGGCTAGTTGTTTTATGGATGCTCCGATGTATTTGGATTTTACCCGTAATTTTGTAACATCTCTTTCTTTCCAACCCGTACAAATAAGGCACGATCCTATATAAGAAACCCTCACTTGACTCAATTATATTGTTGTATTTGTGCCTGATTTCACATGCCGCCTCCTGGTGTTACTACGGATGTACGAAGCAGTATCCTAGACACTGGATAATGTTTACGTAGGCACAGGTGACATCAGGATTTGGGATGGCGCAGTCGATAAAGTGATTAAGCTACAAGCTGGACATCGGAATTGTGGCTCGATTTCTGGAAGAAGCAGGAGATCTCCAGTTCTCCAAAGCCTCCAGAGAGGTTATGAGACCCAACCAACTTCCCTTCAGTGGGTATCGGGTGATCTTTCCCCGAAGGTAAATCTGCCGGGGCTTGAAACTGGCCGCCCACTTCCATTTGTTGCAAAGGTTAGAGGTTATTTGAACTATAAATCCGCGCCCTTATGATGTCTTCATGGTGTAAACAGGGACACCATTGCCTTTACTGTACACGTAGCCTGTAATTTGACAGCTGCAGGAAATGATAAAAATCAAGAGGGTTCGGATTGTGAACTCGCGTGTGATGTGGAAAAAAAAGTTATAGACCGTTTTCGTTCAGGGATTGAGGAACACTACAGAAATTCTGGTATCCGGACCGAAGTTTGGGTACCACAGCACACAAACAACGAGGTGATTCTCGTGGGTGGCAGGCGGAGAAGGGGTCGTGTATGGCGCGGTGCGGGGGCCTGTTGGTGTTAGGAACGACTGATTGTTCTACTACTACTACTACTACTACTACTTCTACTACTAATGCTACTACTACTACTACTACTACTAATGCTACTACTACTACTACTACTACTACTACTACCACCACCACTACTACTACTCCTTCTGCACAGACTGAAAACATCAAGCGTTTCGAGTAGGGTATAGTGAAAGATTGCACTGTACGAATGCTTCCAAGATGGGTACCACTAACTCGTCATTCAACAAGGAGTCTTGTCCATGCGCTTCTGCCGCATTCCTAGCAGGGCTCGTCTCCTGGTCTGCGAACAGTACACGGTGGCTTTCGGTTCTTTTAACGAATACCAAATGACTTCATGCATGTAGGCCCTATACGTGAGACTTCTGCTTTCTTTTCTGACCCTCAGAGGTTAATGACTTAACTTCTATACCAGCGGTTCTTAACCTGGGGTCCATGGATAGATTTCAGAGGGTCCGTGAACTTCGACAGTAAGAAAATTACAACTTTATTTTCAGGAACCACGAACTGAAATTTGTCTTTTTATTCAGTAATGAATGTATGCGACAAAGTAATTTATGACCTGTAGACTCCAGAATTGTTTAACTTCTATAAATCTCACTGTATTTTATGAGTTTAAAAACATTTTTGGTGATGGGGTCCGTAGGTTTCGACATACTCTCAAAGGGTTCCAACGCACAGAACAGGTTAAGAACCCTTGTTCCATGTTATTGAGGACTGAATAGTTTCGTCACATCTATAACTGAAAATAGCACGGACAGGAAATTACGAAATTTAACATATTTTGTATTGTTCAGAATTTATTGAAACTCGCTCAAGATTGCATAGAACTTCTTGACGTGATAATCTTCTCATTCGCAGGTAAAGGTAAAGGTAAAGTGATCCCGTTACAGGCCCGGTGTGACCCAGAGGGTGGGTAGAGGTATAACTCTACTCTTTCATGACCGCGGCACTAGAAGGGGGTGAGTGGTCAGCAGCACGCCCCGGTCGCACTTTACCCCCGGGAAAGACCTGGTACCCATTTTGCAGGAGGCTGGGTGGACCCCAGGGCCGGTCTGGACGGGCGAAAAATCTCGTCCCCACCGGGATTCGATCTCGGGCCGTCCAGCCCGTAGTCAGTCGCTATAACGACTGAGCTACCGGGCCCACCTTCTCCTTCGCAGTCCTTCACTATTCGCCATTCTTAGTCAACTTCGTATATAATCTAACACGGTTGAAACAGGGTCACTGAAATTACCGTGGCTGCATATCTAGCTCTCCTGTCTCGGTCCGACCACTGCTCGGAGGTTACCGTAATAACGCCACGACCGCGCCTCACAACTTCCATTCCAAATTATGATTCCCAAAGCCACCTTATTATTCGATGCTACATAACGTAACAGTTACAACGGCGCCAATAAACACACAAACAATGAATAAATTTGTCGAAAAGAGTTGTTGACTATAACAAGAACTAATGAGGATGCACGCCACTGCTCGTTGGAAGCGGATATGAGACCATCCATTACTGCCGTTTTAATTGTAGGCCTCTTGTGAATCCTCATTAACTATTGCTTTACTACTTGGTGGGTAGTTGAGATAAATTTTTGTGATCGCTTTTCGCGGCTCAAGAAAGGATACGAGAAAGACAGAAGATGTGTATGTATGTATGTAAAGAAGGTGGTAAAAATCCTTCTTCCTTCTTTTTTCCCTGAGAGGTCAATGACTCTTTAAAGGAGTCTGACAGTCGGGTAGGCAGCAGGAGGTTGTCTTACTGAACTGCCTAATCAGTCACGAAGAGAACGTACTGATTTAAAATGTAGGACAATCGTTTTCCAGGTATGCTACATGCTAAGGATTCTTGGAGAAATTCTTCCTTTCATTTGGATCCTATCAAGAATACCCTGAAGATGGAATGAAAGTTCCATTTATGTGTCTACAAAACCGCAATGACCAACAGGTTGATTCTTCACATGTTTCTCCACGTAATAACGTTCGAACGCTAGCTCTTCTCGGTTCTTATATTTTCAGTTCGTGCACATTAACTTTAAAAGCAATCGTAAGTAACGTAGCATAGGTGGGACACACGTACAACGGACACACGTGTAACGAACGTCAATATGAAATTTGATCGAAACAGATACAACTGCTCTCTGATTGTAAGAAAACACAGAACAAAATTCACATGTATATAAACACCAAGAAAGAAGCGCGGACATTACACTGAGTGTAAAGTATCCCTGTTGGCCTGCAGTAAGACCTATCCTTCGCCACTTCCCGCGGTTCTGATTGGCCGCGTTTCTTGCAACTCGCCTGTATGTCATTTCCCAAACCTACTTGGACGCAGTTGCTTCAACCCTGAAGGTGGGTATAGCGGCCTTCTCTGAAACCTGGGTGTCAAACCCAGGAACCTATACAATATTGTAAGCCAATAGTTGCGTGATTTTCATGTTAGGTCATTCGTAGTTCCGCATACATCTATAGTGTGGTAAATACATTGGACTTTATCATGTGAAACTCGGGACTGGTATGTAGATTATCATGTGAAATTTGTCCTGCTTTATATCCTATTTGCAGCCGGTCCCAGCGGCTGCGCGGTCTAAGGCGTAGGTCTGCGGCCGCTCGCCTGCTAAGATTGTAGGTTCGAACCCCGCTGGAGGCATGGACGTTTGTTGCGAGTGTTGTGTGTTGTCAGGTGTAGGTATCTGCTACGAGCTTATCACTCGTCCAGAGGAGTCCTGCCGACTGTAGTGCGTCGTTGAGTGTGATCTACAAACCTCGAGAATGAGAAGGCCACGGCGCGCGTTGGGCCGCAGCGCCGTAGGAAAAAAAAATCCTATTTGCAACATTTTGATTCCCACAATATTTTATGAACAAATGTTTATCTTAAAATTTTACTTCTGTTTTGAGTCAGTAGAGTAATTAGACCTACTCGTAAGACAGTGGAGGGAGCAAGGCGGTGGAGAACACTGCATAATCAGAGGGTTCATGATGTGAATAAAAATCCAACAGATGCAACAGTATGCAGATATTTATTTACTGCAAAACTACTCTACATGTTTCGGGTGTCACAGCACCCATCTTTAGGAGTATTAAAAACTGTACCCGCAGCTTCTGGTACAGGTCATACTACTTGTACCGCTACACCCCTCCTACCACGTACTGTTGCATTTGTTGGATTTTTATTCACACTGAATTATGATGCACGGAACCACGAGCTTAAAAAAAAGGGTTCATGATGTTTGTACTTCTCCAGATATTGTCAAGATAATTAAATCAGGAAGAACGAGAGAGATGGGTAGCAGCTGTGAATGGGAGAAATAAGAAATGCATACAGATTTTTTGGTTGCAGCCTGAAGGGAAGAAACGACACTCGGATCGAAACAGAGATGAATAATATTAAGATGAAACATAGACATAATTTATGAGTGTTAGACTGGGTTGATGATCATATACAAATCTGAAACTTAGTAAATGTCGTATATACAGTATATGATAGAGGAGGAGGATAAATTGCTGCTTCTTGTTGGCATATTTAGATCAATATTCCTTACATCGCAAGTTATTGTAATTAAAATGACAGGTCTTAATGATGTTTTGTGTGTTACTTCTTATGTTGAGACTTTTGGACAGAAGTATTTAACTTTTAAACTTCATAAATTGAGATTTATTTTTGAGCCTGTACGCAGTAAAATCAAATTAACCTCTCAGTTTTGGTGTATATTGCCAATAAACATGTTACCGTTTTTGTAATGTTCTTACAAACGAAACAACAAAACAACGGACCCATAGGAACCACAAATGGAGGGGAAAAAACTACCTGGGAATTTGTAAGAAAAATTTGCAAATATCAAGTGACAGAGTTCGTGTACCTCTGAAGTAGGATAAATCGTCAGTCGCCATCTCCGTTACAAACAGTCGTCTCTGAATTTAAACTGGCCTCAATATTGCGAGTCTAATCATTTCTGACGGAAAGAGCCGATACAGACATTTATGACGGTTCCTGTCAGCTGTGGACCAGTTTAAAACAACACACAGTTCATTCAAACAGTGTCCATTCATCATTTCAGCCGAATACACGTGCACCCGCCTATAATTCGATGACCGCACTGCAAGAATTGTGGTTCCTTGGAGTAGGAGACTTCTGTAGGTGGCACATTTGAACTTATAAGGAAATCTACCGGAGTGTAGGCAGGACAACTTGCAGGCAAGAATACCTGCTTCGCTTCAGCAACAGTGATTGCTGTCCTGTATGCGTTAAGGAAATGGCTCTGGGACATGTCTCAGGAAACAGACCGTACACCTACCAGCCCTCCCATACGAGTATACCACATGGGATCGGAGCACGGCTCACTACTATTGCTTAACGATCCTCCCCATTTCTGACCGCATCACTTGGTCAATCAGTGAGGACGTTAGTGGAAGTTAAATTATACACTGAAAGCCCAGTGCCACCTACACGCATCATCATCTTTCGCCACACAGAGCGTTTATGTATTACATATGTTTAAAACAGTACGTGGCGATTATTTTTCCTATACATCAGTAACAGACTGGAAATTATAATGGATACGGATTGTGTTTTCTGTGGGGTAGATAATGAATTTTTGTTTGTATGAATGTCTTTCCAAAAACAGATAAAATTGCGAGACGCAGTATCCTAAGTACAATAAAACCAAGGAAGGCTATCTGGATTAGTCACATTTTGCGTAGGAACTGCCATCTGAAACACGTTCTTGACGGAAGGATAGAAAGAACAGGAAGACGAAGAAGAAGACGTACGCAGCTACTAGATGGCCTTAAGGAAAGGAGAAGATGCTTGAACTTCAAAGACAAAGCACTAGATGGCATTGTGTGGAGAACATACTTAGACAGAGGCTATGGAAAAGTCGCAACCAGACTATGTATGAATGAATGTATGAATGAATGAATGAGCAATTGTGTAATTGACTTAACTGTCAGTCTTCAAGGGGTTTAGACTGTTTTAGCTAATATAAGGTGCTGTGCTACACATCGGAAGGTAGCTGGTTCGATTCCAGCTGGTGTCAGTGGATTTTTCAATGACATAAAATTCTTCCGATCGCACTATGGCCCTGGGGCCGACTCAGCCTCTAACAGAAATGAGTACCAGGAGTATTTCCTGGGAGCTAAATGCGGCCGGTGCGTAAGGCTGACAACCTACCACCATTCTGTGCCGTTGTCACGAAATCTGGGAACCTTAACTTCCTGGAACCCTCTGGGCCTGTCCAGGCCTGTAACGGGACTGCTTTATCTTTTTAACCGTTTATCTAGTACTGTACCTAAGATTATCAACTTTTAATTTTATCCTCCAACATGTGTTCTTCTTCTTCTTCTTCCAGTCGGAAGCGCGTAAATTCCTTGTCCGCTCGTGGCTGTGACCTCACAGTTTCACTGAACATTCACGCCATGCATTTGAGACGTTCTAAAGAGACAGCTTGACGTATGTTATCGACATAGTGCCGTACTGAAATTCTGACCAAATCATGGTTACTAAAATTTTGGTTATATTTAGCCCGGTATATCACAAAATCATTCTAAAACTAATGCGGAAGTTTCAGGCTTCCATATTTATTGTCTGATGAGTTGTGGCTGTCACACATACACACACACACACACACACATACATGCATACATACATACACATACATACACACATACCTACCTACACACGCACATACATACATACACACATACATACATACATTATACATACACACATACATACATACATACATACATACATACATACGTACGTACGTACATACAATGCATACATACACACATACATATATAATACATACACACATACATACATACATACATACACATACACACATACATACACACACATACATACATACACACACACATACTTTCGTTTATTGTACAAATATCATTTCAAGCCTCCAGATTACTGGCACTTGAGTTTCTGCCACCTCACAAGTTCGCGTTCCGCCATACTGTTGTTACTGAACGTAGAATATTAGAAAGTACGGCAATGAGGTGACCTCCGATGACGTAATACTAGTAACATGTTCCTTTAACATCAGCCAGTCCGTTCAATACTTGAAATGAACACACACACACAACATGGTGATCTCAAACGCCTATTTCTTCCTATTTAGGACGGAAAGTAGGCTAATAAAATGGGGTGGGGCCTGTGGCGCTCTTGATTCTTTACAAAAAAATTAAGGACTAGGAACAGTTCCTAGTCGTTCCGCATGAAAGCAAACCATTTCTTAAGCTGTCTAGTAATATCACCACGCCTGTTTCACTCCTGTCATAGAATTCTCCGTGTTGCTACGGCTCTGTACATTTATCTTCTTCGTTACTAATATATCATTCCTGGTCCTTATTAACCTTACTTGGATACACAATGCCTGCAACATCCAAACCAGTTTCGGGAGCACCAAACAACAGACCTATTCCCACAAGAAGAAGAGTAATTATTTTATGGGCCTTTCATTCTAGAGGACTTGGTAAATTTCAGTGCCCTAAACGTACAAATACATTTTCCCTGTCTGGGATTTTGAAGTTTGTTATTGCCATAGTTTCAACTACGTAATGAAAATACAAGCTGACCCCGGTGGCCGCGCGGTCTAAGGCGTGGTTCTGCGGCCGCATGCTTGCTGAGATTGTGGGTTCGAATCCAGCCGGAGGCGTGGAAGTTCGTCTCTTGTGAGTGTTGTGTGTTGTCAGGTAGAGGTCTCTGCGACGGGCTGATCACTCGTCCAGAGGAGTCCTTCCGAGTGTGGTGTGTCCAATGAGTGGTATCGCGAAGCCCCGTAAGGTGAGGCCATAACACGGGATCGGGTCGAAGCGCCAGAGAGGGGAAATATGGAAAAAATAATTCCTTTCTCGAATATTAGGTAGTGTTATTACCGTATTTGTAAGGTGAAAGTGTGTAGTAAAAATACAGTTTTTTTTTAGGAGAGGGGATTTTGTAGTTAGCTAATACCGGTTGTACGGCTGTTTCGAAATTATAGTAAAAATGTAAACACGCATTCCTTCCCTTTAATTCTGGAATTTGTTAGTGCCATAGCAATCAATTTTCGAGTGGTGTAGTGAAAATACAAATAGGCTACCTACAAATAAACTTGTTTCAAAATCCGTCCAACTTTATTGTCAAAATTTACAGCGTCAACATACAAAAAACACACTATCTTTTCTGTTGATTAATGTAACTCCAATTTCAATAATGAAACCGAAGTGTGCCCCTCTTGCTCTGTAGCAGAACACCCAAATTTCTGCTTCTTGTGGCTGTCAGTGATTGTGTAATAGACCTCCATAATTGCATTAGACTGTCTTAAAAATCATTCCATTAATTTTGAATAAAAGGGAGAAAGAGTTCAAGATAACACAAATACATATTTGCACGTTTTGAGGGTTTCGCAGCGTCAGGCCCCAGCAGAACGGAATCGTCAAATACCTACTCCTTCTGTCGGGCAATGGACTATGTTATGACAGTAGTAATGCAGTTTTTTCGGTCGTCAAATTAGAATCCAAATTCCTTGTACCAAGTAATACAGGAAGCGGGGCGCCGGGAATTGCGCTTTGGATTGGCAAGTAGAGATGCGGACGCTGCTCCACCGATCGCTGTTCATGTTAGTTTTTCCATTTTTTAAGCGCGTTCGCAAAATTGCGAAAAGCACTATTAGCTTCTTCATGTCTGCCCGCATTGAACAACTCAGTTCCCAATAGACGCATTTTCATGAAATTTGGTATGTGAACAATTTTTTTTCGAAAATATGTCGAGAAAATTCAAGTTTCATTATAACCTGACAAGAATAACAGGCACTTTACATGCAGACCGATATACTTTTTGATCACATCGCGCTTATTTTTTCTTAGAATGAGAAATGCTTGAGATAAAAGTTGTAAAGAAAATCAAAACACACATTTTATGTTCAATAACATTATTTTCTAAAATAATGCCGTTTATGAGATAATGTGGAAAAATATAGTAGAGCCGGAGAGGCCACAGTAGACAATACGGCGCACGCGCATTTCACGCTGGGTACCTAAGGCTACAGACACACACTCAGAATATGCCATACTTATTGCTTTCTACTGCAACAGTGGTTGCATGAATGCGCCTCAATTTTCCGTTCAACGCAGTTTGCCTGTCTTACAACATCAGAGAACCGACAGCCAGAATGAGAAGCCAACAGATGCATCGCCCAAGAAAATACCAAATAGTCACATGGTCGTTGTCATAACCACACTGCAATAGATCACGACGGTTTGTAAGTCGCCAGTGACGGAAGGTGATTGATTTGCCGTCATTGTGAGGGCGGAAGGGGCTCGTCATGAGATGGTGAGGGCCGCCCTTCGTTGGATATGCAGCACACTTGAACTGCTTTACAAGAAGTGACCCCTCATTTCCCAAGAGACGAGACTCCAAAATGGTGAAAGAAGCACCTCGATGGACGTCACGTTCTGGTCAGGAGCCCGGTCATGGTTTTGTACCAGTACATTATGAACCATCTGAAGAAGCAGGCGGTAATGCAGCCGTTGTCAGCGATCCGAGATACAATCAATTAAGTTCCTGGAGAAAGACCGAACGACCGCAGTTTGACGCCTGCCAGAGGCAAGTTTCCTCTTCGTCGCCACTTCTTTTCCCGTGTGGTGGGTAGAGGATTCCATGAGTGATCAAAGTTACAGCGGCCAGACCGTGCGTGACTTTGACCTATGACCTAGATGAATTCAGCCCGCTCCACCCTACCATACCAAATGAGTCTTCCGAATAGTAATGGCCTTACTTTGTTCTGCGTGCCCATTTCTCCCACAATAATGACATTGAAGTTAGCTATATAAACATCAGTGTAAACGCTGTTCAAATGGGAGAACATACTACGTATTGCGAAATATAAGTCTTCTAGAGAGATTTAAATTTACATCTACACCTGTGTGAGAATTTCAAATTTGGCGGTACTCATTATATTAAAATTGTACACTAGTAGGATGACAAATCAGAACCAATGGTTTTTTTCGCTATCATGTCAGGAACGTTTCTCTCATGCATACGTACGTATGTCTGTCTGTTGTAGTCACTGGAGTGCACAGCATTCCTTACAACGTGTCCCGGTCACACACAGGCAGGGGGAAAACTTTGAAGATGCAAGTCTTGTAGGTTGTTATGTCACATCGTGTGGTAAATACAGACACTGACTGTGGAGTTTACAGTTGACCTTTGCAGTGGTTTACACAGGGGAAAGCCGACCGTTCCTTGTTTTAGACCAGTAACCGATGCATTCCAGTTAAAAAAATACATATGGCTGAAGATCAGTCGCGTTTTGTGCCTGTGAGATACTACAACTGTTTTCCTTAGTGTCCTGTGTGCTTACGGATGTGCATAAATTTGACTTAAGGCTTATTATCAATAAAAAAAAAACTGCGTCATTTTGTGGTAGACACTCGTGGTTTCGACAGGATCTATGTGTGTTTTTTGGCCCCGTCCTTTGTCGCGAATGTTAGGGGACTCTACCCCGGCTGTGGTGGTCAGCTGCATTCTCTTGAGTAAGGTACAGTAGGTAACGATGTTTCAAATGAGCATACAGTCTTTATCTCGAGCACAAAGCAGTCCATGCTCTTCTTGTATCGCTTGACACTAAAGATAAAATCACAGCGCTTCTTCAAAAGTCGATAAATCCATCATATTTTTTCACTGCTCGACCCCTAAGATGAAGGCACTACGAACTTGCAAACGGTCAGTAACTGATTATGAGCCGACAGGTTGTGAAAACCCAGAGGACTTGAACCTTCATCAATACTGTTGTAAGAACCTGAAATTTCGCAGAGAGGACGTAGAGACAGCCATTTCTATGCCTTGTTGGAGCCAGTGCATGCAGCTGGACACGAAAGTCTTCATAATTTCTTCGGCATTTGAAAGACCGGAGGCTTGAAAGATACATTCCCAGACACACCTGCTTCCTTGTCCCGTTATAATGAAATGTATACGATAGCTTCGGATTGTAAACACATGCTGGTAACTTCGAAGCAGTTAATCTTTCTTAAAATCAATAACTGGCAGATGATTAAAATTACAAGTGTGAGGTTTCATTTAGGTACCGGTAAGAGACGGTACTTTTTGTGGCGCACGTCCGTAATTGGCCGGTCCCGGTGGCCGTGCGGTCTAAGGCGTAAGTCTGCGGCCGCTCGCCTTCTGAGATTACGTGTTCGAATCCCGCCGGCGCCATGGATGTTTGTCTCTTGTGAGTGTTGTGGGTGTTGTCAGGTAGAGGTCTGTGCGAGGAATCCTACCAACTGTGATGTGTCGTTGTGTGTGATCTAGAAACCTCAAGAATGTGGAGTCCCTGGCCGGCGTTGGGCCGAAGCTCCACACGGTGAGGGGGTCCATAATTGAGTGATGTCTGGCATTTGTCATCTACAATATCAACGAACAACATACACACAGTTTGCCATTTACATATTCATGATTATATTCAAACAATGGAACCCCTACCTGTTTGGAACCTTATAGGTTCTTCAACAGGGAGTACATCAGATAGTTTCGTATAAAACACACCTAATTATTTTTTGGGTAGTTGAAGTTTGATCTGTTTCAACCACCTAAGAAAACAATTAGATGTGTTTTATACAAACCTTTTTGTTGTAATCCCTGCTCATGAACCTAAAAGGTTCAAAACATGTAGGAGTTTCATAGTTTTTATATAATTATGAATTTGTAATGACAATGTGTGTGTGTGTGTGTGGTGTGTGTGAGTGTGTGTGTGTGTGGTATGTGTGTGTGGTGTGTGTGTGTGTGTGTGTGGTGTGTGTGTGGTGTGTGTGTGTGTGTGTGGTGTGTGGTGTGTGTGTGTGTGGTGTGTGTGTGTGAGAGTGTGTGTGTGTGAGTGTGTGTG
>Ga0123355_10015182_pt1 | contig 12092 bp, 7 predicted proteins | sample TergutEmb28metaG_3_FD_89872 | JGI IMG/M metagenome (GOLD analysis project Ga0123355, IMG submission 89872) | Embiratermes neotenicus P1 segment gut microbial communities from Petit-Saut dam, French Guiana - Emb289 P1 | ecosystem: Host-associated > Arthropoda: Insects > Digestive system > Gut ... | reverse complement strand
ATGTAATGTAATGTAATGTAATGTAATGTAATGTAATGTAATGTAATGTAATGTAATGTAATGTAATGTAATGTAATGTAATGTAATGTAATGTAATGTAATTTATTTGCATTCTATAAATCCAAATTAGGATAAAATCCTGTGGATATAGACATTCTCACTCTCCGAATATTGCTACGGTCTCCTCTAGCCCTCTCTAGACTATGTCATTTGTGACATTTATCACATGGTTATCACTGCCAATGTGTGCACAAAGAAAGTGGTAGCTTACTGCAGGAGAACTGGAGTATATGCTGGACGACAAAGCATGACAGCATAAGGAAGACATGGAGGTGGTGGGGAAGAAGACAGTCTATCAGACTTCTGTTGTGGTCTCAGTATAAATATGGCACTCACCTGTTCATGGGTGTTTAAATCCCCTGCCATGTATTGGCCAAGTCCAAGTGGAAATGACACAGATGACACAGTTAGAGCCACTAAGCCTGGGTACAGGAAGCGGCTGCACCACACACAAAACATTTCATTACAGCCACATGATTAACCAGTTAGCAGTTCCATGGAAATTATTATGCATCCATTCAACTCAATCTGTTCACGAAACACTGCAATAACAGTCTTCTGTTGTTCAGGTGATGAACAGACTTTCCAAGCAACAAGAATAAATTTCAACTGCTGATGTAGATTCTCTGCCATGTAGTTGGTTATTACGAATAACCATGCCACAACAAGGTTTCAGCATTGAAAAATGAAGCTGAAACTACATCTCCATGACAGTAAGCAACTTCTAACAATCAGCAAGTACACTTTATACTACATACTTCAAAGTTTAACCCTCCTTCAAGCATGGAGCTTAATTACATATCACCCCTTTTCATCACATTATCTCTATTTTTACCACCCACTCTTGCATTCTGTTTAATTCTCAAAGTAAAATTACTTCCTCAAAGAGCATTAAATAAGTGGTTGGTCATTGTAACAAAGACAGTCCTTTGGGACATAATGCTGTATCAGGGTGTGAGCATCTCCCAACATTACAGCGGACTGTACTGCCTTCACTTTTGTAGTGCTTGACCATGAAGGTGAATGCAACACAGTCCTTCCAAATATCAAAAATTACTCACCTAATGACACAGCATCACATGCCAGAAGATGTGGATCTTCACAAACACAAGTGTGTATACTGTGACATCAGAATTTGCTTTTAATTATTACTCAGAAATATTTCACACTTCATTAAGTTAACTAACCTCATATTACCCTACCTGTTCCAGTTCTTTATTAAGGTTCAAGAATAGCCATTATGCATGATCACCCCTGTCACAAAGAAACTCCACTAATTTTTAGATATAAAAGTGGAATTTTGTGTCATGCCTGTTGCTATAGGATGTGCAAGAACTATCTAGTTATTCTGTACCATGAGAGATCTCTGCGCAACTTATACTCACTACTATTGTTCGTAGCTAAGAATAGAGATTTGTTTCAAGCCAATTTTGATGTTCACTCAGTTGGCACAAGATATAAAAATGATCTCCATCTCCCACCAGCAAGATTGAAAGTATTTCAGCAAGGGACTTTTTACTTGGGAATTAGAGCATACAATCACCTGCCAAAAAATATAAAGGACTTGTTATATGATGTGAAGTGTTTCAAAAAAGTCCTTAAAGCATTTTTTCTAACAAACTCTTTTTACTCGTTAGATAAATATTTTAACTCAAAATTTGACGTGAAAGTTAACTCACAATTATAAAATTTATATGTATATTGTATTGAAGTACATCATGAGGATTTATTTTAATGTTGACCGTAATTTAAATGTATCATGTTCAGAAGCATCTTAAACAGATTATTGTATCTTTTAGTAGTTTGATATATATATATATATATATATATATATATATATAAATTATGTTAGTTGTAATAAATTCTATACCTTGTGCATATTACCTATTATAATTATGACTATTTCCACATCTAATTGTAATGATTTATGGAATGTAAATAAATACAATACAATACAATACAATACAATACAGATGAGAATCAAGAAGCCTGATGGATCTGCTGCATGGACATGCAAATGACAAGCAATCTCTAAGAAATGGACAAATTAAATGACAAGCCTACCTTGGTACCTCACATGGTTCACTAATATGCGAAGGGTTAAAAAAGAAACACACATTTCACTGCTTTCTTAAATGACTTTTTAGGTGTTTTTTACATAGTAATCCTGAACACCTTCTATGGAAAGCATCTGTCTGTCTGTACTTCTGTTGGTCCATCCATTCATTCATCCTGTGCCCTAGTGCCAGTGCACTACACCAATGGATGGATATTGTTAAAATATTGATTAATAATTCATTTAGTCCAACTTACATACAACAAGAAATGAATCAACAGACCACAATCTAAAAAAGTCTGAAGAAAGCCAATAGGAATTCTGTTTATCACAGCCTTGCGTATACCCTTTTAACTCTTTGTTTTATACACAAACTGTTCAAATAATATGCTTTTGACACATGGACTAAATATCTAGCTTGCCTCTGAAACTGAAGTTGACCATTCCAAGAGGATTCAGAGGAGAAAGTAAACTTGTTATAAACCTTTTGAACTTACTTCTTTTGTAAGAAAGCAGTCATCTTCTTGTTACGCCGCATCCACAGAACATACTGTCTGTGTAACCACACATATGCAGCACCTCCTAGTCCTGAGACGGCACTAAGAGCAGTCAGTAACAAACACAAACCATGAAGAGTCAGTAAGGATGAACATGAAGTGATGAAATGTCAGTGTCAAACACAAAGTACTGAAGGTTCAGCAAGTTTAGTTTTTTGTATCATGTTACCTGTAACACTATGTACAAACTGAAATATATGAATATAAACAATTGCCAGTAATCATTCTTTGTCCAGAATGTGGTTGATTTTCATGTCAGTATCCAATGCACAGTACTTTAATACTTCATAGAAGGAATAACAATAAAATTAACAATTAAAGTATACTCATGTAACTATAATTATGTACAGCAGTAAAAGATACTCACCCAATAACAGCAAACACAATGAGTTCCTGAGGGTCGAAAGGGAAGTCCCGTTTGAAGCTAGTAGCAAACACAGCTGTAACAGTGGCTGCAGAGAAATATAAAAAAGTACACATTATCATTACTTATTTGCAATGGACTGGCATGTGTGTCGCAAAACTACAGGCAAACTTAAAATTACGTTTTCCAGACTGTAATTTGTATACAGAGTTTCCTGATGTATGGTAAAACACAAATGACTTGGACTACAGGCCATTATGAGTATATTTATGAAAGTAAAACCCAAATTTCTCTCAGCCTTATTCACAAAATGGAGGTTGTGTCACTTTACTCCAAGGCAGCAGCTATTGGATTGGCGGTGATGTGGGCCCCAATCACCATACCATGAAATCATATGGGAAGAGGAGGTATACATTCATGCATTCTTAACCTTAGCATTAGATAGAGGTAAGTGGTCAACTTCATAATATGGCTGATTTATCCTCAGGAAAGGGAATCTGTTACCCACCGATTAGAGGATCAGCGCACTCAAGAGTCATTCCGGATGCTTAGGAGAAAAGGACCATATTTCCTTGGCCATTAGCACATAGTCTACACTTTATGCAGATTTCACTGGCCTGGCTGTGGCAATGAGAAATATCTCAGTCATGACTGGGAATTGAACACCATTTTTTCTACATCCATTCTGTACGATCCTACCACTACCACTTGGTATGTAAGGGCTAGTACACACATGCAAACATTGTTTGCAAACTTTGGCAAAAACTGTTTATGAACAGTTTGCACACCATGTTTGCGGACCGTCAGCCACGAGTCCATGAACACTGTTTCGCGTCCACGTATCCCACCAATCAGCCATTTTCAGACATCATGTTGTACAGTGACTGTGTAACCGGAATTTGCACTGCTTATGTATTTCTCTTAATTGAAAGGCACTGATGAAGAAATTGGAGACATTGGTGGAATACATACTTTCTCAATGAAGAAACGTGGTATGGAGAAAATCTTTTGGCAGATTTGAATCTACAGAAATTTTGTTAGAATGACACCTTACGATTTTGAAAAGACACTACAGATAATTTGTTGCAAAATATCACGAACACATACATAGTGTATCGAGCGGCGATTCCTCCATCCATTCAATTAGCTATTTTTCTTAGATATTTAGCTAGCGGCGAGTCTTTTACTAGTCTTTTGTACACATTGAAGATATTAAAACAGTCCATATCAGCAATTATTCCAGAAGTGTGTGAAGCTGTCATCAATGCACTAAAACCTTACATTAAGGTAAGCAACTGCAATCAGTTTTATTCTGTGTGTTGTATTTTGTGAGATACAGTAAGAGAATTCGTTAAACTTGCACTAGTACAGTGTGAAAATTAAGTAATCACTGACTACAAAGAGCTATTTAACTTACACATTTTCAAAATCACATATATTGTCAATAGTTAAGAACTGTGCACAATCAGAATGTTGAATTAAATGTGACTGGTTAGAGGACAGGCTATATAGAGATGGTGAAAAATTTTATGAAGATCCATAATTGTGATGATCAAGCACAACTGTGACAGGGGAATGACAGCCTGCAGATTGTGTGCGAGAGAAACTTGTTGGCTGTATGCAACCACTGTCAGCTTACATAATACTTCATCAATGTGGTGCTGTGCTACTGAAATTCCATGCTACTTCTGAAACAGCTATACAGTTTGCTCCCTGTGTGCTCCCCATACACTGAATAGTCATTGCATTTTGTGTGTCACTCATACTCTTTATACATTTTAACACTTCTTTCACATGGCCATCTTCACTATCAGGGTGCTGGCACTCGAAAATTATGAGTGTTATCTCTTTTCTCTTCTTGTTCTAGAAAGAGTTTTTTGAAGGTGCCTTCCAGTCCGTTGTCTGAAAGTGACTGAATACTGCCTTCTTGTAAAACAATCCAGTATGTCTGTCTTTGTCTAAAAACTACACCACAAACTCTAGCATTTTTTTGCATTTCAGATGCCTAAATGGGTTGAAATAGCGCACGGATTTGCTAGCAAGTGGAATTTTGCTCATTGCACAGGCACAATGGGGGACAAACATGTACAGATACTAGCACTGGAGAACAGTAGTCTGTACTACAACTACAACTGAGTAGTGACATTCAGTATAGTACCGCTCACAGTAGCATACACACATTCTAATGCAATTTATGCAGAAGTGGGTTGTCAAGATCTCTTTTCTGATGGTGATGCTTTCAAATACATAAGCTTTTCTAAAAGAATGGAACATAACAATGTACGTCTACTGTCAGCTGAAACTTTACCTGGAAAACAACTGGCAGTACCATTTGTATTTGCGGCCAATGATGTATTTGCCTTGTCAGTGAACATTATGAAACCTTATGATGGACACAGCCCTGGAAGTTCATTGCCTGTGAGAATTTTTATTTCTAGTCTAAGTAGGGCATGCAGAGCTGTTGAAAAAGCGTTTGGCATCCTGTCAGTTAAATTCAGCGTTTTTTCAAAACCAGTCACGCTGCATCCTAGCGAAGTTCAAACAGTTGTTTTAACATGCATCTACTTACATAATTTCCTACGTAGGAATATTAGCTCAAGAAATTTCTATTCACCGCCTGGTACTTTTGATTTGGAAGGTGTGGAAATTCACACAATCTTTCCTGGATCTTGGAGATCAGAAATTGAAGAAAAACATGGTTTTATAAATTTGCAGAATGTGCCAAGAAGGTCCTTGAATGTAGCACAAAGTATTAGAAATGAGTTTCAGGAGTATTTTATTTTGACTGAAGGATCAGTTTCATAGACATATATATATATATATATATATATATATACATAAAGCTTCTATTCCACTGTATTGGTTAAAACTGTAAACATTAAAGAGTAATACAGTATTTAAAACTTACCTTTGTATTATCTGTACCACAAATGCCTCTTGACTCGTGTCCCTGAAGCAGAACAATAACTTTTCATACCCAAACCACATAGCCTTCTTCAGAGAACTCCACTTCTCTTCGAATCTACCAGTTTCTTGTAACCCCTGTGAAACTGCTTTTTCAGCACCTATATTTTCTTCTCTATCTCCACTGCACTAAAACCGTAGTTTTTAGCCAGAGTGTCATGTGCATCACTTTTCTTGTTGTGGTTCTTGTACTCTGCTGTTTGGACATCCACAAACAGGGCAGCAAATGCAAATCTTCAATAAGCTTTGAAGTGTTCTCCCTTGTCCACATTCTTAGCTTGTGCCTCAACTGTAGTGCACAATGGACTGATGATGTGTTTGCGAACTGAATATTATTTTCCATTTCCCATGGGAGACAAGAAATATGGAACATTTCTTTGTAGACTCTTTGTAAATGTACCGCTAACAGTGCACAAACAGGAACTAAACTAGTTTGCAAACCGTTTACATGCACAATTTGCTGACAATGTGCGCAGGTGTGTACTAGTCCTTAGAGAAATACAATTTAGAAACCAGTTCATAAATTTCCCATCTGAAGTTATAAAGTTCACATTCTTCAGTATCACACAAAATCAACTACATGGACAGTTATCTAGCCTAACAACATTGCACAGTATGTATCACAGATGTGAGATATTTTAACTTCAACGAAGAAAATTATTTGCATAACTTGTGGTCCATATCAAAACAAAACACACATGGCTATGAAGTGCATACACAATGGTAAGATTTTCTGACTTTAAATATGCATTCTGAAATCAACACCAGGCTGCAGCCTGTTTGTAGAGAAATCTGAATTAAAATATAACTTCCTTTACCAGGTTCCTTCTTATCCCTTTCACTGCTGATGAACTAATGACCTATCCTCCACTGAGGACTATTTTGCAGTTTCTCTTGGATACAGAAATCAAGAAAAATCAAGTAGAAATCGTCCTCACACACACACACAATACACTTACCAAATATTAAGAAAATGGTTTCGAAATACTTATGGACACAATTTTCACAGTCTCTGTGGCTACCAAGTTTAGATGATAAATAATGTTGGGTACGTCCAATACTAGATGCAGCAGTTCCTAAATTCTATCAGACATGGTATTCAAATCAGCAGAGAGGTCTTACTTGAAATAGATGCAAGTCTGTGTAATTCAGAAAGTTAGTATGAGCATACCTTTAAAAGCAAACATGCAATAACATAGATGCAACAATGACACTATGTTGTAGGTGCCAGTAATGTCACAGGTTCACCAGTGAAAAGGGTACCATGCATAGAACAAAATAGAGTTAACACATTCCTGACCACCCAACACACATATTTCAACTCATCCCCTCAGAATGCCAAGCTTACCTTGTTTCTGAAACCAGACTGCCAGCAGTCTGAATACAGTGGCACCACACACAGCAGCAAAGAACCCACGCCAGTAGTTCCGCACTCTGAAGTACGCTGTGGTGACCTCTATGCTGAACAACACACCTGCAACATCACACAGGAGCATGTGCCTTGCATTCACTTTGTACAACACACAGGTGACAAAGTTGATATAGTTAAACCATTACATCTGGAGATGTAATACCAGAGTGTTAACTAGCAATCTGTATGTTAAATTGAGAATTACCAATTTTATATTAGTTGTTTTTCCAAAGTGAGGAAGGGTTGGAAGTTTCTTCATTTTGTATTTGTCTACATATATGTTGCAGCTGACTGGGCATGGCTTGCTTCCAGGACCCTTCTTCATATGCTTTAAATACTCATGTACTGTCTAATAGCGTTGCATGTATTAGAAGCATAAAATCATATGATTTGCATGGACAAAATAATAATGCACAGTAAGCAAATCCAATGACATCACATCTGTTCCAATTTTAGACACATTTGCAAAATTGCGAAAAGCAACTATCAGCTTCATCACCTCTGTCTGTCCATCAGCATGGAACAACTCAACTCCCACTGGAAAGATTTTCATGAAATTTTTTATTCAAATGTTTTTCAAAAATCTATCAAGAAAATTCAAGTTTCAATAAAATCTGACAAGAATAGTGGGTACTTTACAAGATGATCAATATACATTTATGATCGTATCTCACTTAATTCTTCTTGGCAAAACAAATGTTTCAGACAAAATGTGTACAGAAAATCAAAACACACATATTTTATGTTCAATAACTCTTTCTGAAGATCATGCCGTTTATGAGATAACATGGAAAAATACTGCAGAGCTAGACACGACAATGTGGTACATAAGAATTGCATGCTGGATACCTAAGGCTAAAAGCACATGCTGAGAATATGTAATCCTCACTGCTATTCCACTGCAGCAAAAGTCATAAAAACGCACCTCAATGTTACATTATATGTACACTGCCTGTCTTGTTAACTAGTTTATATTTACTAATACATACCTTCCAATCTAATTTTCAATGACATATTTTTCATATTATACACACACAAGGTTCTATACACAAACTTGGCTGGTATTCAACATCCATCACTACTCATCTAGAAGGCATACCTCAAGATTTTTACCTATTTTAATATGTACTTCCTTTAAGTTCATTTAAATGGTATAACTCTATGCTGTTATTTAAAGATTGAAATCTGAGTCTCCAAAAACAGGAATATATGTTGGCAAAATCAACTATTATCTTGTAAAAGTGTGCAGCCTGAAGATGACCACATTGGTTGCAACATGTAGCCGGTCAATGTAAAGACATTCATATTTTTAAAAGAAGTTCACCTTAGAACTGGCCAGGAAGGCCCAGCTAAGGAGTAAAGGTATAGTGCTACACTCCCTTTAACCTCGGCATTAGAGCAAGTTGGGTAGTCAATATTATGCCTCCAACAATTTTTCTGCGGGAAGGACATCCAGTACCCATCATACAGGAAGCTGGTTGAGCCCCACAGCTTGTGTGAATAGGTGCTGAAAAATTACCCCCAACCAGGATTCGAGCCCCATACAATTCAGCCCATAGCAAATATAAACTTACAAAACTGCAATTACAGTTGTGTAGATGGCACCATTAACTACTTGCAATCATTTAAGTCTATAAATACAACGGGATGTAAAACGTCAAAGTCACAGTGTTTTGTTGATTTTATTTATAAGGTCTAACAATAAGATACTGATCTTGTTGAACCACATCACCCAGCTCCATCAAACCTCTCAGTATGTATGGTACAGAGGAAGGTACACTCCTGTATGTAAGTAACTTCAGTTTCAGATTCAGTGCTTGAAAATTAACTTAATTGACTGGCTGACAATCAAACATAACCAAGCACACATCAATCAAATGACCAAACAAATTTTCAGGTGTTCAGTCAAATAGGTAAGTATCACATTACTGGCTCTTAGGCATGTCTACTCAGTGTGCATCATGTCTGTGTTAATGTTTAACTAAGAATTTTCTGACTCTCCTAAACCCAAAACCCAGTAGAGCAACAAATATTACTTAATGGCTCTATGTGACCATCCAAGGCAATACTGTGTGGTGTGCAAGGGAAATTTATAATTTATACACAAAGAAATCATATAAGACATCTGATGCTTTCATGATTCCAGAACATCATGTTCACAATAAAACCATATTTGAGTTTCCAATGTGGTCTTGTGAGTTATGACTTAATTTGGTCGAGTGGGTGGTTACTATCTTTCTGGGGAAATATAATGGCTATATCTTAGGACAGAAGAAATGCTAATATAACATGTTCCCCACAAGCACTGGCAAGCACACACCACCTACATGGTGTTATATAACCCAGAAGACCAGAAAGTGAACCATAATAAAACGTCTGCCCACACCTGTCTTTCAATCAGCAGTTACTAACAATAGTGCATGAACTGCACTATTGTCACTACTGGCATAGCCTTACAGGACACAATGGTCTGAACAACTTGTGATTCAAATGACTAGCCGTCAGATGAAACATTTGCAAATTCTGCAGTAATCATTTCAGTTCACCTCCAATGGGAGCAGCAAAACATGCAGCAACCCCCACAGCACATGCAGCAGCAAGCATCTCATTGTTGCGACACTCATTCTCATAGATTCCCTGGAATGAAGTCACCATCTTCGAGAGCAGTTGGGCAGTGATACTGGCAATGTGCACAAATGGTCCCTGCAAAGATAAGATACAGTTCACTGTTAGCATACTGAAAAGCTGCTCAGAGACCCAAACATGGGAAGAATCTAGAAATGAGAAACACATGATCTCAAAGAGGAGACAAAAGAAGGCAGATTACGAATTAAGGGAAAAAAAGAAGATAAACAGGATGTAGAGAAAGAGAATGAGAAAACAAACGAGAATAAGACAGATGAGTAAAAATAAGAAAAACAAGAAGAAGAAAGGAAAAAGAGAAAGAGTTTACAAAGCTGGCAATTAGTGAATACATCATGGCAAAAGCAGGTCAAACGGCAGTCAACATACGTATAATATAACATTGATGCGTGTTTGCGTAACCGCTGTTACCAAGGAAGAACATTGTCATCTGTGGCATGTCTGGCTGTGCCATATTTTTCCGCACTATCTCATACACAGAACAATTTTTGGAAAATTTGCTGCATAAAATGTGTGTTTTGATTTTCTCTACAAGTTTTGTCTTCAACATTTCTCGTTCTTTGAGGAACTCTGCGATACAATATCATAAGTGTACATAAATCTTCATGTAAAGTACCCATTATTCTTGTCAGATTTTAATGAAACTTACATTTTCATGACAGATTTTCGAAAAATACCCGAATATCAAATTTCATGGATATCCATTGAGTAGGAGCCGAGTTGCTACATGCAGGTGGACAGAAGAACAAACAGACAAACATGACAAGGTTACTAGTTCCTTTTTGCAATTTTGCAAATGAGCCTAAGAACAGAAAAATTTGTCTGTCAGAGAGAGCAACCGAAGAGCTGTCAGAAGTGAATGTTTTGGAGTGTTGGTAGCAGTCACTGAAGTCAGTAATAAGTTACTGCTGTATTCATTATTAACTTAGTGTCACTATTTTGCTGCTGATAGCTAGTTTCTACAGAACTAATCCTAAACATTTATATATAATATTTATCATCTGAGAATTTAAAACCACCTGATCCTACAGGAATGAGAGCCAGATAGTTGAATGAGGGTTAACAGTAACAAAGCTGGGAAAAAGCAACACTTGGCCAATTGTACCACACAAATGCACTGTCATGTTAAAGCAAAACATGTCCAAACATGGTTAAAGCAAGTATGTATCAGAACTTCCTCTGGGTTAAACAATAAGTTACTGGTACTGCACCTCTTTACCAAGTGGCATGCCACTTCCAAGGGTCGCTGTCAGCCCCACAACCTTCGCTATGAGAGTGCGAAATGTAAGGTACTCCTTCAGGGCCACACCTCGCAGGATTGTTTTCATCTCAGGTATACCAGAACCTGCAACAGAAAGGCAACACATGACAGGCCTTCCATGAACTGACATTGAAAGAAAACAAATAAAGATTTAAACACTGACCATTAGTAAAACAGATAGGTTATCTCAGTAGTTTTGAACTGAATATCCACCACTGCCATTACATACTACCAAACCAGCTAGAATAATGAACTACTTAACTACCTAACCAAATTCTACAGTTCGGGTTCAGAATTCCTTCATATTCTGTGGGTCCAGAAGTCAAATTTTGGCCCAAAGACTGGCTATACTCCCCATGATTTTTCATGGTTTTCCTCAGTCACTCCTAGCAAATAAAAAGAATTAGAGCATGATTGACTTTCCAAACCATTTCCAATTCATTATTCAATAACTGTCCTACATGTGTGCCACATGCATGTGTCAGCTACTGACATCGTTAAATAATCCACAAATAAACAAAACTAACATACTGCTGAATCTGGTAAATGGCGGTTATCAACATCACACTTGGTCACACGGCACATGTTCACCGTGATTAACTCTCACAGAACTTCAAAATCCTAATTTCAGACCATGTTGGAGGGTAGTAGCAGTACAAGTAGTATGACCTGTACCGGAGGCTGTGGGTACAGTTTTTAATACTCCTGATGATGGGTGCTGTGACACCCGAAACATGTAGAGTAGTTTTGCAGTGAATAAATATCTGCATACTGTT
>Ga0123355_10015181_pt1 | contig 12092 bp, 9 predicted proteins | sample TergutEmb28metaG_3_FD_89872 | JGI IMG/M metagenome (GOLD analysis project Ga0123355, IMG submission 89872) | Embiratermes neotenicus P1 segment gut microbial communities from Petit-Saut dam, French Guiana - Emb289 P1 | ecosystem: Host-associated > Arthropoda: Insects > Digestive system > Gut ... | reverse complement strand
AGACAACACCAACATAAACGAGCGTACCAACTGCAACAAAGCGACTAAACACATCACACCAAGCATTCAGCTCTACATAATGTAATTTACACTAATGCTAAAAACCTCCATCTTTACAGAACATACAACCAATGTGGTGATGCAATAGAAAAGTCGCAGGCTCCTGATGATGGATGTATTAATGTCCAAAACATGTTGAGCATAGAAGTGAAATAAAACTTAATAAATTGTGACATCAAGTTGGTCTCTTATTCTTCAGCTAGAATAATATAATATAATGAATATATATGTGTATGAAGATAAAAATGACACTTTCTTCTTAGGCACAGTGTCTTACACATAATTTACCACCTAAGAATCTTGATGAAATATTATGTCACTCCTCTGTTCTAGCGTGTAGCCAACTTCAACAATTCAGTGCAGTATCACAACACTACCCTGACTGCTCACATTCTAATCACAATTCATGAAGTAATGCATTTAGTACAGGGGAGCATTCGAACTGAAGCTGCCAAAGCAAGTATTAAGGCTGTCAGGTTGGTGCCGTACTTGTGTATCAATTGAGTCATGTGGTTACGAAAAAGAACTGGTTGTTCCATTAGACATGTGTTCTATGTTCTAGATATCTGGAACACCAGCTGTCTACAATGACAGATCCATATGAAATTGCTATAACAACTTATGCACTTACATTATGTAACAGTATTGAAAAGGAGTTTGCCTTCAAACGTCTGCATTCTACAAGACAGGAAGTTGCAGGTATGATAAATTATGTATGTAACAATAATGCTAATTGGCCTCTTCACACTCTTAGCCAGATACTACTTGTGTGGTAATTTTGTAGAACTAGGAACTACATTAACTTGGCCACAAAATAGGTAATATAGTGAACAAAATTAAAATAAAAATGGGTATGATTTTGTAATGTTCAAACATCCCAGCTAATAAACAATTTTAACCTATAAGGATTAGCTTGGTAAACTGCCAGGAATTAAATGACATATAAGGCTAGCTCACTTTCCTAAAAATGCAGCTTCTGATGACCTGTAAATCTAAGACTTTCATTGTTATGCAGTGTTTCCTGTTGCCCATTTCCTTCAGATCCCTGATATTAAAGTATTTTCCTCACCACACTATTTTTTATGCCTTTTTTTGTTTTGCCATCTGAGTAATAGCCCATGCAAACAAAACATTTCTTGTGTATGAATCTTAATCTTAGTCTGAAAAACTGATCAGACTGCAAGAACACGATAGTGCATATATACCTCCAAATTTTATGCTCTTCAATTTTTAATATGAAACATATTTTTATTCGTTGCTATTGTTAACAAGTGGATAGAAGTATGGAAGTTAGTCATACTTATTCCTGGATTAAGAGACATGATTTTATGATCATGTGAATTGTAACGGAGAATGATATGATCAGTTCGAGATGGCCAGATTCCAATAAATTATATCAGTGCTCATCTTTATTTGCAAGACACGTAACCATGAAGAATTAACATGTAGACTGGTAAATTATAATGTTACAGATGGTCTGCCATATTGGTCTAGAGTGCCAGTGCCAGCAAGCAGAATTCGATATGAGAATCAGAGACCCTTTATTTGTCCTCGAGATTATGAGACAGATGTCTCCGTAGCTGTGGAAGCCACATCATATGCCCTTATGGTGTACCTCATGAGAGAAGGCATTACAATTATTCCTGAGAAGATAGTGCAGTGGCTCACTTCAGTTAGGATGGGTAACATTGCCTTCATTTCAACTACGGTTAGTACTGTATAAATAGTTGGGCAGATTGGTTGATTTGACACTCTTGATGTCAATTTCTGGATGTCATGTTTAAAATGGAGCATGAAGATAGTATTCTGAAATTCTCCCTGACACTGACCCTGAAACCTCATGGCAAAGATATGAACAGTGAACTGATACCTCACTTAAGTGTAGGGAAATAATTAATATATGAATAATCCACAAGACCGATAAATGTAAGTACAGAATATATTCTGGTTACCTTAAAATTTCATTTACAGAACCATCATCACAAGTATCATCATATCATTTTAATTTTAAGTACATGTTTGTGCCTTACACATCTTTCACATTCCTCCCCTTGGTCTATATCATTCACACTATACTCAAAATAAGGAATTTGGAAGTACAGGGCAACATGAAAGACTGAACTGTATCCAGTGATATATATGAGTGTCAAACTGGTTTAGTATTTTAAACTTATAAACAGCATAATTTTCAAAAACCATTAGAAACATGGGTATGAAACTTAATGTTTGACTAAAGAGAAGAACACAGACTGAGGATGTTTCAGAACAGGGAGCTGAGAAAAATATTTTAACTGATCAGGCATTAAGTGAGGAAAATGGAAGAATTTACATACACATCCTAGTTTCTATAGACATGTGATACCATTACTAACTCCATGGTGCAAGTTATTCCAAGAAATTCCTTTATGGAAACTGAAGATTCAGCACATGTTTACAAAGGTTTGCCTTTGTCCACTGCATGAACATCTTCCCAGTATGCCAACACTTCCCCAGTATTTTCTTCCAAAGGACATTTTGAGCTAAAAATTGATCATTGCATGCTTAAATTAATAGACTAGGAATGCCTAACACACCAACAATTTAAACATACATTTGCTTTGTCTAATGAGAGACTTTCTATTCTAGGATACAGTGATAGCACTGCAAGCTCTGACTGAGTATGCCTTCAGAGCTCGCCTGAAGGATATTACAGATGTGTCCATCACACTGGAAATCCCAAGCACTGCTGGATTCAGAAAGACAGTATATGTTGATAATACAAGCTTCTCTGACCTGCAGATGTTTGAAGTAGGTCACATTAAGATATTCCAGATTGTTATGTTACTGCAGTTGTTCCTCACCCATGGAGTATCTTTATAGTATATGATTTTTTGTGTTTTAATTAATGACCCTATGTAATTGAAAATGGTATGCAGTGCCAAACGAGACTATTAACAATTCATGTATGTGTATAAAATGATAAATGTCCAGTGTTTCACATAATCCAAGAGAGGAGGCTATCTTTTTGTAGGAAAGTGAAGTATACAGTAAATAAACATATTTTGTTAAGTTTTATTTTCCTGTGGATTTCTAACACTATTTTTTCTCACTATATACCATGGAAGTGAGTGGCCCACTACATGTTATTAAAACTTTTGTAGTAATGTATTTATGATAATATTTGGGTAATGATTGAATAATGCAACAGAGATAAGGTACTAACATCTACAAGTAGTATGACACTTTTATGTGAATTAAAAATTTGTAAGAGTTGTATAACCACATATAATTTTCTAATGTAATTTGGATATTGTGTTGGAGAGAATAATTTTGCATTAACAGTTTAATTCCTTAGGTCCCTTGTCATGTTAATATACTTGTGTTGTTTCAGATTCCAAATGTGTGGAGCCATTTGAATATAATCGCTAAAGGTAGTGGGCAGGCTGTTGTGCAGATGGATATTGGTTATGGTGTCGATTATGAAGGATTCAAGGAGTTGGCAAAAATTGAGACTTTTAGCTTAGAAGTAAAAGAATTTTATTCCACATTCAGGAATAAATCTTCCATTACCATTCAAAGCTGTTTTCAGTAAGTCTCTTTATGCTGTCCTATAGTGACCAGATATTTCATTTATGATAACAGAATAAGCCACAAATCATAACTGCTACCTTCATTGCCAACTTCTGCATGCAAGTGCTACAGCACATAATGAAACTAATGAACTTTTTTGTTCAGTGATATGTATCTCTTCAACATAAAACCTTGTACAGGGATATTACCATTACCTACCATGCCTATGCCTATTCTGAATTAATGCCTATGATAGGCACTGTTTCAGTATGGAATATTTGATCTAATTATAGTGTGTTTCAGGAGGAACTTGTGGTGAAGTTCTAAGTTGAAATATATCAATATAATCAAAAATACCTACATCCATAGTTGAATAATTATGAATTTAATTGAACTGAATTGAATTGAGTGTTCTTTGTACATCTATTGATTACCAAGTACAAATTAAAACAAGAAGGAATTTGTCGTTCCTGTAATTTTTTTACCTGTACCTAACATATAATTAACATCTGAGTGACATAAATACATTAATGAAGCTGGAAATACTCGCAATAATCGAATAAAAATCGTCTTTAGGGTCCCAAGTACTTTATATGACACACGCACCTCCGCATGACTTGCCTTGGCTATTGGCTTAAGGGTGGAGCTGTGCAGCGTATGCATGACACACCATATTAATGAGGTGTAATGTGTGAAACTGCAAGAAGACCAAATTTTTCACATGCCATTATCTCTCTAATCATTTAACTTTGGGTGTAGGTATGTTTGGTGATATCGATATAAATTAACCTATGACATATACTCCTGAAACATGACACAAGACACTGCAGTGTATGTATATCCATCGTTCTTAGATATGGCAGTAAAAGGGTTAATGTGTTTCTGCATTATACATTTTGCTGTTACACGTTATAATGCAGATGGCTCCTGGAAGACCCTCCAATGAGTGGTCTGTCAGTGCTTGAATATGACCTTCCAACAGGCTATAATCTTCTTGAATCAGAAGCAGAAAGACTTGTACAGTCTGGGCTACATCCAACATTAAGAGATGCAAAACCCGTAGAAGGCAAAACATTCTGGTTTTTTGAACATGTGAGTGTCTTGCTGGAATTTTATTGTTATCTGTATTTAATAAGACATTAAGTATGTTCTGAAACCTACTTCCTAAATATTCCTAAAATTCAAAAACAAATATTTCCAGCCCGTATTTATACATAGGCAGAGAGTAACAATGACAGAATGTGTAGGGCATAAGAGCAACTTTGTTGTAATAAGCAAATACAGTGACATCCCTTGAAGAATATAACATAAAATGACAACTGTATTTCTGGCAAATTCCTAACTTGCCCCCACATTTATTTCTGGTTTGTACCTTATCTACCAGTTTTTACTCTGTTTTGGCTCAGGCTCTTACATTAGAAATCTTACTGTGTGTTGTAAATTATTTTTAAGGAACATTGTAATTGTCACCTGTGTGTGTAAACTGAACCATGGCTGCATGATAAACTTGCAGTTATATCACTGACACATGATTCTCTTTGGATCATTCACAGCATCAGTACAGACACCACTTCTTTAACACACACTACCTAACATCATCTCAGAAACCAAACCACAACACTCACAGAAAAGAATATTGAATCAAAATGCATATATTATTCTTCTCTGAAACTTTTTCTCAAAACACCTTTTGCCACAGTAAATATTTAATGAGTTACACTGGAGATGGATGCTGAAAAGTGAATATTTCGTCATGTAAAATGATTGTTAAAATTGGCCAATATATCTTAAAACTAAAATAAATTCAGACTTTTGTTAGAATTCTCCAATATAAAGTTCCATGGAAATACTTTCAGCATTTCTTGACTTAGTTTCATGCATACTAACAGATGCAGCAAAACCTACAAGGTGGTTCAAATATGACCGGGACTGTTTGTGTGTAAATCTGGTGACATCAGTCCCGGTCATATTTGAACCACCTTGTACTTCAAAATTGGCATATTTTATATAGGAACTCAGTGTTTTCTTTGCCAACATTTCACACTACCCTTCCAGCATTGTTGCCGTGGGTTTTGCTCCTCCCTGTCTGTTTTTCACGATTTGAACAGGTACCCCTTTTCATAAGTGACACTAGATCAGGGCATGTTGAGTGTCCTGGTTGCAGCTTTGTTAATGACAGTGACTTTCATCCAACAGATCACACGAGACTTGACGTGCTTTAATCACACAGTGAGGCGATGGTACCCAGTAGCAAACATATCATTACATCGAAAGGTCCAGCTTTACGAGACACATGCAAGAGGTGGGAAAGAATGCTTATATAACAACTAATAATCTTGGAAATGGATGTTATGAAATCAAAATATCTCAATTTATTTCCAAACAGGAAATTTATACAAAATTACCTAATTCACTGTTCAAAAGTGACAAGTCCTGTGGATGTTTGCTTTCACCTGTTTAATATGTTAAGATTTATAAGAAAACTGTCAGTACGTTGTGTATTGAGTAACTTCAAATATATTTTCTAACAAATGTCAATGGAATTTGGGTCACTTTTGTAGTTCAAAGGCATGGCAAGCACCATCTAAATCTGCAGTTAACTTTTCAAGGAATACACTCCTCCTTGTAGCTAGTTAAGGTATTGATATTCCCTTTGAATATGCTGCTTGTAAAGACAAGAAAGTATGACAAACTGAATTTACTGGTGTGGATAATTTACATATTTTGCATTGAATTTTCAGTTCTACACCAGCATTGCCAGTTCCCAGTGGACGCACAGTCCAAGGTGTAGGTCTGTGTCCGCTCACCTGCCGAGATTGTGGGTTCAAATCCCACCAGAGGCATGGATGTTTGTCTGTTGTGAGTGCTGTGTGCTGTCAGGTAGAGTTCTCTGCAACAAGCTGGTCACTCATCCAAAGGAGTCCTACTGACTGTGGTACATCGTGTGTGATCTAGAAACCTCGTGAATGAGGAGGCCCTGGCCCACTTGGGGCTGTTGCACCAAAAACAAACATTAGCATTCATGCTCATTATTAATTCATGTTAACCTCCATCTTATAACCTAGAAAGTGGGCATGAAAAGAATACAGATAATAAATACAAACATGTTTACTGTCAGAAAATAATGGATTTTCAGTTTTTTGACCAATATGACCAGCAAATGTGCACAGTTTTTCATCCACTTTACAGAAAATATGTTCTTTATTCATGCCGATCAGACTACAATCCAGAATGCACTGTGTGGAATTACTGTATTAACCCAAATACAAGTTCATTTTTTCTACTTCATTATGTTCAAAATGGAAGTTTACTTGTAATCAAACACACACACACACAGTTAAACTGTGTGTGTGTGTATTTTCCTGTACACGAATGTGGTGAAAGGGACCATCTTACATTCAGATAAATGATGAAGTCACTAACCTGCCAAAGAAGTATGTAGCTATGTTAGCTACATAGGGAGTTGGGTCTTCCACTTTTATACTGTGTTTCCTGAGCAGCAACTTGCAAGGAAAATTCATTATAATAGAATATATAACTTAATTTTTTTTCTTTTTTGGCCCAGAATATGCTGTGCTGGTTTTTGGCCAAATTTCATGTTGCATTGTTCCAAGATACATAAGATTTTCCATTTTAAACTTTAATCACTTATGCATGCAAAAGTAGTTGGTTTCTGTTGATTATTTTGATACTTCCATTTAACTGAAGTTAATAATAATCTTGCACTAGTGAACTGGATGAGGAATATAAAATTTTGTGTGCAGTTCATAGCATTTTGACATTCATGCAGTCTACATTCTCTGTAACTGCTTGATGTTTGTTTCTGCAGAATGAACTTGTTAACCCTTTGACGCCTAACGACGACTATAGTGGTTGTACTGCACCGCTAACCTCTAAACATTGCATTTTATATATTTATTCAACAAATATAGGTACTGAATATTTTAAATACAGTATATACTGTCTGTTTTTTCCTCTTCAAAATGCAGTTTGTTTCATAAATCTAACTTATTTGTTTCCTGTATTATTCACATTTTATATACAGTGTGTGCTAAAATTAAAAAAAAATAATTCCAGCGCCAAAAGGTTAAAGAAAGGCTGTATGTAACTGCCACCCACTAAAGACAACTGCAGTATAGTTTTTAAAATATGACTTACTGGCCAGAATTTCTTTTCCAGAGAACTTCATAATGATACTAGTCAATTCTACACCGCTGTACATTTTGAACATCTGTGAAGTGTGTGGTTCGTACCAGTGTCCCTACTGTCCATACTACAGCCGGACTGCTTCGTTTGCTGCTAGCAGATTTACTGCAATTGTGTGTGTAATCACCTTGCAACTTTTGAAAAAAATTAGGTAGCTTTCAATTTCCATGACAGAAACTGAACAGATATGTCTGCAGATAGACAGACAGCAAGATGATCTTATATGATCAACCTATGGCATGCTTTCATCTCTTTTCTTCAGCATAAAGAAAGAAAGTTTTTAAAGAACTGCAAACTACATGAACATTAAAAATTAATTTAATATTTATATTAATGAAATTACCTCTGACAATGAATATATATAATACGAAGGAACACATTTTTAAGCATTACATCATGTAAATAAAGGTTAAAAATGTAACAGTACTCTTAAACATGGACTTCAATAATTATTTCAATTAATATTTCTGTTTCCTATGTTATGGTTTACTTTTTCCTGCCCTGTCCCAGCATGTGAAAGAAACTACTTCACATCTCAAAGTATCTGCTGTCGTTAACATGATAGCTATTGAGAGAGTCCTTTTTCAAGAAGGCTCCGTGTCTACATAGCTTTTGAATATTGTGACCTGACTAAAAAAAAAACAACAAAGCTTTATAACATTACATAAAATGACATTCAGTTCAGTGGAACCAAAGTTTTCATATTAACTGCATAAAGAACAGAATTTTGGTTTAAAAGTGTAAGAAAGGATCTTCACTACTTGAGTGGAAAGATATTCTGCAGGCCACTAAGAAATTCAGAAATGTTGTACATGAGTCACAAGAACATAAAAATACAGATGAGACTTTGGTTCAGAGCCATTTAACTGCAAAATGTCCAATTATGGCATAGCATGACTTTTTATTCAATACATTCACAGCTTCCCTCCATATCTGGAGGCCATCTCCTCCCTTCATAACCTGAGCACTCACTTAACAAGGGTTTTTTCCCCCAACATATACAAAATATCTGGAACATGGAAAAAGAGATTTTTTTAAGTACTTTTTCTACATATAGTTCTTCCCAGCTGTGGAATGTGCAGTGAATAGGTGTCATTTTACAATGCAATTGAGAAGAGGTTATCCAAAGGAAATTTTCTATGGCTGGTGGTGCAAAAAAGAGTTGGAAACATGCCCATTTAACTAAGGATTATATGTGACTTGTTGAAGAAACACAATCAGACAAAAGGCCAAGCATGTGGAACATAATTGCTCTGTAAACAGTGAATAGAAAATGTTACATAATGAACAACTTCATGACTTGAGCTATTCATCTGACTTTTTAAATTGTGATTCACTCTTTTAAATTATCTTCTCCCATAATATTACTGCTGCCATTTACAGCTCTGTGTGCTAATTTATTCCTAATGAACTCAGGTAAAGATAACCTTATACGTAATTCAACACCATGCTATGAAGACATATGTGTGAGTGGAGGTAAAGTGCTATGCATTCCTAATTTCAGAACTAGATGGAGGTGAGTCATCAGTTGTATGAACTGGTAGTTTTATTCCTGGGGAAAAAGCCCCTGTTACACTTTGAAAAGGGGGTTGGGTGGGCCCCAGAGCTGATCTAGTTGTTCTGGTGAGGAGAAAAATCTCATGCCTGACTAAAATTCCTACTCCATGTGCTTGACCCTCTCTTCCTGTTTTGATTGCTCCCTTTACGTACATGACACAGCCCAGTGGCAAGCCGTTCTCTGCCAAACTAGACCTGCAGCTTGCACAATTCATATGGAAGAAACAGTTCCCATCCATCAAAAATGACCCTTCTATGCCATGCCACAAAGTCATACAAGACAGTAGTCGACGAACAGAATTGCCATAACTACTGCACAGTCTTGACTTGATCAGTCATGTGTGTGACTGTTAAGCCACTGCACTTGTAAAGGATTCATGAGAAACTACAACCCCCCAGGGTATTTATTCCCCCAAACTATGGCCCTCACTTACCACATCCCACCCACCACCAGGTTTGTAAAAGGTCCCCTGGATAACCCACAAATTCATTCACTCTGAAGATGGGAAGTGTGATGTTTGCCGAAAGTCTGGAAACCTTTCTTCTTAAGTGGCCTAAGCCCTAACACTCAGTCCACACACTGAACACGAGCCATGACAGCCTGAAGATTAGAACTGGTTTTAGTCAATCAGCTATAATTTTTCTGATAACATTTCAGTTCAGGCGGCATATGTGACTGGCATGAGAGACTTCTTCAGTTTAGTTCCAGCTTACTTTGGAAACACAATACATGACCAAGAAGTTCACTCCCATCAGAGCTGGTGAAGTTTTACATGCAATGTTTATGATACAGAGGAAAAGATGTTCGGCAATTCTTGCTACATTGTTTACTAACAACCAACCTATGTATTTCAACTACACCACAGAAATCCAAAGTGTGAAGGTGTGAAATTACATGACCAATAGGCTTCATAGAGAATGCAATTTATTAACTGAAGACAATAAATATATCTCACATATCTTATAAAAGGTGGGTCTTATGCTAATAATGTTGTAAAACAGTAATTGCTGGAAAAGTAATGTATATCATCATCTCCGAGCAAAATTTTTATTCATTTCTCTTCCAGAGCGCTGAATGTTGTTTATATTCGCCTTTATTCGACCTTCAATGGAGCCCTGAGATGCAGCACAAAAGAGCTGTTTTCTGAAATCATACATAAAATTGTACCATTTTACAGAATATTTATATTTCTTGCCACAATTTCAGCACATATATTTAGAAAGAGATCATAAAACTGACTGTATACCTGAGAAAGTCTCCATTATATTCTTTGTTACTCATCTTTTCTTTTTCATCTTGAGCTTTGTAGTTTGCAATGTTCCTTTCCCTCTCTTTTTCTCTCCATTTGGCATTGTCCATCATTTCTTGTCTCTTCTGTTCTAGTTCCTTTTCACTGAGCTTCTTCCTCTCAGGTTTAATCCACGCCTTTCTGGGCAATGAAGGGAGTGACCGAGATTCATCTCGCCTCTGTTGAGTTCCAAGGTCAGGCTGATGATTCTTTCTATAAGAATGATCTCTTGAGCCAGCTGTTTGCTGTAACAGAGCAACACCATTCATTACGTGGAAGAGAGAAACTTGACAGCCAAAATACAAATCATCCCAACTTACAATAATTAACTTCCAGTAATATGACAGTTGATTCAAATAACATATAATTCATATTACTGTCAGGTGTTTTTCATGTCAACGCAGGTGGGCAGAAATTGCTGCTTGTATCACCTGTGATTAAAGAACTGTGTCTTTTTTGTGTTCATTGTGCTTGCTGCATTTGAAATGGCCTACATTATGACAGACCATGTGTGATATCAACATGTGTATAATATTCAGAAAGATGTTCACAGAAATCTCAGAAATGCTAAATCTGCATTTAGATTTAAAAGAAAGAATACCCCACCCTCACAGAGACATAAAATTTCTGTCAAAAAGTAATCCCTCCCCTGGGTGTCATCATGGTTACTAAGGAAACAAAAATGACAGTGTCAAACAAATGTTCTATTCAGATGCTCTAAAAAGTCTAACAGAGTTGGCTGGAAACACTCGAGGGGGGGAGTTGGGTTCATGTATGATGTATGTTGCATCATGAAAATGCAGCAATTCACTCTCTGCTTGACTCAGCACAATATGCCAGTAGATCTTCAGCCAATGTATTCATTAATTTAGCACACAGGGACTTGTTTCTCTTCCCCATATTTAAAAGTATCTTCAAGAAAAACTTAGAAAAGTGCCACAGATGTTGCTAAGTGCAATACTGGAAATTACCAATATTAAGACAGGAATGCCAGGCATGTTTCAAAAGCAGCAAGATCATTCAACACTTGATAAACCACAAAATAACAATACAGACAATAAAGTGATTATGTATGATGATAAGAATTTTGTGACCTTCCCTCAGTTTAAAAAAAAATTCCATAATATACAATTTGCAATATTTCATTAAAATTAATTTATTTTTAAGGAAGTCTACATGAAGATCATCTTATGTGCATGGCTGCAACTGATATATAATTTACAATGGAATTCACAATAGCATCATACAAAATAAAACTAGAAAAATCACAGAATCTTGTACACAGCTTGCATTTTCAGTATGCTGACATTTATTAAAATGATACTTTTTGCATCAGTTTCTGAAAAAAAAAAAAAAAAAAATTTTTATTACATTCCTGTTAATCTTTTTTTTTTGTTGGTAAATAATTTTTCCTTTTTTTTTCTTAATATT
>Ga0123355_10015180_pt1 | contig 12092 bp, 11 predicted proteins | sample TergutEmb28metaG_3_FD_89872 | JGI IMG/M metagenome (GOLD analysis project Ga0123355, IMG submission 89872) | Embiratermes neotenicus P1 segment gut microbial communities from Petit-Saut dam, French Guiana - Emb289 P1 | ecosystem: Host-associated > Arthropoda: Insects > Digestive system > Gut ... | reverse complement strand
TTAAAACCAATTTCTATATTGGATAAAGAAATGGAAGAATGTATAAATTTAAGTGTTACTGAAGAGCAAAATAACTTTGTAGCATCAAACTCGCACAGCTTGGCAGAAGCCTATGATGTAAATAAGAAATATGCCGAAAAAGGGGAAGGCAGCATCGCAGCTCCATATGCAGCATATAAAGACGGTCAAATGGTCGGCTTTGTGATGATCGGTTATTTACACCCTCGCAATGATAAAGATGTTGAAAATTATTGTGGCGAACCGTTTTATTATATTTGGCGACTTTTTGTGGATAAGCAATACCAGGGAAAAGGCTTTGGTACAGAAATCCTTCGCCTTGCAATGGAAAAGGTCAAAACAAAATATCTTGGAAAAGCAAACTGGTGTTTTTCGTCGTATGTGCCTGAAAATACTGCATCAAAAAAAACCTTTGCTGCATACGGTTTTTCAGAAAACGATTGTGTCGACCATGGGGAATCTATTTGTAAAATTGATATAAAGAAAATTAGCTGAGTAAAGATTCAACTGTCAAGGAAGAAATATTTATGTTAAATGATTATCAAAAGCAGGCTGTTGTTTGGGATTGGGATGGATATGATGACTCAGCGGAATATGAATATTGGTGCGGATACGCCAACCAATTCGGTAAAAATATATTGATACCCATGTGTGCGCATGGAAAGATAGGCGCGTATATGGCAGGTAAAGGTTTTCATGTAACGGCTTTTGATATAACTCCTGAAATGATTGCTGAGGGTAAAAAGCGGTACAGAACGGTAAATGGCTTAAATTTGGTTGTTGCTGATTTATTGGATTTAGATCTAAATGAACACAACTTTGATTTTATTTTTATTGCAGGCAACGGCGATTTTCATTTACTTCTCTCTATGAAAGATATTGAAAAAGCTCTTTTATCACTTCATAAACATATAAGAAAAGGCGGCTGTTTAGCGTTAGAATTAACTTTGCCACCCAAAGAGTCATGGAGTTCTCCTAAAAAAATATTTTATCCTAGAGTTCCGAATTATACTGATAAAAAGGTATGGAAGGAAAACGAAGGAAAGTATGATGCTGACGAAAAACGGCATTATATAAATCAAATTGTTTATATTGAAGATGAAAACGGTATAGATTCTTTTGCTCAATCTGTTTGCCTACAATATTATGAGCGTTATGAAATTTTTGAGTTGTTAAACAAGTGTGGTTTTATTGTGGAGAATGAATATTGCAACCGACAAAAAGAACTATGGAAATCCGGCGATAAAAGTTGGTTTGTTGAGGCAAAAGCAAAATGATAAGCGCTCAAACTTAATTGGCAAGCTCAATCCTACAACCTTTAGCCCTCACCCGAAAAATCCAATTTTGGCAAGATTTTTCATAAATATTGGCTATGCTGATATACTGGGTTCCGGTATGCGGAACCTATATAAGTACACACCAATTTACTCTAATGGGAAGGAACCCGAACTTATTGAGGGAGATTCTTTTCAGACGATAGTGCCACTGCCGGAGTTTTTTGCTCGTAACACCGCAGCCGACCTGACAATAAATTGAGAATTTGGCACTATAAATGGCGTAGAAAACTTAACAAAAAATGAATTTAACGCTCTGGCTTGCATACGCGACAATTCTTCTATTTCCAAGAAGCATATTGCTGAGATAACCGGCATTTCGTCTCGCACTGTTGACCGCATCATTGCAGAACTTAGAGAACGAAATATCATTGATAGGCTGGATCCCGATAAAGATGATATGTGGGTACTTGTCGAAAAGTAGTGCACACGTTTTTTACACGCTTTTTCAAAAAAATACAGGCTCAATCTTGCAGTGGATGATTTTTATCATAGCAGTTAAAATGTTATGTTACTACGCTAAAAGTAAACCCGTCATAACCTTTTATTCCAACTGTTTGCAAAGAGATTGATTCAATTACCTTCGAATTACCTAAATCATTGATAAAAGATTGCACACCTTTTACTTTTTCATCAACAGTATCTATATTACAAAGCTCACCATTGCGTATAACATTATCTCCGTATATGATTGTCCCTGATTTTGAGAGCTTTAGGGATAGCTCCAAATATTTTGAATAATTCGGCTTGTCTGCGTCAATGAAAATTAAATCGAAAGGTTCTTCTTTTTCCTTTATTAATTTATTCAAGATAGCGCTAGCATCGCCATGTACTATTCTCACCTTTCTCGTTAACCCTGCAAATCCAATGTTTTTCTTAGCTATATCAATATGTTCTTGCACATATTCAAGACTTAGGACAATACCATCTTCGGGAACTGCCCTAGCTAACCAAATAGTGCTGTAGCCGCAGAATGTCCCAAGCTCGAATATACGCTTGGCATTTTTGATTTTTGCCAGTAAATATAAAAACTTACCCTGTATTGAAGACACTTCCATATCTGGTAGGTTGTTTCCTCTACTGCTTTCGAGCGCTTTTTTTTAAAGATTCATCTTCGTATATAAGGTGTTTTGCAATATATTTATCATTGTCTGCCCATATCTCCATTAATATCGCTCCTACTCAAAACATTATCGGTGCTTCGCTAGCAATATCATTAAACTGCGAAGTAAATTGTATCAACTTTCGTGTATAAAGTAAACACGGCATATAAAAAATATTTTTGACTTTTTTGTGATATTTTAGCTTGCTCGGAAGTATTACTAGTGAAGCGGCTTCAAATATCAAAATGAAGGATATATAAATATATGGAACTTGTAAAGGAGTTATCGGTCATGTATTTTCCGGACGACCCTAAAGATGTAATATACCGATATCAAGATACTGTGTACCGAATTGCGTTCACATATTGCCGGAACACTCCGGACGCAGAAGATATTGCACAGGAAGTGTTTCTTCGTTATATGAAAAAGATGCCACGACTTAAAAGTGAAGAGCACTTAAAAGCTTGGCTTATTAGGGTCACTCTGAACATTGCTAAAAGTCTAGCAACATCATCTTGGTCTAAGAAAACAGTACCACTTTCCGAGCATGACCCGATTATCACAGATGAACATACAGACACAGATATAGATACATATTACGCTGTTATGTCGCTACCTGAAAAATATCGTTCAGTGGTCATGTTGTATTATTATGAGGATTATTCCATTGCTGAAATCTCACAAATTCTGAACAGGACAGAAACGGCTATACAAACACAGTTGCAACGTGCAAGAGCAATGCTTAAAAATAAGCTCAAGGAGGAATGGGGAAATGACTAACCACAAAAGAGTAAAACTTGCGTTTAGCGATATAAAAGCTCCTAAAGGTTTCGCGAATAAAGTATTAAATACACAGGGAAATATATCTACGATAACCACTCAAAGGACAGGTGGCAGACGAATTAGTAAAGTATTTGTTATTGCCGCAACAATATGTCTTGTACTTGGCTTAACGGTTACTGCAATAGCAATAAACGTCTTTGGATTACGAGACTTAACATTACCGGACACCGGCGTTGTTCATTCTTACGAGCGTCCGGATGGCACAGTTGAAGAACGCCCTATGCAACTCATAGCATTATCAGGTTTTCTGGGCACTCCGGAACATACTGCTTCAGTGGAGTGGCAGGAATTCTTAAATACATATGATGTGTGGGGTGCCGCGGTGGCGGCAGATGCATCGGGTGACTGGGGCGGTGTTCCTGAAGAGTTTCGTGGCTATGGGGTTTACTCCTTAGAAATGGCTGCCAAATTAAGCGAAATCATGGAAAGGCACGGGCTTGCACTAAGAGGCGAAATGCTTGATATACATACTCAGGATGAACTTCAAAACAGCATTTCAAATGGTTCTATTTTTTCTGATGATTCTATATGGTTTATGGGTTATAAGTTCTCTAGCGGTACTTTCCAGTTTGATGCGTCTTATGGAGATATAGGCTTTCAATTCCGTGCAAGCCGCAAAGGAGTCTTTGATGAAGTGTTCCTAAACATTGGAAACATTGAAGATTATTCCGAGTGGAACTATGAAAATACTGATGGGACACAGTTACTGCTTGCACAAAGCAACTACAAATCCCTTATCATAGTTGAAACTGATGTTTTCTTTATCGCTGTTAATGTTCTTGCCGGCACTGATGGCGATGAATGGATACCAAGCGTGTCGCCATTTACTCGAACTGATTTAGAGGGCTTTGCTGATTTGATTAACTTTGGACAGCTAAGAACAGATGTACCTGCGCTGGTAAAAGATTTGCCTGATATTGAAGGAATTGAGATACCTGCACCAAACGAATCAGTCAACGTAACAGCCCCTCTTGTAGGCACATGGATTCATGTCAAATCAGAATCATACGATAGAATAGAAAATAATATTTCCGAAGATATGGTGCTAATAATATACGAAGATATGTACACAATACTGTTTTATGGTGATGGTGCTTCTGATAACTATGTGAGATTTACACCAAACGAAATATTACCGGGGCATCGTAACATACACGGTGTATTAGTCTATTCTGCGTATGATTTGTTTGAGCTTAAAGATGTCGTACATTTTGCTTTCGCTGATGAAGACCTAGTGAACTTTACACTTGGAATGAGTCTTCCATTCCGATATGATTCATCCAACGGATTGCTACAGTATTCGGATTGGGACAGAAACCATCACTTCTTTGAAAGGAACTCGTAAGGTTATGGATACAGATACAGTTGAGTGTCCGAACAATTACGACTGCGCTTCATGTGACGAGTAAAGACATAATGACATCGGATGTCGTTCGTTTACCTACTATACAAGACAAATGTCTAGGTCGACTGGTCAGCAGTTTTTCAAACCGCTGACCGGTTGCATACAGAATAGTTCGTTGAGTACAAGCATTTGTAGTGCAAACATTCGCAATATCGGGGGTGTCCCTCACATTTTTAGTATTGACATTAAGTTTTTTTTATGCTAACCTTTTTAGCAAATGATAGTAAACAGTGTTTACTATCGAGCAAGTTGGTTCACATTGAGTGGGGTTATGTATGACAAAATCAGCAAATCAATCCCTTGTGAGGGAAACCAATCAAAAAGCCATTTTAGAAGCAATTTACAAAAGGGGACCGTTATCTAGAGCTAATCTTGCGCGTATGCTTTCGATTTCCAAGCCAGCCTCTGCAAATAACATAAGTAGACTGTTGGATCTTCAAGTAGTCAGAGAGATAGGAAGCAAAGCTTACTCCACAAAAAGTGGGCGACAACCGATACTTGTGGAATTTAATAATGAATTTCGCTATATATTTGCGATTGACATCAGTTTTAGGGAGACGATTTTTGCCATCTACGATTTGGCGGGAGTCGTTATTGATAATCTTAGTGTTAAAATAGCCACTCAGAAAAGTTTCGAAGCACATATGATTAATACAATAAAAACAATGCTTGACAAAAATAATATACCCATAACTAAAGTCTTTTGCATAGGCATTTCTTCTCCCGGTATTTTTGATATTGAAAGTAACGTGCCTAATGTTCATGAAAGGGTTAAATCTTGGTTTCAAAAGGATATTGTAGCGCATTTATCACAAAAACTTAACATTCCGGTTTTTATTAAAAATGATGCAAATATGGGTGCGCTCGGAGAGTTGCTGTATGGTTCTGGCAAAGGATTAACGGATTTAATGTACATTTTCTGCGGAGAAGGTATTGGAACAGGTGTCATATTGAACAGCAAATTACAAGAGGGTGCCCGTTTTAATGTTGGGAATATATCCTTATACATTGATAGACAAAAACTCAAATCCGGTAAAACTGTAGAGGAAATGATATGTATAGCAGGTGTTCTTGAGACCATACGATTAGAAATAGGTAAAGGCTCTCATAGTTGCTTATCTGCAATTGCGTTGAATGAAATTTCCTTTGATGATGTCATTATGGCGTACCAAAACAAAGATTCTTTGGTCACATCAATTATTCGTGATGTTGCGGAAGAAATTTCCTGTATAATTTTAGGCTTGGCTAGCTTTCTAGGTTTGCAGGTAGTTATCTTTGGGGGAGACTATTTGGTTTTTAAAGATACGATTATTCCGCTCGTTACTAAAACTTTTCAAACATACGGTTATTCATGTGACATCCGTACCGCCGTATTAGGAGAACATGCAGGTTTGCACGGTGTGTTTTGCATTGCCAGGAATCAATTATTTGATGAAGTATGCTCTCAAACGCCATTAATAGCCATATAATTGAACGTATCTTCTGATCAGAATTGTTAAAGGAGACAATGCGTCGAATAGAAAAGATGCTAACTCAAATAAAAAATTTTAGGAGGCAAAAAATGAAAAAACGTTTACTATTCATCGCAGCAACTATTATGGTGCTTACTCTGTTGCTTACTGCATGTGGCGACAACTCTGAGTCGTCAGAGGCTTCTTCGGACGATGAGCTTGTTCTGAGAATGGGTTCATGGCGTTCCGATGATGTCGAACAAATGACCGCTTACCTTGCGGAATATTCTAGACTTAACCCAGGCGTATCAATCAGATTCGAAGCGATAAATCCTCAAGATTTTAACTCCGTTATTCGCTTGCAACTTGAAAATGGAACAGCCCCGGACATTATCTATTCACGTTCATTCGCAACAGGTCGCGAACTCTTTGAATCAGGATTTTTCGCTGATATATCAGACCTTCCGGGTCTGCAAGAGAACTTTACGGATTCAAACCGTGCTCCATGGACAGCCAGTGACGGAACAACCTTTGCCGTCCCATTCATAGCTGTATCCCACGGCGTATATTACAACAGGGATATCTTTGCAGAACATAACCTCTCCGTGCCAAATACATGGGACGAATTTATAGCTGTCTGTAGAGTACTTCTGGATAACGGAGTTACTCCTCTTGCTAACGGAACAGGCGAAGAGTGGGATATTTTGGAAACTCTCTTTTCTGCAATGATCGTCAACTATGTGGGTGGCGCTGATCAGCGTGTGTTGTATGAAAGAGGCGAGAGAAGGCTCAACGATGAAAATTTCGTTGCCGCATTTACCGACTTAAGCCAATTATCTGAGTTTTTGCCCAATGGATTTGAGGCTGTGACCTACAATGACAGTCAAGTGCTGTTTAGCTTAGGAAGTGCAGCTATGTTCGTCGACGGTTCGTGGTCGTTGAGTGTATATGATGATGTTCCGTTTGATTGGGGCGTGTTTGCCGTTCCGGCACGCGTTGCCTCCGACACTGCCATATGTTTCCAATCTGACGTTGGTATGGCGATGAACGCTGCGACAGAGCACCCTGATGAAGTGCGTGCATTTTTAGAGTGGATTGCCACACAGGAAGGTGCGGATGCAGGTGCAAGATATTTGCCAACGGGCTTCTTCTCCATGAGCAATTTCGAAGTTACGCTGGAAAGTCCGCAAGCGAATGAATTTCTGGCACTTAATGAAGGCAGGGTTACAGATTCGCGCTTTATGTGGTCTGAACTGATTGACTTGTATACTCCGATGAATCAAGCCGTTATCGCAGTGCTAAGGGGCACATTAACACCGCAAGAGGCCGCCGATAGCTTGGCTGCCGCATTTGATGCTCGGTAAAACTTTATTTGGCTTACGCACGGGGCGTTAACGTTAACGCCCCGTAGTTTTTGAAAGCGAGGTGACTCGATATGATTCCCAAAGCGAATAGTTATTTCAAACGAATGCCGGGATTGTATTGGATTTGGTACATTGTACCTGCGTTTTTAATCTACGCGATTTTTATGGCATATCCATTGATTGACTCCATACGCCTCAGCTTTTTTGAGAGAACTGCAGGCGAATGGTCATTTGTTGGACTTGGTAACTATGCTACATTGTTTTTTAATCCTAGTTATTTTGAACGCTATATTAACGCATTTAGAAATACTTGGGTATTTTTTGCTATACATATGCTTGTTCAAAACACGTTAGGTATATTATTTGCCATATTGCTTACAAAAGCTACTATGCGTGGGAGCAAGATCTACCAAACAATTATTTTCGCTCCGACGACCCTTGCGATATTGGTAACGGGTTATTTGTGGATGCTGCTTCTAAACCCGCTTTGGTCTGAAGGGCTTCTTTCGGTTATAGGACTCCCCATGCTGGCGCAGCCGTGGCTAGGTATGCCGAACGCATCTCTTATAGCGGTTTCTCTCGTTTCAAGCTGGCAATGGGTGGGTATACCGACCATACTGTTCATTGTTGGTCTTCAAGGTATTAGCGAAGATATATATGAGGCTGCCGCTATCGAAGGCGCATCAGCGTGGCAGGTGTTTTGGAAAATTCAACTTCCACTTCTGACTCCCGTCATCGGTATAGTTTCTGTGCTCACCTTTGTCGGAAATTTCAACGCTTTTGACATCGTATTTGCAATGACTAACTTCAATGGTGCACCCAACTTTGCAACCGATTTAATTGGCACACTGTTTTATCGCTACGGTATAGCAGGGCAGTTCGTTATTGGCATTCCCGAGCCCGGCGTGGGGGCGGCTATAGCGTCGATAACATTTAGTATGCTCGCTGTGGTTTCTTTCACTGTACTGCGTTTTACCCGTACAAAGGAGTAGGCTATGGATAAAAAAACTTCTATCCGCAAACCCAAATCCCTACGCATACAGAGGATGCACTTAGGTTCGCATCTGATACTGTGTTTATGGTCGCTTATAGTATTATTTCCAATCTACGTAATGATAGTTAGCTCATTCAAGGATCGGCTGAGTATTTATGTAAACACTTTCGGATTACCTGAGACATGGAATTTTTCCAATTATACAGATATTCTATCAAGTGGAGAATTCATGGTGTATTTTAGAAACACCTTCGTCGTCGTAATAACGAGTCTGGCTTTATTGCTTATTATAGGTTCCCTTGCAGCTTACGCGTTGGCACAATGGCGAGGTCGATGGTCAAATATCATATATTTTTTCTTCATAGCCGGAATGATGATGCCCTTGAGAATAGCATCAATCAGATTGTTGGAGATAACGAGATTTCTAGGGACTCTTGATACGGTCTGGTCGCTTCCACCAGTCTATATTGCTATGGGGCTGCCTATCGCCATATTCGTGCTCACCGAGTTTATACGGCAGATACCGCGCGATTTGCTTGAAGCTGCATACATCGATGGCGCTAGCCGCTTATCAGTACTTGTGCGCATCATTGCACCGCTTTTGCGCCCTGCGTTGGCGACGATTACTATTTACAATCTTATACCCTTCTGGAATGATTTGTGGTTTCCGCTTATATTTATAACTGACGTGGATTCAAGGACACTGATGCTCGGAGTTACACAGCTTTTCGGACAATATCAAACAGACTGGTCGAGGGTTATGGCTGTGCTTACATTGTCATCGTTGCCGGTTATGATATTGTATATGTTACTGAGTAAGCACTTTGTGAAGGGCATGACGGCAGGAGCTATAAAGGGATAAGTTTTAAGTAGAAAAACTTAAGCAGTATCATTAAAAAAGGAATGGTTATAATCATGCTTCATAAAGAAATTCCCGTAACAATAGGTTATGTGCCCCCTTTAGCTCCGGATTTCATCCCGTTCTATGCCTTCATGCGAGAATACTTGAAGGCTGCGGAGAAACGGCTGGCTATAGCTGTAGAACGCAGTGGCGGTCATATTTCGGTGTACGAGACGCACTTTCACGGTACTCCGGATATGGCGGAGACGGATTACAAATATATCGAACGACTTGCGCGTTTTTTAATGTGGGCACGGGGTGGCTTTTGCATTACGCTGTATGGTGATGGAATAGAGCCTTTAGCTCAACGACTTAAAAAAGACTATTCCCCTGACGGCAGGCGAATGAGCGATGCGAACTTTTTTGCAACGGTATACGAACAACCTTTTGAAATATCCTGGGCATCATATGATGAGCGTCCTAAAGCCAAGGAATCACCAATCCCGTCCGGACTTCATTTCAATGGATGCCGCATAGGTTTTGATGCCGGCGGCAGCGACAGAAAAGTTTCTGCCGTGATAGACGGTGAGACAATATTCTCCGAAGAAGTGGTGTGGCATCCAAAATTGAACGCTGATCCCGAATATCACTATGACGGCATCGTGTCGGCTTTTAAAACGGCTGCTTCTAAAATGCCTCGAGTGGATGCTATAGGGGTGAGCACGGCAGGTGTTGTTATAAATAATCAGATTGTAGCGGCTTCGCTCTTTTGTAAAATTCCTACCCCATATCCGGAAAAAGTTAAAAATGTATATTTGCGGGCGGCGCAGGAGTTGGGCGATGTACCGATAGCCGTTGCCAACGATGGGGATGTGTCTGCACTAGCGGGTTCCATGAGCCTTGAACAAAATCGTGTATTGGGTATAGCTATGGGCACCAGCGAAGCGGCAGGCTATGTGGACAGTAACGGAGATTTTACGGGATGGCTTAACGAGCTTGCTTTCGCACCTGTGGATTTAAGCGATCAGGCTGCTTACGAAGAAACTGTTTTTGATATAGGCCTTGGCTGCAAATACTTCTCTCAAAATGCTGTTATACGTTTGGCTGAGAAAATTGGAATAGAGCTGAAGGAAAGCGATACTCTCGCAGAAAAACTCAAGACAGTTCAAGAACTTATGGAAAAGGGCGACTCCCGTGCGGATAAGGTGTTTGAATCTATCGGCTGTTTTTTGGGGCATACTACGCCTCTATATGCTCATATGTACGATATAGGGCATATGCTCATTCTTGGTCGTGTGGCATCGGGTAAAGGTGGAGACCGCATCGTTCAGGTATGCAATGAGATATTGGAGACTGAATACCCCGACGTGGCAGCCAGTCTTCGTGTCGTATTACCTAATGAGCAATTTAGAAGAGTAGGGCAAAGTATGGCGGCGGCAAGCTTACCTGAGTTAATGTTTAACGAGGTCAAAACCCTAATTAATGAAAGTGGAGAGTAATTATTATGACGAAACATCGATATCAACCTGATTTTAATGAACTGCTAACAGTCCTAAAAAAGCAGAAACCTTCTCGACCTGTTCTATTCGAACTTTTTATGAATCCGACAGCGTATAGTTTATTAACAGGACGCAAACAGGAAGATGACAGTGAAGATGCATATTTCCGACTGATCGTAGATGCTTTCTGTGCTGGTGGCTATGATTATGCAACTCTTTATGCAAGTAATTTCACATTCCATACAGATGAGCGAGACACTAAACAAACAATATCTTTAAACGAAGGCTTCATAATTACCGATGAAAAGAGCTTTGAAGAATATGAGTGGCCTAATCCGGAGAACTTCGACTATTCACGTCTTGACAGTATAGGGAAGTATTTGCCGGACGGCATGAAGTTAATGATTATGGGTCCCGGTGGCGTACTTGAAAATGTAATAGCCCTGGTAGGCTACGAAAACCTATGTTATATGATAGCGGATGAACCGGAACTCGTAGAACGAATCTTTGATGAAGTTGGGTCGAGATTGTTGAAGTATTATCAAATTGCGGTTGAATATGATTCAGTAGGCTTGCTTTCACTTAACGATGACTGGGGTTTTAATTCGCAAACATTCCTATCTCCCGATGACATGCGTCAACTTGTATTTCCCTGGCACAAGAAAATTGTTGAAATTACTCACAACCACAATAAAGCTGCGATATTACATTCATGTGGGAATATGGAAGCAATTGTGGAAGATATCATTGAAGACATTAAGTTTGACGGTAAACATTCCTATGAAGATAAAATACATCCTGTAGAAAAAAGTTATCAGCGTTGGGGCGATAGAATAGCGATTCTTGGTGGAATTGATGTTGATTATTTGGTTAAGTCTTCAACGGAAGATATTCGCAAACGTGCAGAAAAAATGCTGGAACTATCACAAGAACGTGGATCCTATGCTCTCGGTTCGGGTAATAGTATACCGGAATATGTTCCTTATGATAATTACCGTGCTATGATTGATGTTGCATTGTCTAAGAGATAAATGAAATATACGGGTGAACTTAAATGAGTATAAAAAAAGAAAAATGGAAGCCGGTCATGGAGATACTCTTTACGTATCTTGCCATCTCCAAAATTTTGTATTGGTATAACAACGTCACTGCGATGGGGCAAGGTGACATTTTAGGTGCGGCAGAAGCGTTTCTGATACGGTTTGTACAAAATGATCTGATAATGATTGTCAGCGTAATC
>Ga0123355_10015179_pt1 | contig 12093 bp, 6 predicted proteins | sample TergutEmb28metaG_3_FD_89872 | JGI IMG/M metagenome (GOLD analysis project Ga0123355, IMG submission 89872) | Embiratermes neotenicus P1 segment gut microbial communities from Petit-Saut dam, French Guiana - Emb289 P1 | ecosystem: Host-associated > Arthropoda: Insects > Digestive system > Gut ... | reverse complement strand
CATAGACTTCTGCATAACCACGTACTGACCCATTGTATTACGATTATGTATTTAAGTTTTAAATCTATTGTAATGTATTCCAATGTTATTTTTACTCCTAGAATCCAGTATTAGTCTTTGTAACCACTTAATGTACCTTGACTACTTCCACATCCAGTTGGTCTTTGACCTTGTAATGGATCTATGGAAGGTGAAATATATATTATTATTATTATAATGTAACTGAAAGCAACATGACAAAATTACCAAACATTAGCCATAAAGTGCCTGACAAAACTTGCTGACAGTGCAAGCTCCATTTTCAAATGAACACTGTAGCAACACACCTGACTTTCAATCTGCAGTATGCAGTTTGAAACTTGGTTAGAGCATTGGGTATCCTTATTCCTTCCATGCCAATGCCAGGATTGTACTTAAAATAAACCATTACCACCACCTCTCTTATTCTTTCCAGTCAGTCAAATAATCATCCTATATAAATTATCTAAGTCTCAAATTGAATTATCTATTAAACTGACACATTATAATTAAATAATCCATAAATAAGCTATTATTCCAGGGTTTTAGTGCAGCTGATACATATTATTACAGAAATATGGTAAAATGAGAATATAATGTCTCCAGATTCCTACCCTGTACTGCAATTGTTTGAGCTGATAAGAAAGGTTACATATGTCTTACATTATTGAGAATGAGAATGTGGTCGACTTGCTTCAGATGGTGCAGCTGGTGTGTAGCTAGGATCACTGTCTTGCCTTTGAGGAAACCAGCAATGCAGTCCTCAAATAGATGCTTGCTTACATGTGGATCTACTGCAGACAGAGGGTCATCAAGCAGGTACACATCAGCATCTTTGTACACAGCCCTGTATACACCAACATAACAGCAGAAAAATTAAATCACTGCTACAGATTACACTCAAGCCAAAGAAAGAATGAACTATGGAAGTGTGGTGCAAACTGGCTGCCTGTTCCCCTACCCTACCTGAATTCTAGACCTGCCTTCCATGAACAGCTAAGACTCACCTTCCAGTCTTTGGAGGAGGGAAACACTTTCTTAGCATTCACTGCTGTAATCATTACTGTCATAAAACTCAACAGAATATAACAACATTTAAGCTCAATGCTGTAATTAATTTTAATAAACTGGAATCACATTTCTGGGAATTACACATTATGTTCCATTGTTACATACATGTAAAAAAATAATTATTTGTAGAAATTGTGCAAATAAAACAGTAAATGTGTTACCAACACATACAGAGAGAATAAAACCTGGAGATGAAACAAAAGCCAGAATACACGTCACACTTGGTGAGAGTGGGGGCAAGGCATGCAGAGTGAAGATGGCTGTTAAATAGTTTTCTTTCTTTCTCTGACCTGCCTTTTGTTACATACATCCCCACTCTTTCAAAAGAGGTAACTCTTCAAATCTATGCCTAATGAAATAAACAAACAACCCAATGTCCCAAAATTGTAAACTTTTGGAACCCTGTTTTTCTTTGCTTAATATTAATAATTTTAGAACCATAAAATATTTTTAGACTGTTCAAACTAGGACAGTTCTACCTTGGAATTCTTTGACACAGGACAGATTAAGTCCAAGGACATCTGTGTTAACCATCTGAAGTGTGGATAAAATATAAGACTGATTATGTTGTTTCAATTATTAGCATGGGTTATGGGAATTCTTTTCTCCAGTACCATGTCTTGAACATTATGTGACCCACAATGTGTCCTATCCAGACAGCATGTTCCCTCAGAATGTATAACAGGAGCATGAAGTTGAATATGGATGAACTTAACAATGGAGTTTCACATTTTTATGTCCATGACAAACCAGCAATAATGTTTCCTTTACCACTCTATAAACACTGTACAAATTCAGGGAAGTATGTGCAATCAATACCTGGCAAGATTTACACGAGCCCTCTGGCCTCCACTAAGGGAAACACCTCGTTCTCCAACAATTGTCTTGTCAGCATAAGGCAGCAACTGGAAATCACGCTTCAGAGCACAAACATTCACTACCTGGCTGTAGCGTTCACGTAAAAATGGCTCACCAAACAGAATGTTCTGACGCACAGATCCAGAAAACATCCATGATTCCTGTGATGCATATGATATTGTACCACCAACATCAATTGTTCCTTCAATTAGTGGCAGTTCTCTCAGAACTGCCTGCAGCAAAGAAGTCTGTAAACAGGAAGAAATAAGTATCACCTGTGTGCTAAATTTAAATAACCTATGATCTGCTCATTATATACATTGTCATTCTAACTACTAATATACTGCCATATTGCACATTAATTTATTTTGGAGATACTGTTCTTGGGTGCAAAATTGTGATTTGTTGTTTTCAATGTGATATACCAAAATTAAGAAATAAAGTGTAACATCAGCAACTTTCAAAGAAATAACCTGCCACCTTATTTGATTTATTTAATTTATTCTCTCACATGCATATCATTTTTGGAGACATCTCTTCTATGTATATTTTCTAGTCAAAACTGTGATATGTTTGTGATCTTCCCCATGCAGGCTACTTGCCACACCAGCTCAATGTCCTTCAAAATAACTGGTATAAAATTCCAAATTGTACTAAACACATGAATACAAAATTTAGGCTTTCATAGCACTGCAGTTGCAGTTTCTGCTCTTCTTAGATGTGATGCTCTTTGAAATATCAAGCACCAATCACCCAGTGATGTGGTGCTACATCTCAGAACAACAAAGGCCTCAAAATTTTTCTTCATGATACACTAAGCACTATTATAATCAAAAATAATGCCTCACCTTCCCCGAACCAACAGGACCAATGACAGCCACAAGCATTCCAGGCTTGATGTCCACTGTTACTTTGCTGAGTGTCTTCTCATGTGACTGTGGCATCCACTGAGCTGTCACATTAGTTATTCTAATTCCTAATGCTTTACTGTCTTTCTTTTGCATATTACTGGCCTCATCACATGTAATCACAGTGCTATTTTTAGCTACAGACTTCTCTGTCTTCATATCTCTTTCTTCATACAACATGAACTTCTACATATGAAAAAGAAATAAACTATGAGAAAACAACCAGACTCATAATCAAGGGTGTGGCACTAAGAAGATGTTTAATGCTACGACTTCAATTCCTTTCACAGAAGACACTCCATACCCTTACAAAGACCACTTGGCTGATACTGTTTGAGAAACCAAACACGGTTGACTCTGAAATTCATGAAATATATCAACACATTGTGTGGTCAATATACAAAGGTTGTAATGTTAAAGTGTTGACATGGGTGTTCAATGTGCTGAAGAGAATTAACACTGGCAGTGCATACACCCTATGAACAGTTCAGATATGGACAGCAGTGCTGGCTTTTCTTTTTCTGTGCTGTTTGTCATTCTGTCTATAAAAACAATAGGACATTAGTCTAAAGTAATTTCCAATCACATCTGGCACATTCCATAATCCATATTCAAACTCACATTCCCGTCAATATTCAGTACTTCATATAGTATTGTTAAATTACTCATTAAAATTAATCCATATTTAGACTTAGCTCAGTAATGTAGAAGTATAGGTATGGATCCATCCATTATGTCACTTGGCTGTAGCCAGGCATAAGTGATCAACTTCATGCCGTGGCTGCTTTATGCTCAGCAGAAGGGTCCCCACTACACAATTTTAACATTACATAAAGCTTCTAGCAAACAGAGTAACATTAAGTCACATAAAAAATATCCAGTGTTCACTGCTTAGGAATTGCTGATTTTAAATTCCCTGATATTATGGGACTGCCAGCTGGACTTGTTGGGGTAACTATTGTTGATATATGCAATGCTTTGCCAACAGGCATGCACAATTACAATAGAGCAAAGTACAGCCAGTAAAGGCCAATTACCATTTTCTGCGCACAAATGGTGGAGAATAACTACATTTGTCACATCCCCTCTACCAATTCACAAGTTAAAAACATCCACCACCACCATCACCACCACAGCCACCAGCACAATCACCATACGCTTCAAATCTGAAATATATAACAACATCTATTTCTAAAAACCCACACCTTTGGATGCTACAGAGGACTTTCCAACCCAGACAGTGTATCTTTCCCTCAAATTCAGAGATCAGAATTTACCTGAGCAAAAGAATGAGTAAGATAAAACTGTCATAAATGATGGCCATTAATATTTTAAAAATATTACCCTACATAATAAGAAAGAATCCTGATTTAACCAGTTCAAAGTTTTAAGTGAAATGGTTATTTTAATGATTAAAGTGGTTCCCATATACTCTAAATATGATTGCTAGAAAATTTAAAAGCACTATCATTTATTAAAAATTTATTTTCTCAAATATGATTCCAATACATGTCCATTAAACAATGCTCATCACCTTTACAACATTAAGCATAATTCTGTGTCTTATTTCCACTTGCAATGATGAGGAAGACTAACCAAAAGCACACATAAAACACCTGGCTTTCTTTAATTATAGTCAGTACACATTCTGCAGTAAAATTTCAGAGCAACAGAGATCAAGGATCCACGTATTTCAACACAGTACAACTGCACATACCTGCAACCTCTTGATGGATATTTGTGCCTCAGCTATCTGTGAAATTCCTTGTGGAAAAAATATAGTCATTGTGTTTCTCAGAATCTGGTAAAATGAGACTAAAACAAACACCTGCAACACACACATGAAAGACAGGAAAAGTCTACATACCTTCTGTAATCTTAATTATGAGGTATAATATTCCTTTATCAACAATTTCATCACTTAACACATCTAATGAATAGACAGTCTCAGCAGAGTATATCAACCTCTTACAGAACAGATAAAAATATACATTTTCTGTTTCCTGCTGTGTTTTCTATCATTGCCCTAATAATGACAAGATTAGTAAAGGTTTACACTATAATGTAATATTCAAATTCCTAACAATACTGTCTGCAGTTTATTGAGCCTACTTTCAGAAGATTTATAAAAGGCACTTCAGCACAACATAAAATGTATTATCTGAAATAAGAAAATTTCCTTTTCAAAGCAATATCAAATTCTAACAAAACCTGTTCAACTGATTATGGGCTGCAAAGAAAAGTTCACTTATGGCCAGCTATAAAACACAGGTTTCATAGCTATTCAACATGGCTAAAAATTTAAAAAGCTGTAATATCACACCAAATTTTACAGAGAATTTGGCCTGATTCATAATACACACACACACACAAAAAAAAAAGTTTACAGCTCAAAAACACTGTAACATGTGCCATACATTTTATGTTCATGGGACCGTGCATTACAAGTCTATGTCAATAAATGTCCAACAAGATGCAACTATACACAGTTTATTTTATCTGTAAACTGCTCCACATGTTTCGGGTGGTTTGTCCACCCATCATCAGGAGCACCAAATAACTGTATGTACAGCATCTGGTACTGGTCAATTGTTGTTGCTACCTGTCACTATTGTGGAGGAGTTGAGATGAGAGTCTCATCTCCTCCACAACAGCGACAGGTAGCAGCAACGGTTGACCATACCAGATGCTGTATATACAGTTATTTGGTGCTCCTGATGATAGGTGGACAAACCACCCAAAACATGTGGAGCAGTTTACAGATAAAATAAACTGTGTATAGTTGCATCTTGCTGGACATTTTACATAACGCGTGCAACAGATGTTTTCACAAATTCAACTGAAAATTAAAACTGCCTAACAGTATTTTCAGTGAAAGCCTCTCTTATTTCTTTTATTTTTTGTAATTTTATGGCGTAGGCAATAATACCAGACTGCAGCCAGGCAGGCACAGAGATAGATGGATATAACTCCATATAATGCACTTATTTTTACTTTGTATATAATGCCTAAACCCCATGTAATATGATAAAATTTACACCATACTCTTGCCTGTATGTATGGTAACCATGGCTGTTACAGGGAACTGGAAAGTAGTGCATTAGAGGTTTTGAATGTGAATGTGACCTGAATCCTGAACTCTTTCTTTTTTAAATACTTAACTCTGTTCAATTTACTACTGCTAGTGTTATTCCTTCATTAAAGTCTCAGCTATTACATATATATAAAACCATTTCAATGATGAAAGAAATCATATCCTAGAAGAGAGGGTATTTCAAGTATAAAAGAAATGAAAATGAATACTTAGAAACTGGTACTTGGCCTTTTTACAATACCCAACATTTTATCACCATCATTACTTAAAACATGAGTAAAAAATGATAGGGCATTTACCTTTTCAGCTGTGATTTGATTTCCAAATAACACATAAGACAGGACGGTGATGAATATTGAGATTCGAGTAGTGAACATAATGAATGACAGGGCTATGCCACGAATATATGATGTTGCCCTTATTGCACGAACTTCATTCCTGTAATATTACAATTACTAAATATATTATGCAGAATATGAAACTGTAAGTGCCAAACACAGATGTATATTGTACCAGTTATGGAAATACATGGCTAAATTATCTATTTTCAGACAATGTATTCAAATGAGGAATTTGGCTTCCCAGCTTGTATTTTAACATGCTTTTAAATGTGCCAAATGCAGAAATTCAGAAAATATTACATTTATTACGCTCTTAAAGCAACACATTACAAAAAGAACTATTTTTAAGGTGGAATTTATTTTTCAGAACTTAAAGTTCTGAAATTATCTGTAACCATTTACAGACATCTGCATTTCTTTAAAATTACTTAACACATTTTCACACACACTGTACTTCAGTAACTTTTGACATTCCAGTCTCATCTGGCAACATCACATGGCAGTTCCTAGAAAGCCATTACAATTTGCACTTCCAGCAGGATGACAGCATTTGATCCACGACAATAAAGTAAACTGCCACTACAAGACAACTTGATGTTATCACTATTCATTGCACATTATTATGGTTAGCATTTCAAACAACAAGAAAACCACCTATACTTTCAGCACATAAAGTTGAAGTTTTTGTCTCAACTCTCCCACACTACAAGACCATATTGAACATGGTTTTGATAAACTAACTGCTTTACATTAAATCAGAGGCAACTAACAAAACCTCAGATGAAGCTGTGGAAGAGGATAATGCTACCACAGAAGAGCCTCCAGTTCCACCCCAGAAACAGGTGGTCAACAGAGTTTGACAAATGGGCCAAACAGGCACATCCATGACTACAACACACAAAAAATTTTATTACATCCCACATGCACTTGCAGGAGTTAAATGGTGAGGCCAATTGACAGGTGGAAGAAATAGCAATATCTATCAATTCACTGATGATATGACTGGTAAAAGACAAAGCATGGTACCATACACAAAGACCAAATAAATACAGTATCTTTAGCTTGTATTTTGCAGCCATTTTTACAATGCTGGTGCAACAATACTTGGATACTTCAGACATTGGGCAGCTTCCAGTTACCAGATGTAAATGAAGTTCAAAATTTCTATTTCTTGAAATTATTATTCAATGGAACTTGTTTTAGAACATGAAGCTGACAACTCATCTCCACTAAATACCAGATTATGTGGCATTTGACTACCTAATCTTCATTATGCTTCATGGTGTGTGTCTTGTACATATGGGCAATATAATATCATATGGTGTTTCACTAATATCCTACAGTTTCAGCACAAGACATAATTTATTTTCACGCAGAAACAACAGCTTACTTGCGAGTACTGTTGACAAGTTTGGAAAACGGTATTTCCCACGTGTACATCTTGATGACCCGTATCCCAGAGATGATCTCATTCATTAACCGCACACGTTCATCTGTTCTAATTGCGGTTTTCAGCCGATACTCAGATGTTTTCTTTCCAAGGAAACCTGCAAACAGTTGGCCATTAATGCATGAAGCAGGATACAATCTGTCTTACAACATTTGTTATAAATGTGTTTTTATAAATACAAGCTCAACCATACACACTCTGCCCAAAATACATCCTAACAGATTTTAATGAAACCATGCTCAGTGGCATTCTACCTCAATGTTGAAGCAAATCACCTTAGACAAAGCAGTGGGGACTGAAGAATACAATTAAGGAATACAATGTTACATATTATGACTGGTATGGAATTTATTAGCTGAAATCTACAATAAAATATAGTTAGGCTCAATGGACATAGTTGACACAATGACACTTGTAAAGAAAATGATTTTTTGTGTACCCTATAAGTCTCACCAGCACTGTCAAGTTTCTGTATGGCATGCTGCATTTTCCTTCAATGCCAACTGAAATTAACCCTCATCTCTTAGTAAAATTTGCTCACTTATACTTACACACAAATGATATGAAATTTTATGTGCCTTCTGTAGATATGTACATTACTTCACTAACAATTACAAATGATATGACTCACATACAACTGGATAAACATTAACTGCAGAAGTCACAAAAAAACTTAGTTGCTAATACGTCTAAACCTTCCAAATCTATCCGCCTTTAATAACACCACTGTAATCTAAAATAACTGATTTCAATTAAACCTCATACAGTTAAGGTAAATTAATCATTTTGAAGAAAATTATACATGATCTACCATAAGTCTTTTTCAACTGCGTCATGTCATATACTCAGGAACAGATATTACTTAGAGCAGAACTTGCTTTCAAACAGTGAAGGGACCTATCCCAAAATCTGAAGTTCTCAAAGCACTGTGTAGATTCTAGGATGTGAGAGATCACAGAAGATTGTAAGCTTGGTCTTAAATCCACATGAACTATCATCATCCCTGACATGTGGCAGTCTCCCTATCAACACTGGCACACCATAAATCCAAGATACTTGAAGTTCAAGATTAGACAGCATCAGTATTTCATTATGTCATCAACAGATAGCAGCCTTAAGCTCTTCTGTGGTTTCCATTGCCCAAAGAGTGCATTTAATTAGTATACACCAAATTATCTAAAAATAGGATAACACTGAAACACTTCATGCCACAGTAAGGGTAGACATGGTGCCTTTAAAGACATTTTAAAAGCAAAATAATTTGTATCACTGAAGCTGTCACCTTGGAGAGGTATGAAGAGGAGCAAAGATGCAACACCAATTGCAGCAGATGGACCAACCTCCACCCACATGAAGTAAGTCACAACAAATGTCTCAATGGGACCAATCCACAAGTAATGTAGGAATATGACTGCCACATCAAACCGGTTCACATCATTTGACATCAAATTCACTACCTGGCCAGCAGTAGTCTCTCCCAGTGCTGTCATGCTCAGTCGCAATGCCTAACAAACATTGCAACAGTGTGAGACTAGAGGTTATCAAAACAGTGTTGATGAAAATTCAAGTGTTCTGGGACATGATATTGTGTTGATTACGAAATATTTAACCTGTGTTTCAGAGGAGATATCTGCCTCCATTTTCAGAGTCCAAGTAGTCAAGTAAGAGTTGAGTAAACTACTTGGAACCTGAAGATTGGAGCAGTACGCCCCTCTGAAACACTGATAGCTACTCACCAGCAGATATTTCATCATACCCCAGAAGACCTGACTAAGCAACGGAAAGCAGATAGTGACAATCCATTGTTCGAAACAGAATGCAAACAAAGTTTCTGTTTATTACATACACACTATAAGCCACAGTTTAAGCGAACAGTTTAACCTTTCAAAGCAGAGTAGTAACCACATACAGCATACCACTACCTTTAACATTCATAAGCTATGCATTTGGCCCACACAGTAAGCTCAAACAGCAAACCCATTACAGGCCTGGACAGGCCCTGAAAGTTCCAGAAGATGAGGCTCCAAGATTTCAAGATAATCGGCACATGAAGGTGGTAAGGTTGTCAACCCTATGCACTGACCGCCTTTACCCCCCAGAAAATATTCCTGGTATTCATTTCTGTTGGAGGCTGAGTCGATCTCAGGGCCATAGTGCGGCCGGAAGGATTATGTCAATGAAAAATTCCAATGACACCATCGGGAATCGAACCCACGGCCTTCTGGCTTGTGGCAGAGTGCCTCAACCAACTGCCCCACCTCGTATCCCTTTGGCCCACACAGTGCCTCATCAAAGTGAGGGTTACTTCAGAGAAAAATACAACATCAGAAACTTCACAGACCTTTTACAGTTTAGTGAAGGCATTACTAACTGTTAATACTGCAAATTACCTTGCGATAAATGAGAGAGCAGCAGGCAACGCGAATCTTCATGCCCATATGTACAATTCCCATCATATATGGGTGGATTGTAAAGATAGTGAGACCTGAACATAATATAACACCAGCCGCGTAAATGTATGCCTCCTCTAATGTAATGGTGCTATCCGAGTTTGATTCACTGAAGTACCGAACCAGCCGACCCAAGAACAAAGGCTGAGATAACCTGTCACAATACAAATGACAACTAGCAATAACACTCACTGGTATTTGATATTCACCACAGTTGAAACATAAACTCTCATTATAAAGAGGTAATATTCTGTGTATTATCATATGCTAATCCATGGAGTGTCATTACATGTGTGGTGCATTATAAATGCAACTATGATTATTGGGCCAATTTTTTTTAACCATTTCAAACCAATATAGAACACATATTCTGACACCATTTTGTAACACATTTCTGATTATGACAGAACATGTCTCTTTACAGAAAGAGAACTGAACAGTTCACATTACAGGCATTTCCAGCACTTTATTTAAATATGGTGAGTAAAATCCTAATACTAACTGTGGTGAATTAAACTACAATACACAGAATTTGACATTCAGAGGACTGTGCATCATGATATATTCTTATAATAAAACCAACGAGATGCACTAATTTCTCAAATTTATTTTTGGAATAGAACTCTACATGTTTTGGACAGGTTTTCTTAGGAGTCTAGTACTGTATACACAGCAATAGGTATATGTCATACAGATTAAGCTGACTGCTTGCTAGCGGGATCAGGGTGATCCCGCTAGCAAGCAGTCAGCAAAACCTGTATGACATATACCTATTGCTGTGTATACAGTACTAGACTCCTGAGAAAACCTGTCCAAAACATGTAGAGTTCTATTCCAAAAATAAATTTGAGAAATTAGCACATCTTGTTGGTTTTATTGTAAGAATACAATACAAAGACCCCAACTCACAACAATTAGAATATAAGTGGTCATTGCCCTGCCTGCCAGAATATGAAAGAGTCTCAGTGTAAAGTGATGTGTGCAGTCATAAAAATAAAGTCCCTCTGTAGTAACCCCTCAGTGATACTGTGGATTACATTCATTTATACATGCATACACAACTGTATGGTGCACTGAGGGCAGCAGCAAGTGACGAATTAAAGGTCCATACAATACAATGAGTTTGGCACTGCAGGGTTAAATATGGTCCACATATACAAAGCTGATAGGATAGACACACCTACAATACAAGAACATAATATACTGATAAAATCTTTATCAGTTATCAGCAGTATCAAAAAGTAGAAGATTCAGAGGTTTTTGGGACTTTCTCTGCCTCCATTATAATGAACACTTACAGTGAAATTAAATAATGTCGATGACAGTGCATTCAATGTTACCTTAACAAAAATTCCATTAAAAAAAGGATGACTCCATACAGCATAATTTTGACACCAAAACACCGTGCAATTACGCGAAATAGGCTTGGCTTTCTCTTCCGTAATTCAGCATGTTTTACTTCCTCCTTCCAATATCTGCAATACAAATGAATGTGATACAGCTTGCAGATTCATTATGCATAATATGTCAAGCACCGACTATAGCTTAATATCAAATACACTAACAAAAATGTATAGAGAGGCAGAATAAAGGACAGATTAAAGTGGATTTATAAGAAATCCCATCCTAAGCAGTGATTATCAAGTGACCTGAAATGGACTGACAGTGTGTGATGGTACAAAACTGTCACACCCACCTTTCAATCTGATCTCCGAGGTACTCAGATTTATGTTCCTTTAGAGGTGCATAGATGTCTGTCACCTGTAGGTCACGCCTGTAGCCCTTCCAGAATGTGCCAAGAATCCACCTGCAGCACGTATTTTAGTAGAAATCAATTTTTTTTTTTTTTTTTTTTGTGTTTTGTATTTACCCTTAAATTTTCCCATTTTTTTTTTTTCCATGT
>Ga0123355_10015178_pt1 | contig 12093 bp, 4 predicted proteins | sample TergutEmb28metaG_3_FD_89872 | JGI IMG/M metagenome (GOLD analysis project Ga0123355, IMG submission 89872) | Embiratermes neotenicus P1 segment gut microbial communities from Petit-Saut dam, French Guiana - Emb289 P1 | ecosystem: Host-associated > Arthropoda: Insects > Digestive system > Gut ... | reverse complement strand
AGCAGGTATTGATGGATGTGTTGGGAACTTTACAATATGCCACTGCCGATTTAATTTCTCCGTTTTTTAACCTTTAACTTACTAATTTTATGAAAGTTGGGCTAATTAAAATCTACAGAAAAACATAACGATGATCAGAATGATAGGTACCAAAAAGCACCATGCATTGTTGAAAGCTTTCAATCATAGTAAAAGGTAAAGCAGTCCCGTTACAGGCCTGGAGTGGCCCAGAGGGTTCCAGGAAGTTAAGGTTCCCAGATTGCATGACAACGGCACAGGATGGTGGTAAGGTTGTCAGCCCTAAACACCGGCCGCCTTTACCCCCAGGAAATACTCCTGGTACTCATTTCTGTTAGAGTCTGAGACGACCCCAGGGCCAGAGTGCCATTGGAGGGATTATGTAAATGAAAAATTCTAATGACACCAACTGGAATCGAACCAGCGACCTTCCGATTTGTAGCACAGCACCTTAACCACTGTGCTACCGCGGTCCCCTTTAAATCACGGTGTTTACAATAATGTACCACAGACTTTAATATTAAACAACTCTGCATGTTGCCTTAATGCGTATTTTGTATCGCATCTTAAAAATAAACAAGTATTTCTCTAAACATCATTAACCGAGAGGAGATCAGCGTTTACCGACATATAGGCACTGAATTATATATATATATATATATATATATATATATAGGAAGTTTTTTGCCTCAAATTATTAAATATAGTATCATATTTCTGTGTAGAAAACAACAGAAATATGACGTGTGAAGATTCAAACTTTCTGAGATATGACGCAGTATCCAGCGGTAAATAGTTATCATTACTCGGAGTAAGTTCTTTAGAGTCTATATAGTTCATCTGGCAACAGTATACGCCCAAAACATGCCCTGCTTAAATGAAAAAGTTTTACATGTCAAATTTGAAGCAAATGTGTCGTACAACCTACATCCAGAACACATGTATCGAGCACACAAATGTGGAACACAAACAGGCCCAATTATTTTTCTAGCTTACAATACGTATTATCCGTATGCTTGAGGCATTTTTTTTTGTTTTAGACCAGTACACTAAATTAATGGAAAATGTGCAGCATTTTAAACCCTTGAAAACGGGCCTTTTTTAATTTGGCTAAAAGAATTCAGTTTCTAAATCTTTTAGCACCCAGCCAGCTTTCATCAGAAACACCAGCCGGTTACAGTTGCATCGGACAGTGGGAGGGGTAATCGGTATTTATTGAGAATCATAAGAAAACCATAAATCTACTGAGCTGGCAAAGTTCATTTGCATGCCTTTACGAGAAGTAAGTATAGTACACAGGCGTCAGATTTCACTGGGCTTTAGAAGGTTAATACCAGCATAACTGCGAGATGTAACGTCCTCATAGCAGTGTAGAAGTAGATTCAATTTTTATGGTTTATGATTCCGTGTCAATTGGCAAATAGTCACTGCCGTTTTGGAGGAGATGTTCCCTCCTCTCTCAGCGTATCGACAGCCCATGAATCAAACCCTCTCAATGGGTGCAGCAAGGTCCCCAAAAACACCAGGAAATATTTACCAATCCACACGACGACACATTTCAGAAACTTGAATGTTTAACAAAGAAAGTATTCTAAACTATTAAGTTCAAAGAATTAAAAAAAAAAATCCGTTTATTTATTTATTTCTCACAAGAGCTAGTGAAGTGATGGCAGTTGCAAATGTTACAGGTATTCCCTGTAACGCGCCACGAAGGCATACGGGGGGAGGAATAGCTCTACCTTTTCTTTAACCTCTGCGTATTGAAGGGGGCGGGTAGCCAACTTCACGCCGTTGCCGCTTTTCCGTCGGGAATGATCCCCGTTACCAATTTAACTGGCGGCTGAGTGTTTGAAAAGAATATATTTGGTTGCTTCAGACTTGATGAACTTTCGGTTTGTAGTTCTCGCGGTGGTACCTCTGAAGACTTCTTCTGGAATGTGATACAGCGTAGTCTGGTAGAAATGTACCGACGTTTCGGAGGAATCTCTTGCCCCTCTTTCCAGGGTAGCTATTTTGATGATGGAGACAGCGTCTCCAGTCGAAACATTGGTAAATCTCTACCAGACTGCATGGTGTCACATCAAAAAAGGACAGTGACCATCGACTGACTCGATAGCGTGATATTAGATGTGTCAGAATCTGTTTTTTTTTTTTTGGACATTCTGAGCAATTTAGACACGACTGTCTGTAGCCCAATGTTGAAGCCCTTCCACGTTACAGATTTCTCCAGTCTGTCTAGCTCGTGCTATCTACAGACTGCAAATACAGGCCTTTATTGCAGGAGAAAGACGTTTCACTCAGGTTTTTACACATAGTTTAATTCTGAACAAACACTTCCGTCGACGAATTAAACAAATTTACGTAATTCGCTTCTGTTTCCTTGTGGGGGAGATTCCAATTTTGTGTTTGCGGACCGGTTGGGCAGAAAGTATGGTTTAAAGGGGGACGGGGGATGTCTGGACGCTCAGCAGTACCTCACTACTTGCACCCGCCTCCATCTCTCTCGTTTACGCACCCTAGCAGCTAGCACTGCCCTCTGGACACATTAGTATGGAAATTGGGAGAAATCGAAATAATTCATATCCTTCCACGGTCATTGTTCATTCTATGTTATTCGACCCCTTTTTTCAAGTCCATTGTGCATTTCGATTTTTCCCAATTTTTGTGTAAAACATCTGTCGTAAAGGGAGAGGGTGGCACCTCTCTGTACCTCACTTTATACAAAAGCAATAGGGACCTATTGTTGTTACGGATTTTTGGAAAATGAAAATTTTCGACAAAATGAAAATTTATGCATCTTTTGTAGTAAAGAGGACCTTTCCAGGAGATTAGTTTGTGAGGTAACAAAAGAAATGCTCAGTCCTCCCCGAGGGGATTCTGTTCCTAGGACTACATGCAAATATTGTCGTAGGAACAGAGTGGGGTGGGGCGCAGTAACTGGGGGGTGAGTAACTAAGGGTACAGAGTGGGGTACAGAATCTCTGCAGGGGGAACTCGATCAAGGGGCAGTTACGACTTTGGCACATTCAATATAAAAGTAAAAACTGACGCAAAACCAATTCCAAATAAGGGAAGCCATCAAGCACTCACTACTTGTATGTGCGTACGTGTGTCATTGTGCCGCTTTCAAGGCTAGTGAAAAAAAGTATGGAAGTTGCTATTCAGTGTTGTGTCATTTACACAGCTGTTTCATTTCATATTGCTGGAAATTCTACCTCACCCCTCCGCCCCCTCCCCCGCCAACATCAAAACTCCGCCCATAAATGACATGTCTTGAAACTGATAAATTACTGATACTATTTTACATCAATTCATGCCTCCCAGATCAGAGCTGTGCAAAAATCTGCTGATATCCGAGGTTTTGCGTCTCTGTGGTTGTAGTCAAATACATCAGCCGCAATACTGTACGTAGTAAGAAATGTTGAAACTTTAAAAAGAAAAAATAAATCTGAATGAAATTACAAAACTTTGGGTCGTACAAGACAGAGGTGTACTAGATATACACTGTAACGGTGATTCGTATCACAACCTTCTGGACAACTATTGTTTTTATCCCAAGAACCAATCAAAACTAACTATTCTCTGCGCGGAATTTTGATTTCTCCAGTGTTACGCCAGGTGGAACATGATTATCCCTGCCTATTAGAAGGCTAAATTTACTGCAAATATTAATGATATTAAGTTGAATTTCAATCCACTTCGATTTAAAATTCATCTGTTAATTGAAGGAAAACAGAGAAATACGTTCTCTCAGTAATGGATATATTACAGAGAAATTGCGTAACCAATCATAACTATACATAATGACAACCACAAATCAAAGTAAATATGTAGATTAATATGATTTAAATAAGAAATGGAAACTGCGTTAAACAAAGCAAGAAATACACTTATCTTCAAGAATACAATTATTCACTTGCCCGAAAACACAATATGATTCTGTGGCACTACACTCCTTACGTATTACTATTTGACAGTTCAATCACACTACAGATATCGTAATTTCCTTACAGTTATGTAAAAGCGGAGCTGAAGTAGCTCAGTCGGTATAGTGACGGATGAAAAAGGAAGTGGCTTTTGATTCTCCTGTGGAGGAAAATATTTTTCTCTCCTTTAGACCGAATATGTGGTACATCCAAATTATTATATGAAGGATACGCGGGGATTTCTTTTCGTTGTATGAAGCTGACTGCCCACCGCTTAACGGAGAGAAGAATGGGAATGCGTGGAAATATACCTTCACTGTCTTATACACCTTAATGACGTGTCGATTACTTAAGAACAGGGACAAATTTATCTTCATGTCAAATAATTAAATTATGAAGGTTCGAGTACAATCCACTTTAGGGGGGGGGGGGGGGGGGGGGGGTACGGATAACGTATGAAATACCAAAGGGAATCTTCCATATTTTAAGCCACTTTCTGTGATTATGCTTACTAATAAACAAACTCATTCAAATTACCACCAGGAAACTACATTTAGTGACATGTTGGGTTTTCTTAAAGATTTTACTTCAAATGCCTTTACGAAACTGCAGTTCTGTTGACTTTGTTCACTTGAATCAATCATTTTCTTCCTTCAAGGGTAAAGCTGTTCATGTGTTTAATAAAAACCAAACCATTATGGCATGCGAGGGAGTAGAGGTATTGCTCCACGCACTCTAATCCCCGGCAACAGATAGGGGTGAAATGTCACTTTCACGCTTCGGCCGTCTTGCGAAAGTCCCTCCGTACCCATTTAATAGGGAACTGCCTGGGACCTACAGCCGGTCTGGACCTTTCAGAGAAAACAAAAATTTATTTTATCCTTCCGGGAATCGAACCACGGTTCCTCTGTTGTCAATTCCATATCAAAGTAGCTATAAGGTTTAGAGATGTAAGAAGGTTTTGAGTCCGAGTGTCGTAGTTCTTACAGCGGAATTCAAGCCTTTTTGGATATGACGTCGTTTAGATTTGTACAGTTCTATGGCCTTTTGAGAGAGCTTGCTACTGCCATCTTCAGGGTCCGCGCAGTCCAAGACAGTAACAAAGAATCCCAATAATCCTTGAATTCTTGAATTCTAAATATAAATTCTAAATATAAATAAAGCAACTTCTTCCGCAAAATCTGCATTTACCAATTGGCACGGCACCATAACCCAAGCTCCTACAGGTTTTTGCCACTAATCTCTATACCCAAAAGGCACGGGACTTTGCTCTAACAGGTATCAATACTGCTTCTGTGTTATTGGCTGTAGGTAACAGGACGCGTCAAGTGTGGTTCTTTTATATCATCCCCGGAGTTCGCTGTCACATGGAGACATACACAGGTATCCTAGCAACAACTCTGGCACGCGTCCTCAACCCCAGACTAGACGCTAGGCACAACCCCAACCAACCTTCATGCTTTGAATGGCAAAAACCTTTTTCTACAAACGAAACGGCCAATAAGAAAAGGAAAACGTGATCCAACATATTGTCATTGGCAGGTATACATGTTTATCCTTAACACATCTCGTCTGCTGTAGGTGCATTCATCACTCACAATAACAAGAAATAAACAGGCAATGTCAGTCCTGAACGTATTCAATCGTAACATATGCGCAAATGGAGAAATCGAAGACACATTCGTAGTAACGACTCTAACGTTATTGGACTATATATTTTGGACTGTGTAAGTTAAGTATCCCTGAAATGTGGGATTATTGTGTGAAGAAAATTGGGGAAGGGGGGTTGCAGCACGAAGCCGCCGTTGGCTACTTTAATATGAGAGCCGAGTAAAAAAAAAATTCTTATGAAATTTAGTGCAAATTATTCATGTTGCATGTCCGAGAAACTCGTAACAGCACGTGAAAAATTAAGGCAGAGATATTAAATAATTTCGAACACTGAAAGACTGTAACGACCGTAAACAACCTTTCCACAAAACGAAATTAGTATGCATCAAAATGCTCCACCCAATTAAGTGCAGGGTATGGCGAGGAACACAAGTTGATTTTACAGGACGTACATCAAGTTATACACCAAAATGTGAGGGCTCTATTGGTCGTAGTAGTTGTGTATAAGCTTACGGTGATTCATCTTCGTCGCGAATTATTCTCATGGAACATTACAGGACGCAATCGTAAACAACAAACACACACCCTGTAAGGCACTGAACAGAAGAAAGGGTGGGTTATATGACAGGTCTGGATGTCTCGAACAACAGTAAAATTTGTATACCTTCCGGAAATCGAACCTCAAATTGTTCAGTCGGCAGCCGATTGACTGCACTGTATAATGTAAGAACGTCTTTAATCAAAAGGGTCATAGTAAGAGGCTCCAAAGTTTATGAGGCTATCATAAAAAAAGTTAAGATTAAAGATTGTCATGGCGTGTCCAGGTCGACACGGTAGCATATAAACTTACATCTGAAAGAGCCCCAGTTCAAATCTCAGCCCGGAAACAGCTATTTTGACTCAGGTTTTGCAAGTTCTCTCAGTATCTCCAGGAAACTGCTGGCATATTAATGAACTCAGGCTACGAACGCCATCTACTGCAGTCCTTCAAATTCATTAGCGTTATCATTATCGTAACACAGTGAAATGTTCGTAAACGAGTGCAAACACTTTTAGACAAATATCAATTCATGATTATAGTCAGTAGGATATCAAGACGATACAGCCTTGTTAAAAAAAAAAAAACCCCGACCTCAGAAACGGCTCCTTTCTTCTCAGCAGCCGGTCGATTTGTCTCCCCCCTCAGACGTAAAGTTACAAAGGCACCTGCCGGTAGAACGAGACGTGTTTAGTCTCCAGAGATAAGTTTCTAAAACGCCGTGTCATTTTTGTGGTTTTTGGAAAAACGTTGTGGTTCAAAACGACCATATGATGTGCAGTCCTCAGTGTAACACACTAGCTCAATATATTGAGGGTTGTTTGACCGTGCGACTTCCTCATGAAATAACTTTAAATGCCAACTTGATGCAACAAGGTAATTTTCTTAATGTGTTCTAAGCTAGACATGTTTCGGGTACATACGCCCGTCATCATGAGCATTAGATGTTGAGTTGCAGCATATGGTTTTCTGCACCGAGTTTCTGGATGGGTGGTGGTCTTGAAAGCCGCTGCGTGGGTCGTGTGTACGGTACGGATGGTGCACGGCACCATCCGTACCGTACACACGACCCACGCAGCGGCTTTCAATATCCAATGCTCCTGATGATGGGCGTATGTACCCGAAACATGTCTAGCTAAGAACATATTAAGAAAAGTACCTTGTTGCATCAAGTTGGCATTTCAAGTTAGCTCAATATATGTTGTATGTAGTACAAAATTATACAGTCATCACAACTCTCAATTTATTAAAAGTATTAGTTGTATTTCTAGCTACATGTTTGTATGTACAATTGTTGGTGCTCGAAAAACACCAACAATTGTACATACAAAACACTCTGAAGTATAGCCTGAAGATAGCTCTGTATACGAAAAGAAACATTCTTATAATAAAACCAACGAGATGCACTAATTTTCCAAATTTATTTTTGGAATAGAACTCTACATGTTTCGGACAGGTTTTCTGTCCATCATCAGGAGTATAGTACTGTATACACGGTAATAGGTACATGTCATACAGGTTATGCTGACTGCTTGCTAGAAAGCAGTCACCATAATCTGTATGTATTGCTGTGTATACAGCACTAGACTCGTGATGATGGACAGAAAATCTGTCCGAAACATGTAGAGTTATATTCCAAAAAAAAATTTGAGAAATTAATGCATCTCGTTGGTTTTATTATAAGAATATGTCACGATGCACGGTCCTCTGAATGTCAAAAGAGCCGAAACATGTAGCTAGAAATACAACTAATACTTAAAATAAACAGACAATTGTGTATGACTGTATAATTCCATAATTTTATACCACATACACAACACAACGGGGAGGCCTCACTTAAAAATTAAAAATTGTAATACACAAGCGTAAACAAACGCTAGAGAACTATGTAATTAATTAGGTCTCTTTCAGACAATGCCCAAAAATAGAAACAAAAATTGAGCCCATATATTCCGCACGACAGTGCTCTACGTCATCAGGAACATTTGCACAGCAGCAAGAGCTAAAAATCCAGTATAGAGAGCTGCTACAAAGGAAACAATTACATCAATAATATCGTCGGACGTGTTTCGAGGAACTGGTTCAACAACAAGTGTACCTTTTATTGAAGAAGAAACTACCAATTGACACAGCAATATCGACGATTGTATAAAACCTGCAAACTGCTTTGGATAGAGATGTTACCTACGAAAAATACGCAAGTGTTTCTAGGCTCTTCTTTCCTGCATTTCTAGCTTCCAACGACTTGAAAAGTAGTAAGTGTGACAGTTGGATGAGTCAGTTCGGAAGTTCTGGCTAGGCAGCTCGCGGTGCGGGGGTGGTTTCATCCCCTACTGACGGGAGGGTGAAGGAAGAGGTTGGCTGCCGGACTGAGGGGATCCAGTAGGTCTATTGACCCCCACCTACCCTCGATAACGCTAAGAATTGATCTCGTTCCCAACTGCACCAAGACTACGAATAGACGGATAACACACACACACACACACACACACACACAAAACTGACTAGGTTTCCTAAACTTATAACTCAGCTAACATGACTTCTACAGATTAACAAAAAGGAGCGAAATCTTCCTTCAGAAGCTAATAGTAGATAATCAGCCAGCGAAGAAACTCTGCACTCTCTTTCATCTAAATTTCATTACCGTGTTCAAAGCTCGCACCTGCTTCATATCTATGCCAGATAAACACTTCCCACACCCTACAATCCTATTTCTTCCAATAGCTTTCTTTCTTTCAGATTTTCCGACCAAGACTTTGTGTGTGAATTTCTTTAATGTATCATGCGTGCTACAAGCTCCGCTCATCTAGCCCTTTCACTTGATCATCCAAGTATGCCTTATACTTAGATAAATATAAATCATGACTTCCGACAAATTACATATCGTTTCCTGCATACAAGCCATGGGTCTACAAGAGCCAGAAGTAAGGGATTTATCTCTTCTCCGAAACGTACAGATCGGCTCTAGGGCTTATCGAACTTCCGAAATGCGTGGTATGGGCTCCTCCTGAAGGAGAGGTGTGGAGGAGGGAATTACCCGGACGTGAAGCTGGCCGATCACCTCCCTTTACCACCGATATTGAAAATTTAAGTCATAGCACCTCCACATCCTCTGAAGGCTTCCTGGTTTCTGACAGTGACCATTTAAGCATAGGGACAAGTTTACATTTTCAGGTTAGCACGGCGAGGACATTAAGATGATCTTATGACTCGTGACGTCATGAATTGTGACAAATAGGCGCCAGAGTTTCAGAGGAAAGTACTGAGTGTAAATGCAGCATAGAAGAATTAGGCTCACTTCAACTATTAACCAACAAATTCACCTATATAACGTTCACTTAAAACACTTTAAAACACTTAAAACCACTCCGATATGTTTCGATCTTTTCAGATCATTATCAGGGAGTTTCGTCGTTCCTTGCTAAAGTTATTACATATTCACGATTTAGTTCGTTTTTGTGAACAAGGTGTTGTGGCAGCATATCATGTTGCGTAGGAATCTGTTGTAGAGAGTGTAGTTGGCTAGGTAGCTGCGTAGCAGAATACGACGCACACCTAGCCAACTACACTCTCTACAACAGATTCCTACGCAACATGATATGCTGCCACAACACCTTGTTTACAAAAACGAACTAAATCGTGAATATGTAATAGCTTTAGCAAGGAACGACGAAACTCCCTGATGATGATCTGAAAAGATCGAAACATATCGGAGTGGTTTTAAGTGTTTTAAGTGAACGTTATATAGGTGCATTTGTTGGCTAATAGTTGAAGTGATCTTGTGAAATGCACGGTGCAACGATGAAATTCATAAGAATTGGGCTCTTCGCAAATGTTGATGCTTAACTACAAAACCACAAGGTGTTGATAAATGGAACGAAACGTTTCGTTCTAAAACGGCATGGACGTTTTTGTGTCCAACTGAGCCACTGTTAGATTCTAAAGGACGTCTCTGCTTCATGGAGTTAGTTACTAAACTTTCAGAAGGGTGAGTATGGAACTCAAAAGGGGATTGAGAAGAAATGGACGTTAGGGTGAACGAGTTTCGGACACCGACCGAACGGTCCTACTGAACATATTAACTAAAGGATACGTGAGATTTGAGCTTCTCAATGCAATGACGATGAAGTTAGTGGTCGTCTGATATGCGACGTTTTGCATTCTGGCAAAAATGTACAGATGTTTCGAAGGATATCATTACTTCCATCATCAGGGTAGATTTAACATACTGCATGGCGTGAAATCCCAGGAAATGCCAGTCTTCAAAAGTAGACATGCAGTAATGCACATAAATCTCGTCAGTTGCGAGCCGATATGTTTTGTATCGCGCACATCGTTTCGCGAAGGGCCCTTCTCTGTCGGTATGGTGCAATCAGACCATTGACGCTTGTCCCCGTTCTAGTGATCATGCTAGTGGTACTCGGCACAATTTTAGCTCTCTGCGGCGCTCTGCTAGTTCACTTCTTCGAAATACAAACTGCTGTGCCCCTTCTGAAGCTCTCCTTGAAGACCGGATTTTGTGCTGAGCCACTCAACTCCAGTCGATGGCCTTGCTTGGGATCGGTCCCGGGCTCGTGAAACTGTCCACATTCACGGCGAACTCAAGTCGCGGTACGAGCACAACACCGAGTAGGCAGTGCGCACCTCAAGCGTCCCACAATTGAGCGAAAACATGGGAATAATCACAGACCTAATAATTGGGCACATTATAAGCAACTTTTGTATTAGTAGGGATGGGCAGTCTCTGTAGCAAACATACACGAATGTCCTCTACAAGTGTTTAGGACACAATTCTGACATTATAAACTTGACTTGAATTGGAACCGTCATATTTCACAAGAGTTTTTCATGACGTGCACTGCATACCTACCGAAGTTTAGAATATATTCGAAAGACTAGACATCAGTTAACTGTTTTGAGAACCAATGGGAGATACTGTAATCTCCTCCAGTCGATTTTAGGAACGACATGACGTAACGTATAAACACTTTTATGGTTTAATGCAATCGTTTAGACAACTTTGTTTGATTCCTGCAAAGAAAGTCCCTATAGTCTATGAGGTTTGATATCCGAGGAATACCGTTGTATCAGTACGCTGGGAAAAAATCCGCCGAAACCTGCAGCTGCCCTTCTAGTCCTTTCTGGTGCTGAGTTTCAGGACACGTGGAGCTTTATTCTATCCTGTTCTGTACGCCGTTACACACTGACCATCAGGTACGACTGTCAATACACGGGCCTATAATTATTTTCATATTAGTCGCCACAAATAAAAGCTTCTGACGTACAGCAATCAGTGGAAGTAGTCTAAAATTGTAATCCTACGCCATAACGGGATTTCATAAATTCCGTCACGGGTTTCGTAATAATAAACCAAGTAGACATGTCTGAAACGTCTGGCTGTAATTAAGTCATGTAAGCACAGTTAGATGTGTTTATGAAGTAATTAACAAGCACGTAACTTAAATATTCACCCTAACTACTTTATGTTCATACCGTGCATATTGATAAATTAATGTTTATTGTTATACGAACATGCACAAATAAGTAGTGTAAATATATTAATATATTAATATTAATTTTACAATACATTTTTGTGCATGTGTTGGTATAATAATAAACATTAATTCACCCAAACGTTTCCCTGGTGAATGTTTTTCCCTGTAATTGGACAGTCACTAATATTATGAAGAAATGTCACTCTGTATAAAAGGCAAAGTCTTATTTTCCCGCGCCATTGCAAATACCACACATGGAAAAAAAATAATAAACAAATCTAGTGATTCAGTTAGGAGAAGACGTTTGTAGAATAACGTGAGTTTGGTATCGTCATGAACCTAGATGGATTATTTATCTCAGTAGTTAACCAACTTGATGCATAAAAGTTTTGTTTTACAATAAGTTTATTTCATGCCTCTACATGTTTCGAGCACATGTGCTCGAAACATGTAGAGGCATGAAATAAACTTATTGTAAAACAAAAATTTTGTGCATCAAGTTGGT
>Ga0123355_10015177_pt1 | contig 12094 bp, 3 predicted proteins | sample TergutEmb28metaG_3_FD_89872 | JGI IMG/M metagenome (GOLD analysis project Ga0123355, IMG submission 89872) | Embiratermes neotenicus P1 segment gut microbial communities from Petit-Saut dam, French Guiana - Emb289 P1 | ecosystem: Host-associated > Arthropoda: Insects > Digestive system > Gut ... | reverse complement strand
TAGTCGACTGAACTGACGCCCCCGCCTATTTAAATGGATCCGTCCGTTTCGCCGAAAGACGAAATCTGGTTTCTGTGCGTATGCCAGCACATTTCAACTGGCCTCTACCTAAGTGACATTATTATATAACAACACAATCACAATATTCACGGAAACATGTGCATTGTAAGCATAACTAAAGGAATCTGACGTTCCACCTTAGGCCGAAACATGTAGAACATTCTGGCATTAGTATCTTCAACGTGGAGATGTGACTGGCGGTCCGCCTTTCTCCTTAGATTAAATATTATAATAAAAAAATGGACGTTCTCATCATAATTTACATAATTTAGGCTCGTACTTACCTGATATCGTGCTGTTAGCTCATCGATATACGTTATCAGCACGCTTGATGTAAACGCAAACTCATATTATCGGCTATGACGAATAATCATTTGAATTTTGTCATGTTCGCTAAATTTATAACTGAGTATGTTAATGTCAGAACTTTCTTAATGCATTTACTTACTTGATCACATTCCACTTGATCAGTTTAATCCATGCAGATAACACCTTAGATGACAAAAACTTTTAAGCCCGAGGTGTTGATACGAGGATGACTTAAATGAAAACCTTCAATACTGTAATATAATTGTGTGTTAATTTTTAAGGATTTCAGTTGACTCTCCCTCGTGTTATTGTATAGCGACGCGCACTTGACAGGCCTGCTTGGTAATTTTGTTAATTTCACGGAGTTCACAGCAATACGCGGGTCTCGACTAAAATTAAAAAAAAAAAAAAAGTCCCGAAGCTATCTTTAAGGTGTTCATGGCCATATAACCCTCACATAGATCATAAATTTTTCCTGATTTCCCTTTTCGCTAATATAATTCCTCTTACCCTTAAAAGCAATCTGTCGGAAGGTACCGTTTTTAAAAATTTTATTAGCTGCCCCAGAATGCGTGGAATGTCCTTGTTTGTGAACCTGTAATCCCCGGTGTCTCCTAACGTTCAGAAATTGATGTAAGGGCTGGTAAACTGTAAGCTGTTATTCGGCTGTTCATGAGTATGCCTTCATAAATCTGCGAAGTTCAGAATTTCGTGATTTCTGCCTGCAACATCTCACATATCCTTTGCAGTCACGAATTCTCCTGTATAGCTAGTACAGCGACACTATTTTTATTACTGAAACGTTAAAAATGACGACCAAAGGTATCCTGTATAAAATTTCACAAACTCAGCCCAACAGTTAAGTACGACACAGAATACCAACCCCATCTGTTTTGTGTTTTCGCAAAATCGTAAAACTTATAGCAAATGTGCATACTTATTTACTTAAGTACTTACGTCATGGAGCAGAGTTCTTCTTGTGAAGCTAACCGTTTCACAGCTAGTCAAGAAATTATCCGCATTTTATGGAACCCGAAGGTTCAATACTGCGTTTGCAAGTGCCCGCTACCTGTCGTAATAAGTGTGTATTCCACATAAAATGTGCGTGTAATTCTGGTTTTGTGTTGGAAAAAAATTTCGACCCAATAAGGAGTTACCACATGAGCGAAAATGCAAGTAGGTGCTCATGTAAAATGTCCGTTTCGACAAATTTTTAGCTCTCCCACATAAAACTTAATGAAAATAAGTTCGGCAGTTATCATTTGTTACATTCGGACAGACTAGGATAATTAATACGTAAATAATTAACACTCTTCTCTAATAACACCTCAGAAACGAAGTCAACCTCGTGATTAGGGAAAATCGAGGCTGAATACAGCCAGTACGTTGCCAAATCATACGCTTCAATTTTCGTAAAACATTAAAACCCTTAACTGTGTAATCCAGTTATTTTACATACAATTGTAGGAAGGTTAGAATTCTATTAGGATTTCGTGGGTTACAGTTTATAACAAAACTGTTATTACCAGGCTGATTTTCATCAATCTGCAGCATGCAAACACGTGTTTAACTGCATAATGTACCTTCAATATTTTAATGGGTCACTCTACTCAAGGAACGGTAGAATAGACGAAAAATCGTCTTTATTGTAGAGAAAATACACACAGTATGTTTAATAATAAATGCAATAAATTACTACAATAAAATGTAAATAAAAATGCGAGTATCTTAACATCTATAATAGTCTCTATACCAACAAACATGTTCTATAAAATGAAATCGACAGAATATATGTTAACGAGATCAATCTAGTTTTCATAAACAGTATCTTACATGTTTGGATATATACAAATCGAGTTCAATATTATGTAAGTAAATAAAATTAAGATGAATACAACGTGTTATTGTGGGCAGCTGAGTCTGTGCCAGATGTTTTACTGACCGAAGATAGTGAGTTATCTTTCACGTACTACATCACTGTATTTTATTATTCTTGTTACAAGAAACGTTGACACAGTGCTGACAGCACCAACTGACAACACTTCAACACTGATAACAAAGAAAAAATCAACAAATCTAATTATTCACTACGATCCACTTGCAGCTTATAATCACAGTATGTTAAATATGTTGCATACTTATTAGAACTTGCATTCTTTCAATTATACCCAAAAATCATACAAATGTAAGCTCTTCCCTGAATATTATAACAATGATCATATCAAGGATGACGTGGTGGAACATGTAACAGGCATGGCGAAGTTGGGAATTTGCATACTACGTTTCAGCCCGAAAACTTGTAGGGAAGAAATCTGTTGGGAGCGCTGCACAAAGAGAGCAGAAGCATATAAAAAGGGGTCTTAAGGACATAGACAGTAATTGTGTTAACTGAATCCGTCTACTGAGAACACAGTCCAACGTAACTTCGAAACCGAGAAAATGATTCCGAGTTCAATTTTGAGACTAAAGTTATCGATAGCAAAGCTTGCAAAAATATTTCAAGGTAAAAAATTCCTCATGTATTTTACAAATACCACAAATCCGTTAACAGCCTCCTATCCTATTAATTTTCATAATAATAAGTATGTAACAAATTTAATTAACAAATACGTAATGTACAACATAATAATCATCATATCCTTAGTACATTGCGTCAGTTTACTCCACAAATAAAAGATACATAAAGCAATTTGTAGAGTTTAAAGTGAGTACCGTGAATGATATAATATATACATGTTTGGTATTGCATTTAAATGTTTGTAGTTTACAGTGAAGTTGTACTTTTTAAGTAGGCCTATGAGGTCTAATATCGCTAAGGGTGTTGTGGTCGCTACAGGCCACAAGGTATAAATAAATCAAAGTGACATTATGTAGTGTGGTTCTAACAAATACATTGCTGCAGTATTGGATGACACCCTCCCGTTGTGTATTTCTCAGTTAGGTACTAATTTTCCGATCAAACACGACATATAGATCTAATACAATAGTCTTTTACCATACACTAGTGGATAACAAAATATTATTGTGCTAGATCTAAATGTTGTGTATGGTCGGATAATTAGCATCTTATTGCTGCAATAAGTGATCTTGATTTACAGCTCACATTCTCACACTCAAATCCGTAAAGTCTTCAAAATTTTCGCTTTACACTGCTATCATCTCCTTAATTACACTTCATTTTTCACCAAATTTAATGGCATACCTAAGCAAAATATCGAAAAATCCCGTTTTTTACTGCCTGTAGCTTAAAAGAAATGTACTGGTTATTTATTACAATCATCTTCGAACACACATTCTCGTGCAACATATTTCTATTATTCATTGCGTGGCACCTCTTTTCACAGCTTAACGAATTCCACGCCTGCCAGGCAACGCAACAGCAGTGGATATAGACCGCTTGGTATCGTAAATCGTATTTAAAGTGCATAGTTTTTTCTTTAACACGAAACCGTTAAAAGTGCACTTCATGAACTCGTCCTGCCAATTTAATTTCAATCAGCTTTCAGAATTTAAACTTACTGCAAAATCTGTGCACTTGTAAAGACCGAAATTTTAACCAGATACAAGTGATGTTTTCCAGGTTTCCCCCAGGAACCACACTGCATATGTTACACCAAATATTCGAAAACACACATCACATGTTTCCTCTGAAACAGTGTTTATCTTGAGGATCAACCCCAGTAAACATTTTAGTGGAGATTACTGCTAGGTTTTCTGTTTGTTATGTTTGTGTATTGCATTAAACACCTACATTACATTCGATTTGGAATCTCGACCTGAAACCGACTATCATTCGTGGAACAAAGATTTTCACGTTTATTTGCTTGAGGAATGATATTTGTGAATTTTTTCAATTAGGGATTGCAGCTGGTCCAGTGGCGGGAAGAGAACTCCATGCAGCATATTCTTTCTTAAGCAACCGACAGTCGCGCAGCTAGTCAAAGAATTACCAGCTCTTTTTTCGAAACCGATGGAGCGTTGTGGTATATACAGATCGCCACTGGATGGTATACTGCGCAAGATTAATCCAGTCCTGCAGTAAACCAGGATTAAAATTTTATTCAGTTTAGCCAATTGTGTATTTGTAAATATATTTAATGACTAAATGTACACAATTGAGGGTCCAAATTTTGCATGCTTCACTTTAGTGACAAAAAAAGATAAACGTGCGTGTTTTCGAACAGAAGCAAAGAATTGTATCGGATTTTCACGATGATGTATGACATTCAGGACTACCTAGCTTTTGGACTTTGTTCATTTTCTGGTGTTTCAAAAATACAAAAACGTAAACATGCCATTTCGGGAATGGATTATTTCCCTTCTCGGGTAAGTAGGTAGGTAGGCACCTAGGTGATCAACTAAGTAGTCCTGACAGACGGAAAGGTCCAGCAACACTGCACGCCATCGATAATCGCCCTAATGTTCATAGTCACAGCCTATGGGTCATAACTATGCATCGTACAGTCCAAACACAGGCTATTGTGTGTTCACACAGAACATTACCTCTTGAAATACTAACCTAGAAAGTCATCACAAACATAACTGAACATAACTTATTTATAGAAATAACAGTTTTATGTACAAGATAAACACATACAAACAGCAGTTCTTCAAAAGTTGAAGTTTTTAGGCTTTCACAGCTTTTATTAAAATAGCGGTACTTTCGGGAGTTTATGAACCGTAGAGAAAAATTTTCTTCCGGCGTTTCGGAGAAACGCACTGTCTCCATCTTCGGGGTAAATGAATCTGTTTCTGGTGGATGCCGTTTTTATCTCTGAAGACTGAGGCAGTAGGTTTTTCTGAAACGTCGGAACAAACTTTACTACATGGAGCGAAGTCCCTCAAAACCACCACCAAATAAATTCATGTTACATTACTAAAAATAACAAAGATAATTCAGAAACAGTATAAATACTCGTAGTAAATGTCGATAACGAGAAGACCTCATAACGAAAAGAACTACAGAAAAGGCAGAAACATTCTGACCACAAGGGAATAACTAGGGGACAACGACTAGGACCCACGTACAACAAAACTTTGAGGTTAAATAAGTTTTAAAGATTCATCTGACAGAAAGCATTTCTTACAGCTTGCACTCGGGCAATTTTTAAAAATGTTAAAAGTTAACTGCAAGAAAATTGGAGAAGAAATCTAAACATGTCACGTGGAAGTTTGAATGTCAAATAAATGACAGCGTTCAGTTGTACTGCATGGGTGGCAAAAAATTAAATCTACGCTTACATCTTCTTCAGTTACTAAATGGAGATGCGGTATGCTTTCTGCGAGATAGGAACTGCACTTTTATATAGGCTAATCTTTAGTTAGACATCAAGTTCGAAAGAGTTCCAGGAACTCTAATTTGCACTGCTCATTTATTTACTTACATTCTCTATATAAGTCTCTGATTATCTGTTACACTGCAGATAGGAGCAAACGATAAAAATTCAGAATACGATTTACAAAAAAATATTCGTATAATACACTTAAGTAATCAAACATTTTCACCCATTTGGCTCCTCAAGAGAAAGTATTAGGATATAATAACGTAGAACGTTCAAGCATTTTTTTCCCCCCCTGATGCAAAACAAAACGAATCAGATGTGATTATACGAGTTATATACACATTGCAGTGTTTATCGTACTTCCATTGTTCCGTAGCCTTTTAACTGCTACTGCTTTTTATGTGCTAGATTAGTCAACATTGCGACTCTTTCTTCACCGTTCATGGTTTTTGCACGACTCAGGTTTCATGGCGGGGACCTGAGTTAAAACGTTTCTTCGATTATTCATAGCTAGAAATGCACTACACGTCATCCTGTAACATCCAAACAAACCTATCTATTGATTAGGATGATAACTTCGCCGGTATCTATCACCATAAGGGCTTCTTGACCAACAAAATATTACGACGATGAACAGATAATTAAATTATATCTAAAGGAGGATGGGATATACGTAACTTCTTCAATTTCGTAAACGTTTAGAACGTATTATCTAAACACATAAATTCAACATCAGTTTTAAAAATATGCTGCTCACGTTGCAAACGTCTTAGACCGAAACCCGTAATGGCAAGTCTAATTGTCTTCAGTTCAAAATCACCGTTATTCAAAGTAGTTACGTATAAACACTTTTAAGGCAGGACAAACATCCTGAAATAGAAAGAAATGAAACGCGCTAAGGGTGAATAAACATGAAAACTCTTGGAGAGATTAAAAACATTCACATATTTGGTACTTAAGTATTTACATTTGCTTTGCGGTTTCGTCGTAGAACAATGGTCTACACAACTACCACACGGGTTCTGTTCCAAACTTAAGATAATTTTCTAAACAAACGCCTCGTCTAAAAGTAATCAACCATTACGATTCTTTGACGGCTGTCCAGTAAGTATGGCTATTTAACCCTTTAAAGGCTAGCGGTTACTGTACGTACCACCAGGTTTAACATTCAAAAATTCTACAAGGTGCTCACATTGCGTTTGTGTGTTGTGTATGGATCTCGGAACCAACGACTTTTGCCTTATGCAACATTCACAGACTGATTTTGTACAACCGAGGTGGAAAATGTTTCCTGCGCGGTACGAGCTGGATTTTTACATACGACACGTTTCGTCTTTAAAGGCTAAATTGACGGTTGTGTAACGTCAGAGGACGAACGTCGGACATATTTAAGTTATTCGTTAGTAAATTCGTGGCAGCCAATACTATGCAGAGAGACCGATTTAAAGCACGAATTTCGAAACACGGAATACAATTTTTTACATAAATAGTGTGAGTAGGCAAAATCAAGTGACCAGTTACTGGAAATGGCTAGGCGAATTACTGACAAATTTAAGAACTATCATTTTTTTTATGCCACAACAGGCCCTAGTGGGACAGGGCCTTCTCATTATTCAGTCTTCACTATTACACTCAGACACGCCACACTTGGTAGAACTCCTCTGGACGAGTGATCAGCTCGACGCAGAGACCTCTATCTGACAACACACAACAATCACAAGAGACAGACATCCCTGCCCCCGGCGGGATTCGAAACCGCAATCCCAGCAAGCGAACGGCCGCACACCCGCGAGGTACGGACATTTCATGATAATCATGTCTACAAGAAACAGTGATAAGAATTACACAATAACTACAGGTCTACATGAATCGTGCAGGACTGTCCGCATGCAACCGTTCGGAAGGCGAATAAAGCACTAATCATGTATGTGTGATTCACAGTTGTGTGTGAGGCCTTACATACTGTTCTCTAGAAATTCAATATGTGTAATACCTCGTGGAGTCCCCCCCTTAAACCCACTGTTTTAACTTCGGAAACTACACACAGTTGCCCGTTTCGTGTGGTTCTCACAATAAATATCGATTATTTCCCTAAACAGCGCTAAGTATCTGGTCTTTGCTGTGGAGAAATGGTGTGTTTACTGCGACGAACGAATTGAAACGTAAAGTGTTATGTATGTTATTTACAGGAACTTCAGGCTTTGAAGTGTCGGGTAGGGCATATAAAGCGAATATCAGTTGCTGAAAGAAATTTAAGAATGCATCACTAACTTACATAAGGCTACTACTTGGATCTAGCGTTATGAGATTTGTACGGTGTTAAATAGAGAAGTGATGAGCAAGATTGTTTCAGATACTCTACATCCTCCATCCGAAAGAATGGGACTACGCACACCATAAAACTTGATGGAAGTGTAGAGATTTCTAATTTACAAGGTTATGCCATGTACTTCAGAAGTTTCAACAGCCACACAGCAGTCATTCGTGGGAAGTTATTAGTAACACATAAACAATGGAACGCACCCTGAAGATGGAGGCCTCAGTAATTCGAACGCTGGATCATACTACTATACTGCATGGTGCCATAAAACAGAAACACGGTCTGCAGCATCTACATTATACGTATTTTTCCAAACCTCGAAAATTCGTCGCGATGACTAGTTAATTTCGGGAGTCGCGCTAAAATATCAAGCATTAGCCATGGATCTTGTTACCAACTGCAGGGCATAGGAATTGCCAGCTGTTGGATGGCCTCCATTGGCATAACATTCATACCAATACAATTCAATCAAAATTCATCCTGCAGTTTTCAAGTTCAAACGTTAGGACAAACGTCGGATATGATCTCGCCTTTGTGCGTTCCTTGCACAATTTGCACAATATAAAACACAAAAATAAGAGCACGGTTCTGAGATATGATGCCATATATTCTGGTCCATAGGTGCCCCGATTTTGAGGACCTAAATCTTCCAGCCTGAACATGGCGAGAGAAGGTTCCACCGAAACTTTAGACCATATACCAAAAAACATGGCACCGTATTCCGTAAGAAGCAATTGTGATACCACAAAGCACAGTAAATTTATAGGATTACCAATTTATATTGCTACTAAAGCAGGCTCATTCATTTTGTGGTCGCGCCTGGAAACCTGATAGGAAAGACGGTCTACTGAACATGGTCGAGGATTACAAAATTATATTACTACTAAAGCAGGATCATTCATTTGGTGGTCACGCCTGGGAACCTGAGAGGTAAGCCGGTCTATTGAACACGGTAGGTTTTCATATTCTCGACGTCATCTCGTAACAGTTTCACAAATTAACCTTTACAACAATGAAACTAAAATGTACAAAACACAATGCTGACACGATATTTACAATGGATTTCTGTTTCCAGCTCTCTTTCCGAAATAAATAATTAAAGCACATTAAACTGAACAAGTCTCCAGATTTACTACCAATAAAGAAATTGTACATTTTGTCTGCACCGCGTATTTACATTTCCCATGTGGTTCTCACAATAAACAGCGACTGTCTACCTTAACAGCAGTAACCGTTTTGTCTTTGTAATGGAAACTGTGTTTCCTCTGTGACAGAAATTGAAATTTTATATATTATTTAGACGAATTTCATGCTTCAGTGGCCTCCAAGTACATTTTAAGGTAACTTTATATCTTAATATACATATATGTAAATTTAGTTCGTGTTTCTGTCAGCATCTTGCCTTGTTTGAAAAAGTCATGTAAGTATATGACATATTCCGTGAAATATTACATAAATATACCGTCTCACCCGTAAGTACCTGTACCTACATTTACTATTTAATACAAGTTGAAGTAAACAAAGTTCACTGAATTGTAATAATGTCTGCCTAGGACTGGCACTATATCTACAGAGTGTATTATGTACAGGAGATATAATTACAACCAGAAGAAATTCATATAATTGTATACAAAACATATCAAACAACAACAAGTGTGATCATCTCATATAAACTTCACTAGTGTGAATGATGCCGGGGGAGGGAAGACAATGAGAATCTCGTTATGAAGTGGCATCTCACATTCGTTGCAATCATAACGATCAAGTTATTTCTTTAAGATTAAAACCTGTTCTTATAAATATATCGTAATATCTATACATTCTTACTCTCGATCTAGTTGTAACATTCGAATCTATAGGATTGTGACTCATAGCTAGGTTCAAAGTTACGAAGATATACATGCTAATGAGGTTGCAGAACAAGCAGTACAATGTCAACACGGTAACTTCGGAGACAGAGGTCCATGTGCACTTTAAACCAGGTAATAACTTATTGCATTAAATGATCCCTCTACTGCACAGTGGTCACTAAATGTACCAGTTACCTTAACATTTAAAAACCCGGCGTTATGCCAACAGAATATTTTTTGTGCATTGTATGTTTCTCACAATAAACAGTGATTATTTTCCTAGAGAGCATTAACTGAACTTTGTAATGCATACACTTTGTGTTTTCTCTGATGTGTGAATCAAACTTAAATATGTATATTACAGTTGCACACCACTGCCTGTACCATCATCCCAAAGATCTTTGTCTTCTGAGTCTAATGGCAAGAAACAATAGCACCACTGCAATGCAAAACCCATGCAAAGGGCTAGAATGTCGGGCTGTGTAAGACCACTTCCGGTAGTTTTACCGCAGCTTACATTCCCTATAATACTCAGCTTACCCTCAAGCCACCATTGGACCAACCGTATATATACAAAGAGGTAATCTATAGAGCAGTGTGTTAAATAGCACAGCAAGAGTACAAGATCTGAAATACTTCATTAACTGTAGTAATCTTGTTATGACATTATTAATGTTTATCTGTTGGTTGGTAACACACAGTGGAATTTGATTCTTTAGTGACACATTTAAAGAGCATGGTATTTCCAATTATATCTGCAGTTTCTATGAATTACATACCAATTGCTTATCAATTCCTTATATGTTTCCAAGTTCCTTCTATAAACCAAATAATTGCATCTGTGTTCTCAGCCTGAATTCAACTCATAAAAAAATTTCCACATAGAATTTCTGGTATATAGGTCGATTCTAAGCAAAACACACATTATCAAGAAGTTCCACAATTTTATCACAGTATATGTGGGGAACTTACTTGGAAGCACAGTGACAATTATGTGTACCACCTAATATACCACTAAAAAGTCTTCATTCTCTCTACACAGTTTACTGATGGGTTATGTGTGACTCTCACAATAAACAGCAGTTATATTCCTAAGTGGCATTAATAGACTTTTCTTTGTGACAAAGGTCCAGTGTGTTTACTGTGACATTGTAATGGTTCATGTGACACAGACAGTAAATTTTTAAATACCATTCAGATGAATCTCAGGCTACAAAGGGTTAATATGAACAATGTTACCTCCCCCTAAGGTAAGCATCAAGTCGCACAATGTGTCAAGCCATTCTGCAACCCCTATGTATGTATATTCGTGGACATTTTAAAGCTAATGAAAGACTGGGAGGTGAGGTTATGCTCAATCTGTTGGAACGTTAGAATGTATGAAATATACAGCATCAACCAACATTATGATAGAAGTGTGTAAATAACCTGTCTATCCTTATAAACGCGAATTTTATCTACAAAGGCAAGAACTACGCAACACTAGTTTAGTATATGCTAATATCAGGTGAGTGTTATGCATGTATCTGCCAAAGTTCCATATAAGTTACTGGGCAATGGTGAAATCTGTCTCTTAATACTGCAGTCTCCTGGGACAGGACAACACATAGAGTGGTAGAAGGCTACCACCATGGCAGAGCAATTGGCTGCCTCAATCTTGGTGCTATACACAGTAAACGTTTCTTCTCTTATGCTGAAGGCAGTAATTTCCTCCAAAATTGTGATCCTTATTCACCAGAATAACTAGAATTATATTCCAAAAATTGCACTCCTAACTTTCACTGCCATATAAAACCAGACCTTAAATTCTTTCTCTGTGAATTGACTAGAATATTGTTTATGTTTCATTCCACAATTAATTTTAAAATTTTCATAGAGCTGTGGTAACTATATGTGCCACAACATTTGTACTGATACCAAAAAATCTTAACATGTGCCAAATGTATCTCAGACGAATGTGCAAACCTGCCCATAGATCTATGCTTCTTGTGGGTATGAACCAAGTTTTACTTAGTACTTAGAAGAGTTTGTCCCTTAATCCTTTAAAGCACAATGGTGACTATATGTACATATGTACTATCAGGCTTAACATTAGAAAGCTCTGCACTTTGACAATACAGTACATATATATATATATATATATATATATAGTATGATTCTCACAGTAACACCAATGCTATATAGTCTTAGTACCTGCCAGCATAATTAAAAAAAATATATTTCAAAAAAGGATTAGTCTGCTGTTTAAGCACTAACTGGTTAGTTTTGTAATG
>Ga0123355_10015176_pt1 | contig 12094 bp, 20 predicted proteins | sample TergutEmb28metaG_3_FD_89872 | JGI IMG/M metagenome (GOLD analysis project Ga0123355, IMG submission 89872) | Embiratermes neotenicus P1 segment gut microbial communities from Petit-Saut dam, French Guiana - Emb289 P1 | ecosystem: Host-associated > Arthropoda: Insects > Digestive system > Gut ... | reverse complement strand
AGCTACCAGCCCGTGTATCCTAACCAGGGGTTTATCGGGGTGTCCGTGCGGCAGACCGGCACCTCAATCCCGTACTTCATCGACCCGATGTTCAACATCCAGCGCCGGATTGACGACCCCATGGGCGACCTGAACCACCAGCAGGCCCACCGGGACGCGGTTTTCGGGCCAGCGGCGGCCAGTCCGATGGGTGCCCCTTTCCCGCAGAATTTCCTAGAATCCCGGCTTAACAGCCCGGAGAAGCGGAGATGGTGGACCTTCACAAACCACGCCAGCCATTACGCGATCAACATGACGGCAGCAAAGGGCCAATACCCCTATTACTACCCATTCTGGTAAAGGCACGGCGGATCGGGGATTACGACTTCGCCTGGATGGCGGAGATTACGAGACGCCAGGGGCTTGATTTCAACCCGGTGCATGCCGAGTGGTGGTTGCGGGAGGAGGTCTTCAAGAACTCCCAGTATCTCCCGATCCGCACCCAGAACGCGTTCCTCATCGCCTACATAAATCCCACCCCCTGGCAGATGGCGGAGCTGGAGTGCCATGTGCTGGTTCTGGTCTCTGACGAGGACTGCATCTGGGAGGCGGTGCGTCTGCTGCGATACTCCATCGAATACGCCAAGGCTTGCGGATGCTCGTTCTGGAGGTATTCTTGGGATTACGGCGACGCGGGAACGCTGGTGCGCCGGGTAGGTGCGAGAGAGGACGTTCCTCGTTACATTATAAATCTCGGGAGAAAGTGATGCCCATCCCCGCCGGAATTGGAGCTATTGCCGGTCCCGCGCTGGGAGTAGTTGCCGCCGATGCCCTGAACCAGAGCGGCATACTCGGCAATAACGTCTCGAACTTTCCGGGCATCAGCCCGCAGGCTGCGCAGGGCATTCTGGAGCAGCAGGCAACTATCAATACCCGCAACTCCGCCAATGCTCTGGCCTCTCAGTTCGACCGGCTGGGAACTCCAGCCTCTACCAATACCGCCTTCACCACCGATGTGGCCGGATTGATGCAGGCCAGCCTCAATCAGGCCGACTTGGGTGCTCTGCAGCTCTCCGAGCAGGAGATGGCCCAGCTACAGAGCGCACAAGATGCGGTGGCTGCAGCGCAGGGTGGTACCCCGACAGGGGGCGGATTGCCGAACAGCAATGCTGGCGGAAACAATCAGGCATCTCCTCCAAGCCAGGGTCCATCGAACTTCCCCGGAGGGCCTAACGTGAACACTCCCGGGGGAGACGGCGGAGGGAACCAAACGGGCGGAGCGGCATCCGACCCCAACCAGACATTCAGCATATGAGCGTAGCAGCCACAGGTGGAGGGGTTGGCTCCCCCTCCGAATTTTTCCTCAACGACCCCTCGTTGAGCGACCCCAATGCACTTGCCGGGATAGCCAGCGCCGCACAGGCAGCCGACCAAGCAGCTCTTCAGCAGAGTCTCAATTTTCCGAACTCCAATTTTCTCACTGGGGCAAATGGGCTGGATTTGAATGCGCTGGCCAGTAATGCCTTCGGCGGGTTTCAGTTCACCCCCCAGGTTCCTGCTGTTGCGGCAGAGGCAGGGCCTCCCTCCGTGGGCGGGTACTACAACCCCGAGGACCCCACCAACCAGGACCAGCCCAGCGCAACGTCCCAGCCGGATACGTCAAACCAGGGCGGCGGAGGGGGTAACCAGGACACTGGCGGCGACTTCAATCAGCAGCTCAAGCCCGGCTATAGCGTCGGCCAGCCCATCCCGTACTACGGCCCCCACCCCGGGCAGCCCGGCTACCAGGACCAACCCTACACCCCGGACCCCGGGGGCAAGTACGCCCAGCCGCAGGGGGGACAGCAGCAGCCCCAACAGCAACCCCAGCAACAGCCCGGTCAGCAGCAGTCCCCGGATCGGCCTGGACAGGTGCCCGGGACCTCCCCCCGTAATCCTGGCACGCCGTTTCCGGGGATGCCCGGTCCCATGCAATCGCCCCTCGGGGCCATCATTGCCCAGCTCATGCGTCAAGCCATGATGCAGCGCCGCAGGCCCGGCTTTATGCGGCCCTACCCGTTTGCCGGAAGAGGGCCTATGGGACGGGGGATGGGGCCAGGGGGAATGCCCCCGCCCAGCATCAATCCCGTTACCGGACATCCCTATAACCCGGCCCGCCCTTCTGATCGTGCGCCAGAGGACAGGCCGCAGCCGCCCGAAATGCCCCAGACCCCCCGGGGCAGTCAGGCTGCGCACGGCGACCCTCCGCAGGGCATCAATTACGGGCAGCGTAACGGATGGCAGCCGCTGTGGAGCCCGAGCCAGACAACCAATCTTCAGACCCCCTACGGCAACGTGCGGGTCAACCCCCGGGCGGCCGACGACTTCAAGGGCCTGTTCCGCGACCTGTACCAGCACGGTGCTCCGATCCGGTCCCTGGGTGGCTATAACTTGCGCCCCATGCGTCGGGGAGGGGCTTGGTCCAGTCACGCCTACGGTCTGGCCGTGGACATGGACGACGAGGCACAGCTATCTCCCCAAATGCACCAGTGGATTCTCAATAATGAGAACCTGTGGAAATCTTTATTGGCAAAATGGAACGTAGCCCAACCTCTTGGCGGCCACGACGGAGTATCCGGATCGGACAATCCGCATTTGGAATGGACGGGTCCCTCGCATGGCCCGCAGATCGCAGCTCCGCAACCTAAGAAGCAAACTACTAGCCCTGGCGTAGGCGGGCCTCTTGCCCCTGATACTGACCCTGCGATGGAGAGGGAACCTCTAGATAATCCTGCAGGCACAGACCGAAATGATTGGGGGATGATTAGGAGAATGCCGTATATGCCGTGGGACAAAGCCGGTCCAGGCAAGCCAGATGAAATAACTCCGGACAGGCCAATAGGCATTTAATGACCGATCTCACCCAAGGCATTGAAGGCTTCACTCCGGTAGCGCAGCGGGACGATCCGCAGGCCGAGGATGACGTGGCCTTGCCCGAATACGATTATCGCCCGACCGAGCCGCGTCCGGTGGCCAAGTGGGGCACCCCCAGTGATGAGCGGGCCATGGCGGGGGGCTACCAGTACGGGGCTCTACCCGGCCCCAACATGCCGCAGGAACACCAGATGCAAGGCATCATCCCTGCGGTGCTGCAGACCCAGGCGCAGATCGGGTCCATGCCGGTGTTCAACGGTTCCATCGCCAGCATGAGGTCCTATGCGGCTTGGCTCAACGCCCACAACAAGATGCAGGCGGAGCAGCAGAAGCTCGCGCTGCAGATGCCAAACTACGAGCTGAAGAAGCTGCAGTTAGACATGGCCCGAAAGTCCGATCAGCAAACGAAGGAGCTGGAGGACTATCGGGACATCCTGACCCAGTACGATATCAACGACGACACCGACTTCCGCTCCATGAGCCGGGCCAAATACAACAAGGTTGGACAGGAGCTGTGGGCCAGCGCGGCTACCAATAACGATCCTCGGCTGCAATCCATCCTGGAAACGCAGGGCGTAGGCAAGGCCCTGGAGCTTCTCAAGCAGAAGGACGCCCGCAACGAGGACAGCCTGAAGGTGCAGATTCAGCTTCAGAATTTGCAAAATCTCAAAGCCCGGCAAAAACTTCTGGAAGCAGAAACGGAGAAGGCAAAGGGCGGCGTGGGGGCGGATCAGCCGCTGCCTTCGCCCGACCCGCTTCCGGGCGGAGACACCATTGATCCTAATGCCGCGCCGGGAACCACTACAGCCAAGCCTGGCACCGACATCACCCAGGATGACAGCCCGCTTCCCTCCGACTCGGAGCCGGGAACAGACCCCACCCAGGCCATCCCTAAGCCTCCGCCCATTGAAACCGCTCCTGTGCCCAAGGTGGATTTGGGTAACACCCCCTCTCCGTCCCCTTCGTCGGGCCAAGGCCCCACCAAGCCCGCCGCTGGTACTACCGGAGACATCCGCCCCACAGGCCAGGATGTTGGCGGCGAGGCAGGGGATCAGGGGGACGTTGGCCCTACTGGTCAGACAGGCGCTGCTGGGGAAGGACCGAGCACTGTCGGACAGGCGTTGCCCTCGCCGCAGCCGCAGCAGCAATCCAGCTTGGCAGGCACATATGCGGGCATGATCGACAACTTTGCCGATCAGAATGTTGCTGATCCCACGCTGAAGAGCCTGGGCATCACCAAACAACAGCTTCAGGGTTTTGCCAGAGACTATATCGCGGACGGAAAGCTGCCGTATCCCAACGCCGGGAAGGGTGACCCGCGCAATCGGGCCAACGAAGCGGCGAAAAACTTATCCGAGTACATGGCTAATGCTATTCAGAATCTGGCCAACCACATTGATCCGGTCGATCATTTGCTAACCCCGGATGAGACCAATATCCGTGCCGCTAACGCAATCCGTGAAGTTTCCAAGATCGATCCGCAACTGGCCCGTAACATTGCCCCGGTGCTCCGAGGAGACGAATCTCTGTATAGCGGCCGATTTGCAAACGACAGCGCGTGGAGAAGATCGCTGCGGGACCTAGCCCTTGCCATTGACCCGCAATTCTCCGACCACCGCTACACCCTCAACCAGAAGACTCAGATCGCATTCCAAACCGGGTGGTGGGGACAGAGAATTTCCGCCTCGCAGACTACATTGCGCCACGCCGGGAACATTGCAGATTCTCTAGAATCCCTGATCCAAGGTGGAGCGGGTACCAATGTTCCTATAGGAAACAGGATCATAAATTGGTTCGAGACCCAGGGCGGCTCCGGGCAGCAAATTTCCATGCAGGAAGCCCTCACCCACTATGCACAGGAACTCACCCGCGCCTTCCGAGGCAACTCCGGAGCTCTTCGGGATACGGAACGCGCCTTGGGGGAGGTCAGCGCCAATAGCTCGCCCGCGCAAATCAGGGCGTTTCTGAAGATGACCACTGCCTTGTTGCAGGGACAGATGGAAACCGCTGCCGACTTCTACAAACGCGGCACGATGAAGCCTCTGTCGTCTGACGGTAAGCACGACTGGGAGTATTTTGCGGGAGGCGAGAACAGCGATCTGGTCAAGCGATTCAACAATATTCAGAGATACAGCTATTCCGGTAATCTTCAGCATTCCACGGCCGATTTCAACGGAACTCCTCTGGAGGGCGCTCCGGATACTGCCTGGGACTGGGTTCTCGACCCCAACAACCGCAGCGACCCTCGCTGGCAGGCCGTGCATGACCGCTTGATAGGGGCTCCCAGATAATGCCGGATACGGATGACAGGTGGAGCAACGCCGACGCCGAGATCAAGGCATTCTCGGATTCTCAGGCGGCCAAGGGCTCCCAGCAGTTCAATCCCGACACGTTTCTCGGTCGGTCTTCCGGCACTGCCGCAGCTCCTTCTGCTTCGGGTGCGGGTTTTGACCCCGACAAATTCCTGGCCTCTGGCGGCCCGTCTGGAAGCAACGAGGGACAGAGTTGGGGTGAGGTGCCGCTGTCATTCCTGCGGGGGCTGTCGGAACTTCCTGCGGGGCTGGACGAGCTTGCTCATATTGCCCCTCATTTAATTGGAAAAGGTACTATCCCCTATAAGGGTCCGGAGATTGCCTTGCGCAAATTTGAGGAAGGGCCGCCTAACCCTGGGTGGCTGGCGCGCGGGGCAAGACTTAGCTCTTATCTTGTCCCCGGCTTGGGTGTGGCCAGGGGTCTCGGCATTGCTGGGAGGGTGTTGCCTCGTCTGGGCCATCTTGCCGAAACGGTGGCCCGCAAGGGCGGTCCTGTAGCCACAGGTGCGCTTATGGGGGCTGCAGAGCCTACTCAGGACCAAAAGCTGGAATCCCACATAGGCGGCGGGGTCCTGGGCGGAATTGGCGGAGGGGTTGTCGGCGCTCTCGGCAAAACCCCAGTTGCCAAATTTGTTAAGGATGAAATCCAGGACGCCATCCATTCGGTGAATTCCAAGCTATCCCCAACCATAAAGGCGTTTCATGGTCAGGTGGCCAACGCCCTTTCCACCTTTAAGGGCAAGTTGAGCGCAGAGGGTCAGAAAACATGGGACAACATAGCGGCCTCCGTGGAGGGGGAGCTTGGCACCGTGGCCAAGCCTAAGAATCCGAACACCTATGGAGGCAAACGGTATGCCGACCACATGGAGGAGCTGGATAACTGGCATGAAGCCCTTACCGAAGAGGCATCCAAGGCCCGCACCCCGCTTGAACGGCACGAGAATCAGATGATGGCGGATCAGGTCGGCAAGATCACCAAGATCATCGAGGACAATGCCACCCGGGGCAATGCCGGGGCCAAGACTGCGCGGGATGCTGCCCGTCAGAACCGAAAGAACTACCTGAAGCAGGAATACGGCAAGGAGGCCCACACCAGCACGGGCAGCGTGTACAATTTCCACCCCTACCATGTGTTTCATGCCGCCCATAACCCAACTTTGGCGGCGGGGCTGCTCGCGCACTTGGCCGCAACCAGCAAAAAGGGCGGGGAAGCAATCAATAAGGTGCGGGGCAAGATTGCCGCCAATCCCAAAGTTCCCGCCATAGCCGGGGCCGTGGCTGCCAGAACCGCGCAAGGGCAGGCCGCCCTGTCCACGCCTGCCATGGCGGGGGAACCCAAGGACACGAAAACCATCACTATCCGCTCTCCGAAGGGAGAAGTATTATCTACAGGCAGCGATCCTATCGACGAGGGCGGCAATGACTGAGCACCTGGACCCGAAGAACATCAACGGCCGCCTCTACGACCAGATCAGCAAGCTGCTGGACCAGTTGGAGAGCAAGAATGTCACTCTGCGGGAGCGCGTATCCGCGCTGGTCGCGGTGGGCAGGATACAGACCATTTTTGTGGGGCTGAGAAAGGAACGTCGTGAGCCAGACATCGCCGGATCAAAGGTCCGTCAGTACACCGGCCAATTTACGGCTAATGCAGCTCGCGGCCGAGGAGGTCTCGCCCGACCCGCCGTCATCCCCGACGATACCGCCGACTATGAGGCCGAATCCGGAGATGACGACTACGACGACGAACCAGCTTGAGGCTTTTTCGGCCTGGAGGGCGGGTCTGCTGGGGACGATGGAGGCTTTGTGGGCGGTGCTGGCGGCCAGGATGGCGGTTCTGGTGGCCATCCTGGGCGGGATTGGGCTGACCTGGATTTCCTTGGCGCAGCCAGACCCTTACCGAATCGGAATTCTCGGAATTTATGCCGCACTGGTGGTCATCCCGACGATCTGGCTGGCCGCGCGCGGCGTCTGAATTCCCCGGTGCGGGTATCTATCTCCACCCCCGCGCCATATCCGACAGTTGTGACCAGCCTGGGCTCCTCCGATCCCTCCGAGAACATGCCCACGCTGTCGGAATCGGGGGTGCCGTAAGATTTAAGCCTCCTGCACGCCTCCAGTAGAGGAGTTCTGGATTTTCCAGCGAAATGCAGGTTGCCGACGCTCACGGAATATGGAAACGACCCAGCGTCGTCTTTTCCGGTAATAATAACCCGTATCATAATACCTCCTCCTTCCTTTTCTTGGAAAACACGAAGCGTTCCAGCAATTCGACCTTCTCCTTTACCATGTCGGTTATCATGGGGTATGCGCCCTTCAGCCACTTCTTGTCGTTGCTCAGGCCATATGCTCCGAGGACGATAGCAATCGTCATGCAGAGTACGGGTATGGCATCATCTGAGGGACAGTCTGCATCCCGCATCACTTCCATGATTTTAAGGGCCAATTCGGCCTGATCCTTTGCTTTCATTTGGCATCTCCATTGCGATCTTCTTGCGCAACCGCTCGATCTCTGGAATTGCGCGGTCCATTTCACCGTTGGCATATTCGAGAGCGGCCCGCAGCCTCTCGATCTCGTCGGCGGCTTCCACTAGCAGATTGAATGGTTTAGTTCCCATATCTGGGGGCCAATGCTTTGCTTCATGGCGCAGCCGCTCTACGATGTCGGTCATGTTATCTCCCAATAAAGACCCCGGCGGGATTTGAACCCACAACTCCCGGATTAGAATTCCGGTGCTCTATCCGTTGAGCTACGGGGCCGAAAAGGCCCCGGAACCGAGCTTCGTGCAGCGGACAGGAGCACATCAGCAAGGTCCGGGGTTGGGCGTTCGTCGCCCGGTAGGGAGCCGTTATGGCCGCCCTTTCATCACCAAAACTTCGAAATGAAGTGTATTGCCACATACGCAACGACAGAGAGGAATACCGCGTACCCCACGAACAGAATTACCGCCAGCAAGACACCCACATTCTCCATTTTCATGGCCATCCCCTCATCCCTTTCAGCTTCTCCTCCGCCGCCTCCAGCTCGTCTACGAATCGCATAAGGTGTATACGCAGCTTGGCGATGAACTTCTCGTTACGGAGGGTGTAGGCATAATGCGGTGGGAACTCCGGATGGTAGCTATAGAAGTGGATCACGTCGTAACCGCCAATGAGCATCTGGCCCTGTACCTGCGCTTGGTACGAGTCCCCGAGTCCGTCGATCAGGTAGCCGACGTGAGTCCAGGGAGCTGGACATTTGATCTCAACTGCCTCGCGGGGCTGGTTCCCCCCGGTGTGCTTGACGACGCGGTCAGGCGAGCAGCCGAACTTTCCGTCAGCCGTGGTTACGAACCCACCGTTTTCAAGCTCCATCTGGTTCCCGTCGAGACCGCGAGCGTGCACTAGGAAGTGCTCCACCGCGACCGGCTCCAGATCATTTCCCCGGATCATCCACTCCGTGGGCTTTAGCCGGTTCATCGAACGTCCCAGGAATCTCTCGGCTAGGAGTTCGTTCCGGTAATCGTGCCTCTTCTCGCTCAAGGCCCCGGACGCCGTTACGATCCGGTGAAACTGAGAAGCTGTCGGCATCCCCAGCCGCTTGCGGAACCACTCTTCCGATCTCTGCTCCACGTCCCACGTTACGCTCAAGGCCGTTCTCCCTGGACTGCGGTATCGCCTGCATCATCTCGTCGTCGGTGTAGAGCCCGCTCATCTCCTGCGGGAATGCCTTGCGCAGCGCCAGAGCCTCGGCGCACTTGGCCAGCATCAGATCGGGCATCTTCTTCCAGGCGAACGTCGGCCCCTCACGCCCCATCACGGCATAGGTATCGAATCGGGCCACGCCCCACACAGGTTCGGGAAATCCAACACGCCGCACTCCCACGCGGGCGGCGGCTGGAGGGGTTTTCTCCAGCCACACATCGAGCCACTCTCCCACTTCCGAGCTGTACCATTCCGGCGCAGTCTGGCCGAGGTACTGTCCGCTTCGCTGCGCGATAACCCGGAACCCATCAATGCTGACCAGAGTGGTGGATGTTCCGTCTCGCTTACGAGTCCAGTAGATTTGCCGCGAGAACGGATCAAGGTTCGCGCGGGCGCACTGATAGAGAAACAGCTTCAGTTCCGAATTGGTCGCTCCTTTGCATATGGTTTGTTTGATGAGGTCCACCTGATCTTGGGTGAAGTAGGCTTCCGACTGTATGATCTGGTTCATGTCCGCTCCTGCAATATTCGTCTGTCATCCTGGCCTTGGACCGCACCCTGGCCATGGGTCTGCGCTTCCCGGTCGGGTAAAGAAGCTCTCGTTTCACGGCGCGTCGGAGCAGGGCTCCGTAGGCGTTGGGGTGGGTAGGCTTGCCGCAGTATTTTTCGACCAAGGGTCGGTACTCTTCGGGTAGCCCGATCCATCCTTCCGGGAGACGGCGGATGATGATGATTGCCAGCTCCATCCACTCCCGGTTGTTGGAGGCTACTTGAGCGATCCCTTTATCCCGCTCTGCTTTCCCCCCGAACAGATCGAACTGGTCGCTGGCCATTCTCCCCCCTCACCAACCGGTAATTTCCCCTAGGGTTAGCTCCGGTAATTCTCCACTCGGTGTCGCGCAGCATGTCGTTCATCTGCTTGACGTGGTTGTGGATGTTCTTGGCGGTGGACTGTCCGTCGAAGGCGATGTCGATCAGGTCCCAGGTATCTACCCCCTCTTCACCGGACCTCTGGATGAGGTCGAACATTCTCACCTTGAGGGTCGGGAGGCGAACCCCAAGACGGACCTCACCCAAAGGCTGGTGACAATGCGGGCAGAACGCTGGGCCGGCCTTACGCTTGAAGTAGGTATACGGCTTTATAGGTACTGTCAACGCCTGCCCCTCCTGCGACGCTTGCGCTTATCCCGGCGGGCGGAATTCAGGGCAATAGCCACAATCTGTCGGTGCGACCTGGGCCGACTGCCATAATGGGTTAACTCATGTATCCTATCGCTTACGCTACCCCGTAACGGCATAGGAGCCTCATATGAGCTGGAGACTGGCGCGCGGGCTAGACAAGCTCCGCTCGCAGGTAAACGCAAGATGGCCAAACCGATCCCGCAAGGCAGACGGGACCATAGGTGACCGGGCGCATGCGGCAAGAGCCAGCGACCACAACCCCAGGGGAGGGATCGTGCATGCCCTCGACCTCACGCATAGTCCGGGCACCGGGCTCGATATCCACGGATTGGCTGACCGGCTACGTCAATCGAAAGACCCACGGATCAGCTACATCATCTCGAACCGGCGCATTGCCAGCAGCAAGCAGAACTGGGCGTGGAGGAGGTATACCGGGTCCAACCCCCACAGTGGGCATATGCACATCTCGATCCGGAGCAATCCCCAGGCCGACAAGACCAACGATTGGAGGATATGACGTGGAACAGTCCCTTGAGCAGCGCGTACAGGAGATCGGAGAGAAGGTCGATCAGCTTATCGAGGCCATCAAGGCCGACGAGCAGATCAGCGACGAGGAACTCAAGCACATCAACGATCTGGTGCAGATGATCGAGGACAAGATCACCGCAGCCCTGGCCGACCACGGCCTGGAAATCGGAGACGAAAGGGTGGACTGATGACCAACCTGCAGATGGCGGTCACGCTGTTTCTGGCGGCCGTGGAGGCTATCCAGGACTTCTGGCAACTGGACATCGGGTTCATCACCCACCAGTGGATCGAGGCGGGGATCGCGTTCCTCTGGCCTGTGGCCCTGTATCTGATCCCGAGGTGGTACCGATAAAGCGAAGCCCGCCACCCCTCATGCTAGGTGGCGGGCTCCCAGACCTGGGTCATCGCGGGATCGGGGGGGATTTTAACGAGACCCCGGCCTGTCCGTCAGTGGCGTTTCGCGGGTTGTGATGTGGCTACGGCTTTCTGAAGGAGGGCACAGAATGCGCTGGCCCTCCGATTTGCGATCTCCTTATTCTGCCCGCAGGCCATGAGCCCGGTCAAGGCCACCCCGATAATGGGTACTGCCTCATCCGGGTCGCTGGTGCGCTCGTGCAGCCAGTTCAGCAAATCCTCTGCGATTCTGTAGACCTCGTCCTCTTTCATGCGGCATCTCCTGTGGTTGCTACGGATTGCGGGTCGATGTGATGTGACTTAGCCCGGTGGGTACGAGGCGGGTTCTGCATGGCCTCGGCCTGCGCAATGGCCCAGTCGATGGCCTCAAGCTCCTTAAGGAGCCTCGCGGCAACCGCAAGCCGGTACGCCCGCGTGTAGTGCTTGTGATCGTTCTCCTCACGGTAGAACTCCTTGTGGCGGTGCTTAACCCTTCGCAGGGCCTGGGTTCTGTCGAACATCGGCATCTCCTTTGTCATAGCTCTCGATCCCCTCCCGGATGCTGTCGTGAATCTCGGTTGCCCCGTCGATCTTCCCAGTCATGTACGCGATGTGGAGGCACTGCTTCAGCAGCTTCTGCGCATCCTCCTCCCGCTGCGCGTACAGCCGGATCAACAGCCTCTCTATGGTGAACGGAACTCCGTAATTGCTCTCTTCCATCGGCTACCTCTTCCTTCCATAGGGATAAAAGTATAAATACTTTTATAGAAAGATATAGGGTATTCATTGTATGTGTTGAAAAAATTTCGCGTCACTCACCTCCGTAACCCAGGAGATCATAGTCAGGCTTACGATTCAGAGAGAGCGAACTTTCCTTTCCCGCACCTGTATCAATTTTGAGAACAGGGTACCTGGATACCAACGTCTCTGGGTCGCTCGCGCGCGATTCGCGAAGCGCACCCCCCGCTCTTTTCCCCAAAATTTTCCCCAAAAATTGTGGCAAGTTGTTTTTATTTTCTCTGCAACTTTAACTCTACAGGTACTACCGGGGGTCTGTGCAGTTGTGCGAGGGACAGGCGATCCGGGCGGGCGTACACGTCGTCCTT
>Ga0123355_10015175_pt1 | contig 12094 bp, 7 predicted proteins | sample TergutEmb28metaG_3_FD_89872 | JGI IMG/M metagenome (GOLD analysis project Ga0123355, IMG submission 89872) | Embiratermes neotenicus P1 segment gut microbial communities from Petit-Saut dam, French Guiana - Emb289 P1 | ecosystem: Host-associated > Arthropoda: Insects > Digestive system > Gut ... | reverse complement strand
GTCCACGGTTTGTTCACTCCCTTGTAACAAAATATAATATGTTCTGTTTTTTGTGGGGGGGGGGGGGATGTACGCGGTAATGCAGTTGGTTGAGGCACTGCGCTACAAGCCGGAAAGTCGCGGATTCAATTCCCGATGGTGTCATTGGAATTTTTCATCGAAGTAATCCTTCCGACCGCAATATGGCCCTGGGATTGACTCAGCCTCTAACAGAAATGAGTACCAGGAATATTTCCGGAAGGGGAGTGAAGGCGGCCAGTGTGTAGTTCTGACAACCTTACCACCTTCATGTGCCAATTATCTTGAAATCGGGGAACCTCAACCTCCTGGAAACCTCTGGGCCTGTCCGTGCCTGGAATGGGATTGCTTTACCTTTGCTTTACTCTATGTTTTTACAACAAATAAAGGAACATTTAAAGGATTCTTCAGTTACCAATGCTGTGTGTTTCTGCAGTGCATTTCGCTGAAATAATTTCGGCTGTCTTTGTAAACTTGTCTATTATAAATAAGATGTAGCGATCACTTCAATTGTGGAGCAGTGGCTAGGTGTGCGTCGTAAGACGCACACCTAGCCACTGCTCCACAACACATTTCCACACAACATGATATGTTGCCACAACACCTCGTTTGCAAATAAAAATTGAATTATGAATACCGTAATATAACTTTAGCAAGAAACAAAGCTCCCTGATGATCTGACAAGATCGAAACATGTCGGAGTGTTTTAAAGGGTTTGAAAGTGTTTTAAATATGTTTTATGTGAAATTATATGTGCATTCGTTGGTTGATAAACTGAAGTGATTCTACGAAAATGCACGGTGCTACAATAAGATTTAGCGATGTCTGTATCCTTGTTTAAGGAAGGCTGATGCATGACGCAACTCAGACTTTTACATTCTTACTTTGTGCTGGTGAAGTCCTCCCTTAGTCACATTATTTGCTTAATTTTTTTTAAATCAAATGAAATGTTTCGTCGCCTATTCTTCTGACCTCCGTAACAGTGACATGACCCCTTTAACTAGTAGCAGGAGAAAGGAATGTAAGAGATTGTGGCAACTTAATGTCCACGTAGATGGAAAGAGTCTTTCTTGTAGCGTCAGGGATTTACTTAAGCTTTCTTTAAAAATCGACGTATTATTTTTAAACGTGGCTTCCCCTTATAATACACATTAGAAGGTAAAGAGTGCGTCGTAAATCTAAAAAATCTTCATGTAATAAGTTGAAGCTTTTTATACTTAATTATTATTAATTGTTATTCAACTTATTATACGAAAATGGTTGTTTTTGAGAATACATTCCTTACCAAAATTCTGCAGTCGTCTGGTTGTTAGCTTAAATATATTAAAACACCGTGGTTTCGATCCCAACCGCGACCGTATCTTAAAACGAAGAAATATAAGAATTTCTTTGTAACGTCAGAGGGATTAATGTGACAACCGAGCCAGTTTCCGGAACACTGTGTGTATCAACAGTGTTTCAGACAAGGCAGAGTGTGCACCAAAATGTTAAGCTGTGACAGTTAACTCCTGAACGTGTGCGTGCAGTGTGAGGACAAAAGTAAGCTGCAGAGAACTACTCTGGTTTGTGACACATTCTATATATATATGATGTCATTTGTGATTTTTCATACTCATTTGGCTGTTATGTCCATTACTGTAAGTTTCATTAAAGCCATTCAGTAGCTTTTTCGTCTATGCGTCACAATGCATGGTGCTTAATTGTGGTTTAATCGTGTTTTGTCACGTTCTCACCATACTTACACCTGTTACATAAACGCGCCTAATCTTAATAGAATACCAATGTGAGCAGAAGTAGGCCTGCCAGGGACCAGAATCTAATTCGATTCACTGGGTAAAATTTAGTTAATCGGAAATGTTGTATTGTTAGGGGTAAAATTTACGTACTGAAGATAGATTAGCGTTAGTGGATGATACAGATAATTTTTGGGTGATTCATAACCTGACTTTAATCCTGGTTTGTAGATTGTGCAACGTGTGGCAGTATTTCGAAAGTTTCGGAAGGGCAGAAAGGCAGTTTGGAAATGAGTTGGGGCGAGTTAACTTGGGGGTTGTGTAGACGGAGTTTTCTGTTGCATTGCCTATTGGCCCGGACACAGTAGCAGCTTTCCCTTTCCTTGATCCCGGGGGACCGCCAGCCTATATAACCTGAACCCTTTCTGTCATTACATAACAGTTCCCGGGCGCAAAGTCCTTCTTGAGAAGCTGATACTTTCCCAGATAGTCAAGAGATTTCCCGCACCTTAAACAACCCGAAGATTCATTACCTCGTTAAAACCATTTACCTATGTCCTTGCACCAGATTAATCCACCTAACGTCTTCCAATTTCTTTACGATCCATTCAGATATTATTCTCCCATCTTCGCCTAGATTTTCCCATCGATCTATTTCCTTGCGTTTCCGAACCAAAATTCCACTTCATGTACGCCAAATGTCTCATCTTTCTCAGCCTCGTTGTTTCCATCGCGGAATTGTATTTGGAAATAACTAAAATTCACGACGTTCCTTCTGATGAATTTGTTTCCCGCCTCCCGTATTTCGTCCCTCTTAGGCTTAAATATTTTGATTAGCGTCCTGTTCTGGGACACCTTCAGCCTGTGCCTTTCCCTTAACGTGACGGATAAAGTAACAAGCAGAATTGTACTTTAATTATATTTTAATATTTATGTATTTTTGATAATAAAAGAGACGACAGACAATAATCCCCCGTATGTTAGTAGCCACTCCCTGAGTTCAGTCTGTTCCTACTCCCTTGATACACACTATTTTGATCTGTTGATGTCATTCCCAGATATTTGAACTACGCTGTGATTTTGTCCTCCGTTCTGTTCACGAGGTACGAACACACACGCATTTAGTTTTTTCGTCATTTACTCCTAAACCAATATTTTTTTTAACCAACGATTAATAAACCTTCGTGGTTTTCTTTTTAGTATCTGCGTCTTCGGCCAGTAAATTAACATAATCAGCATAGACCAGAAAGTAATATATCTCATTCGGTCCCATTTCTGCCAGGTCTATTTGGAGCTTACTAAGGGCATATTCTAAAGCAAAGCATGAAAACGAAGCAGAAGAATATATCACTGTTTCATATCTTTACGAATAGGAAATGCAACAGACAAGATTCTTCCGATGTGGCTTGATATAGATTTCGTATAGTCAGCTTCCAATGACGCGGTAGTTGAGTTGTTCAGAGTAGCGTTACTGAGGGTCTAGGTTCTTGTGGGCTGTGGCGTTTCATTGAGTTTGTGGTTCTCGAGCTTCCTAAGGGCGGAACACTCATTTCAAGGGTCAAACAGTCTTCTTCCATTGCTTTGTCTCCATAGAATGAAGTCTATGGTAAATAAGCTGTCACATGTTCAGATGTTCAGCAAACAGTGGCGTTGCACTCGTATTAGCCTAAAGATGTTTCCTTAACCCTTTAAACGTCGAGTTAAATCCCATCTGCCATTTGCTGGCATTATTAGGAGCTCACCATATTCTCCACGTTAGCAGGATAAGGGTTAAAGAGAACAAACATGTGGTTAACACTACAAATATAAGTCAGTCAGTAAATAATGATGTGCCAACTGTCTTATTTAGCAAATATTTGTCGGGCATCCGAAGAAATAATGTATCAAGGATTCTTACACCCTGATTTTAAGAATTACGTTAGTGAGCCTTTGCGAATGTTTAATACTAAACAGGTAAAGCAATCGCTGGACGATCTGTGACGGTTTCAGGAGGTTTGGGCTCCCACAATTCAAAATAATTGGCATATGAAGGTGGCAAGGTTGTCAGCTCTAGACACCGGCCACCCTTACCCGCCAGGAAATACGTGGTATTCCTGGTACTCATATATGTTACAGGCTGAGTCGACTCCAGGACCATAGTGTGGCCAGAAAGATGTCAATGAAAAATTCCAGTGACAACATCGGGAATCGAACCCGCGACCTTCCGGTTTGTAGGGCAGTGCTTCAACCAACTGTACTAACGCCCCCCCCCACAGAATGTTTAATATTATACAAAGAAAGTATAAAAAAGTTGTCCGTACTAGTGGGAATTACATATATGAGGGTACCATTGAGTTCTTCGTATTGAGGCTATTCACATTTCTTTATAGTTTCAGCATATGGACTGCAAAAGGGCAGTAATGACGGCGTCGCTGTTTTTCATTTAACTTTCTACTATCCTTTATTTTCTTCAGACTTAAATTTCTTACAATAAATTGTGACCGACCTCTTAATCACTGTGTACCCAATGATGACGTCATCATGCTTTGATTTATGCTCTTGCATGAAAATTAATTCTTTGTAAATGATTGTTTACCAAAGTAATAGTTACTGTAATTAATGGGCATCATGGTTTCTCACAGCTTCTGACTATAGCTACTTTGTTAAAGTTTTCATAATTAGTACTGCATGTGAATGTTTGGGCTGTAGTTTGATGACGTCTGAATAATAACTTCGCGGTTGCCACAATTGCTCTTCCTCCACCGCCCTTGTCTGCGATAAACAGCCTTGCATTCCCTTGAGGTTACCTGTCATCCATCTTAATCATTGATCTTGACTTGAAACTTAAACCCACGAGACATCCCAGGGCGTCTCACGAAATTCCTGGTTGCTAAGTCCCCTGGTGTTATTTAGATAGACCTCGCGGTACATAGATCCAAAGGGGAAGCATAACAAAGGCGTGCCTATTTTAAGCACAAATATGCTGTCTTTATGACGTTCCAACTGCTAGGCAGTCTTTATTGTTGTGTGACATGCATGATGAGCAGAGCAACAAGAAGGAAAATATATCCTTCCAATTAGGGAGCAGAGTACTGGTTTGTGGCATGTCACGCCTTGTAGTCTGGTAAATATACGCCCACTTTTATGCCAAAATGCTTGCCTTCCTCTTCAGAGTACAAGAAGCCTCGCAAACCTCGCGACAGCGACCCGCCAAGGTAATTGAGGGCGAAGGAATGTGAAGCACAATTCGTCGTTAATTTGTAATGTACGCAACATTTAGAAACTGTTTAATTTTTTGTAAAAACTGGAATGTGCTGGTAATGAAACTTTGGTTCATGTAACTAGGAAACACCGAGCAGCTTACTTCACAGTTGTTTGTAAGCGTTAAGAAAAATATTTGAGTCAGCAGCATAACGCCACTATAAAATCCCGAGGAAATTAGGCAACGACAGAGAGAACTGGAGAAAGACTCGCAAGACTGGAAAGACTCGCAAGGTTTGTCTCAAGAGGAGATTTACTGTTTTACGACTCGATGTTACTCTGTTGCCTGAAGAAGAGTTATACTTTATAATATGATATTGGTTGAGATGTTGGGCTGCTTCATACTCTGGCTGATAACAAGAGGTACGCTGGTCTGACCGATTATTTAAATTCCTTGTTTTAGCGACTCACTTTCGGAAACTAAACAGTTTTTTAAATTCTAAGATTACCGATTGGGATTGAATAGTGGCGTGACGATTAATTGAGCTATAATTCTGTAACGGAATATTTAGCGTAACTAAGGAACCTAAGAAACCCATTTTTGACTTGTATAACTTACATGTATATTAATGTACATATAGTAGAAAATAGAATTCACTGTTAAGTTTGTTACGCGGTTCGTCACGCACTGAACCCAAAGGTGTCCTTTAGCCCCGAGATACCTAGGTAACCGCGAAGCCTCCGACTTGGCCATCGCTACCGTTTATTCCCTGACCTCGTGGAAATTCCAGGTTAGGCCTTTTTACGGCCACAGTAGGCTCGCCCTAACTTACCGCTCGGCTTGGGCACTACACCTTTTTGGTTAAATCGCCCCATTATACAATATGCTGGGAGGTGGAAATGGTGTTTGGATATACATGTTTAAATATATTCGTATATATAATATATATTACATATGCCGATCCCGGTTGTCATGCGATCTAACGCGAAGGTCTGTGGCATCTCGATTGCTGGGAATGCGACTTCGAATACCACGCAGGGCATGGACGTTCTTCTCTTGTGTTTGTTGTATATTGTGTAGGTAGCGGCTTCTGCGACAAACTGACCACTCGTTGAGAGGAGTCCTATCGGACGTGTGTCTGTGTGTGATCGAGAAACGTCAACAATGAGGCGACCTTGACCCGAGATGCACTGTTGCGCCACAATAAATACACTTAACTAGAACGGGTTATAGTAGTCCGTATAGCGACTCACGAGTAGCTGGACAGTTTGAGGTTTGAACCCCGATGAGGGAAAGTGATTTGGTCTTCTCAACACACGCCCAGACTCTACTATGTGTACCAGAATTCTCTGCCAAGGGTAAATCGGCCGGGGCTTGGCGTTAAAAAACCCATCCCAGTCTACAGCCGAGGTTCAGATTGGTTCATGCTGTATATCTCTCTATGTGATTTCCCCTTGTGCTGTCATGTCATGTTATAGTTGGAACTTCACCATCTATTTATGTAAACAAAGCGGCTGTCATTAAACTAACGGGTCTGAACGTCTCGGCTGACAGCACTGACATGATTTCCTAAGGAGCGTTGCTGCTGACGAGAAAAGGCTTCCATCTGACGCTAGTCTTGCTTGAAGAAAAACTTTAGTTGGGTGGATGTCAGGTGATCGAAAACATGAACGTTGTAGCCCTTCACGATTTTGGTGGCGGAAGAACGTTTTGGTTGAAAGCCTTCGTGCTTGGGGGTAGCAGGCCGTGCTCCTCTTGTAATTATGCCATGGAATTTACCTTGCAACTAAGGAAAATCACTTAAAACCTCAGTGAAAATGAATACTGTTGGACAATATTCGATGTGTCGAAATGTTCGTATCCTTAATGGAAGTCTCATTTGTTTGTTTTTTTGTTTGTTTCTTTGTTTCTTTCTTTGTTGTTTTGGTAGACGGAAGGTGATTTCAGAGATCCACTGGTCCGCACAAGTGCATTGCTAGTTGTTGAACTAAGCGGTTACCGTATCAGCTAACGTTGAGTTGCTATTCTTTTAGTTCCCTGATGACGGCTAAAAGTGAAAACTCTCAATCCTGCGAATTTCCTTGTCACTGACGTACCAAGACGTGTTTATTAGGCGCAATGTAAAAACACTAAGATTTTACCACGTGCAGCTTTCTAATGTGGGTCCTGGAAGCGTAGTTCTTGCAAGGAATCAGCTGTTCATAAAGCATAACGTATTTTCTGATGGGCAACCAGCTTCTTCTGTTAAGGAATAGAGCCTATTATGCCTAGTCTCTGGCCAACCTATGGCACGTATGCCCAAAATGGCACGCGGCCTTCAATGCTGTCGCAATTCGTTTTATTTATTTTTACCGACCAACATCTTTTTATTGTGAAGAATATTTCAAATACAATCTGACTGCGTACAGACTGTATTTTAAATATAAAAATACAAATATCACTGTATATTATAATTATTAATTTGTTTATAGACAATTGCTTGGGCGAAAAATTTCCGAAGTGCAGTTATTTACCTACACTTGACAAAAAGAATCCACATTTCCATGATTAGTAGTCGAACCTAATACCCCAGTGTTACAGCGATAGAAGACTGTAGGCCTACATGTGGCAGTGGTCTGTAAGATAGTGCACTAGGGACCACAGAACAGTCGGCTTGCACGCTGCTGTCTGCTAATGACTTCAAAACACTAGGCCTGCACGCCACTGTATGCTAGTGAACTCATAGCACTAGGTCTTCACGCCACCTATTACTTGCCAATGTACTCTTCGCCCTAATGACATGTTTATCGTCTAATCGTGTTTGGGTATAGATTCTTAACCGATTGTTTTTAATAGGCAAGCTTAGAGCACTTCCTTGTTCGTCTTCCACGCCTCCAATCCTTGCGGGATACGCGGTGGCGCAGTTGGTTGGTGCATTGCGCTACGAGCCAGCAGGTGGCGCGTTTGATTTCCGTTGACGTTATCAGTATTTTTCATTGACTTAATCCTTCCGGCTCAACTATAAGCCTGGGGTCAATTCAGCCTCTAACAGATGTGAGTAAAGGCGGCCGGTGTGTAGGGCTGACAACCTTACCACCTTCATGTACCGATTGTCTGGAAATTATGGGAGCCTCAACGTCCTGGCACCCTAAATGCTTGTCCAGGTCTGTATAGGTATAGGCATATATTTTACGTCTAGTTCTTGTACCATCCACTTTTAGTTAAAACCTTGCGCCTGCTGAATCTTCAACTCCTGAAATCAGTATGTATATTTTCGCACCTGGCACCATTCTGACCGAGATTTTTCGCTATATTCCCCATTTCCTCCTAGCACCTGTCTGGTTAGTAACTTAAATTAAGCCCAAATGACTTTATTTCTTCACAATTCCATTTAATTTTCACTGAAACTCATTTGGCATTACATATTTGCAATTACTGATGCCGTCTTTAATTAAACTGTAACTTATAAGTCAATTTGATATAAGCTAAAAGTAGCGCAACCATTTCGAAAATGGAATTACGTTACAGCAGGTAACAAAATGTGTACCTCAGTGCAATTGTGGCTGCACTGGCATACTGGCCGGCAGAGTGGCTTGCTGCTTTTTTAATCGTTGTGCCGTGCATTTTGATATCTATAAAGTTCATACACCAACAAATGCACTCTTTATTAAACTTGATAAAGTTTTAAAATTTACATTAAAACTCACTTTGACTTGCTCCTACATTTTTTTTTAACGTTTTCCTGACCGTGCGTCTCAATATATTTATCTCAGTAAATAACCAACTTGATGCACAAAATGTTTTACAATAACTTTATTTCATGCCTTAGAGGCATGAAATAAAGTTATTGTAAAACAAAAATTTTGTGCATCAAGTTGGTTAATTACTGGGATAAATATACTGAGATGCACGGTCAGCAAAACGGCAAAATGTAGGAGAAAGTCAAAGTGAGTTTTAATGTAAATTTTAAAACTTTATCAAGTTTAATAAAGAGTGCATTTGTTGGTGTATGAACTTTATAGTGTGTTACTGTGTGCACAGCTGTGAAAATTTGGATAGGTGTACTAGTGGAATTATAGTATTTAAACCTGCAACTGAAGACAACCTTATGCATCTCATATACGACTATATCTCCCTGGCTGTCGCTGTTTTCCTCGCAGTTTCTCCTTTCGTACACTTCATCACACACTACAACACACACCATCCCAGTTGCAGCTAATATCTTCGAAGTCTTGTCTTCTTAACACATCACGTTATGTACCATATACTGTAGAGTACATACGTATGTATTGGTCTCAGATTTCCTCCTTTCGTGCTCATCACATTCTGTATTTGATATATGTTGCAGTGGACGCCGTTACACATAGGTTTCCATGTTTCTCTTTTATTTGTTACGCTGCTAGTGTTATTTAGTTTTACTCCATCTTTAAATCTTATGCTCTTCAGAGTAATATTCTTGCGTGTCTTTTATTTTACTTTAAATTGTCTGCTATTTATTTCATCCTGCCTCCTGTGTACGTTTAACACACGAAAGAAAATATCGCCATTATTCTTGTAATAGCTTCTGTCAAAACTTCCCTGTCTCATAAATTTTTCACCACCAAATTTTTATTTCATTTCTACACGCCTATAATTTCTTATACCTCTTTTGAAAATTGTTATTTTTTCTTATTAATGTTATTGTTTATTTCAATGTGTGTTAAGTTTTTTTATTATACAATAACATAAACTGGCGTCTACCATAATATAGGTTAACTCAACTGACACCCATAGTTCCGTGCATTGGTAATATATTCGCAGAGTACAACCAACAAGATGCGACATTTCTCAGTTTATTTATTTCTGTAAGACGCTCTACATGTTTCAGAAGGCTTTTCTGTCCACCATCAGGAGCTCAAAACTGCACACACAGCGTCAGGTATTGGTCTGACAAATACCTGACGCTGTATGTGCAGTTTTGAACTCCCGATGATGGACGGAAAAACTGTCTGAAACATGTAGAGCGACTTACGTAAATAAATAAATTGAGAAACTCTACATCTTGTTGGATATACTCTGCGAATCAACTGACATCTTTTCAAGTTTAGACATTTACAGTTTGTCACTCGGTATAACTGCTATACTCTATTTGTTTTAGTTTTGTTGCCTTACGTCCTGCATATTTCAAACCGTCGGTCATGTTGCAGCAAAACTAAAACAAACTTGTGATTGTATTAGATGGTGAACACGTCCTGTTCCTATAACTCTATAAAATAAGGGGACGGTTGACATATGCATGCTAGTTGAAAGTGGGGAACTCGGAGAAAATATTTCTAATACTTTTAGTTCAGACTTTGAATGTGGGTCCACTGGTGATATGATTGCAGTATGAAGGAGTAATGTTGAACCTGATAGTTTGAAGTTTATTTTACAAAATGTTAAACACGTGCAACAGAGACTACAACAGACCTTCCGAATCTTAACGTGGAATTTCGAGTTGCTAACAGAGAAATTGTGTAATGTTGTAAGCCCAACCATAGTTCCAAGATCTAATTAAATGATCGCTCTTTAGTTCATTGAGTAGAGCAGAAAGTGCAGTTACAGGTCCTTTACAACGTATGTAGAATATGCAGTGAAATGAATCTGACCTGTGTTTCTATAGCGCTAATTTGCATTTCAGAAAATCTTATCTCATAATACGGAAGGTAAATGCGCCATGATTTAGATGCTACTGGTGGGAATTGTTTAAGCCTTTGACTTTCGCCCTATTAACTTATCGGAAGCTCCTGGGGCTCTGAATAACGGAACAAAGTCTCTTGAATTTCGGAGTGGTCGGACGAATTAATTTTATCACCTGTTGGATCGAGATTCTCTGATAAAGCCGCGTAATGGCTAAAGGTGCACAAATTGAAACAAATTAACCTCGCTGCTCCCCAGTTTATGATGTGGAAAATTTAATTTTACCACCCAAGAGCAAATTTCACAGGAGCAAAACGAGTTCATGAAGATCGCCAGCCAGCAAATAATTTTATTCCTCTTTAACATTCATCTAATTTGTTTCAGGCTTTGACGATTTTCTGACTTTTGTGAAGAGGGTAACAGACCGTCGGCTGTTTATATAGTCTAGAGTTACATATTACGAAATAAGACGTTGTGTATTATAGCTTGATTTGTCTTGTTGGGAATGAATAAAATTTGGATTCATAGAAAATTAAGAACTCCTTAAATTCTTGGGCCACTTTCTAGCATTAAGTTCAAAATTGCATGTCCTTCTCCCTGGTATCTAAAGACTTAACTTCGAAATGTACCTCTTGTTTTCAGCGGCCTTGGAACGTGATCCTTAGACCTGAGGGAAGAGCATAATTTGATGGACTTTCAAAAGAGGTTATTGTGATTATTGATGTTTATGATAGAGGAAATAATATGAGTTAGATTTAAGGTTATCACGGTTGTGACTGCGAAGACCGCTGTATTTTGAGTTACAGTGTCTTGCAGGCTGGTAGCAATGGGCCCACGTTACGGATAAGCGTGCAGTTCCTTGTTCAGTTTAGGCAGCGCATCTTTCCCAAATACCGGCAAATTTCTGCCAAACTACACGGCGTCATAACTGAAAAAACATGCACAGACAGCCTTAAATGTAGTTTCGGGATGCGTGCTATTAATCACGTGACGTTAGTGTGAATAAGCTTGATGGTATACACAAGTAGCACGCGTAACTACTATGAGAGACGCTTTCAGGGTTTTAGAAGACAAGCCGCGCGGGAGCGTTAATTTGGAAATCAAGGTGTAGGTGGGGGCATAAAAATGAAATTGGTTTTAAAAGGACAGGGAAGCGAGGTGAAATAATTCGATTCAGATTTGGGTTTAATACAGGACTGTGGAGAATATGACACGGTTTGTTTCTTATCCTTTCGATAAAAGCCGAAGGTGTCTGATTGTAATGTACTTTCCTTCCTGTGAAATAGCGTACTTGTATAGTAATCGGATTACTGACTCTAGCTCATTAAGCGCATTGCAGACCTCCAAATTAAAATTAGATAGTTTGAGCAGAACAAATGTCTCGGAAGGGAAATAGGAGACATCGATCCGACGGCTTTATTATTTAACTTCCTGCTTCACTGCATGTCCGACCAGATAGTATTGACTGACCTACCTTTGGTTTTGTAGGTCCTCGTAAGTGGGTTGTTTATGTAATGGAGCTGAG
>Ga0123355_10015174_pt1 | contig 12094 bp, 11 predicted proteins | sample TergutEmb28metaG_3_FD_89872 | JGI IMG/M metagenome (GOLD analysis project Ga0123355, IMG submission 89872) | Embiratermes neotenicus P1 segment gut microbial communities from Petit-Saut dam, French Guiana - Emb289 P1 | ecosystem: Host-associated > Arthropoda: Insects > Digestive system > Gut ... | reverse complement strand
TTTTGCCCTTCATGGGTAGCAAGAAAATTACGAAAATTACTGGCCTGGTTTTGATGATAATGATGAACCTTTCTCATGCCAGGTTGGTAAAGTCGCCCGCAATGGGCGTAAGGAGGACAATATGAACAAGAAGATTTTAGCACTACTAGTAATTGTTTTAGCACTGGGGCTACTAGCCGCCTGCAACCGGGGCGGCACCCAAGACCCACCACCAGCAACCCCAGAACCAGCACCAACCCAAGAACCAGCAGCAACCCCAGAGCCTGCGGAAGCAGACGACGAACCCTACGAGCCTTACGACGCATACCAGCCCAGCGAATACTGGCAGGGCGAGGTATCCCGCATAATAATGACCTACGTAACAATGGGTATAATCCCCCCAGATTTGGAAGATGTAGCAGCAGCGATAAACGAAATCACCATCCCCCGTATTGGCGTAGAGGTAGAGTTTAAGCCCGTAAGCATAGCCGAAACCTTTACCATGTACTCCACATGGCTTGCCACCGGTGAGGTAATGGACCTTATGCTGATAGGCCTTCAGCCCCTATCCCCCTATGTAACTATGGGTATGCTTAACCCACTGGATGACTTGATTGCCCAACACGCCCCCGGAATTGTCCAGCTTCAAAACGAGTTTTTGATGCACGAAGGGGCAGAGTTTGACGACCAGGCCTTTGGGGTAAGGGTAGGTGGCTCTGGCTACGGCCAAGGGGGCACTTATATGATACGCCAATCCTCCCTAGAAGCCGCAGGCCTTTCCTTCGAAAACCGCCAGCATGTCACACTCCAAGAGCTAAGCGAAATTTTTACTGCCGTCCACGCAGCTCAGCCAGATATTATCCCAGCAGGTATTGTGGCCAACACCTTCCCATTCCGCTTCTTCCATGCTATAGACGGTTTGGGCTGCTCTGTTGCCTCCGGTGTGTTGATGGGAACAGATTCCACAACCTTGGTAAATATGTTCGAAACCCCAGAATACTACGAATTTCTTCAAACCGTCCGCCAGTGGTACCTTAACGGCTACCTGCTACGGGACGCAGCCGTAACAGACCAAGACCCAGTTAGCCTACTGGTAGCAGGAAGAACCGCAGGTATGTTTGGCGATATCCAAAACTTCCTGAGGGCAGAGATGGAAGAGCGCACCGGCGAACCTGCCGTTCAGCTAGTCCTGACCCCAACCTACAGAGCCGCCTCTGCTGGGGCTGCCGCCAATATCTACTGGACTATCCCCGTAACCGCCCAAGAGCCAGAGGCCGCAATGCGCTTCCTTGACATGATGTTTAATGATGTAGAGGTAGTAAACCTACTGCAATGGGGCATAGAAGACCGCCACTGGGTATGGTTAGACCAAAGCATTAACCTAATCGACTTCCCCTATGGCATAGACAGCATGACAAGCCCCTTCTACAACCCACTAGGCCTATACGGAATGCACAGAGACGTATTCATCCGCAGCGAGTATATGGCAATGGAAAACATCCTAGTATACGATGCCCAGGCCCGCGCAAACCCAACCCAGGGTGTAGGCTTCTCCTTTGACAATATGGCCGTAGCAATGCAAATAGCAGCAGTACAGGCCGTAATAGACGAGTTTAGGCCCGCACTAGAAACAGGAACAGCAGACCCAACCACAACTTTACCCACCTTCCTAGAGCGCCTAAGGGCTGCCGGCATAGAAGAACTAATAGCAGAAAAGCAGGCCCAGTTCGATGCATGGAGGGCTGCGAGGTAAAGAATAAAAAAATCAAAACCACGGGGCGCTGCCCCGCACCCCGCAAGCTTTTTAAAAAAAGCTTGACCAAAAACTGTAAAGGAACCGCGCTTTGCGCGGTTCCGGGTTTGGGGTTATGAAATTGGATGGCCCACAAGTATTCAATCAACGATAAACCACGTCAATATTAACCCCAAAATCGTGCGATAGCACGATTTTATGCCAAAGTTTTGCTCAAACTTTTTCAAAAGTTTGCGGGGTTTGGGGCGGAGCCCCATGGTCTTTATCCCCTTAATCTTTTAAATCTCCCCCAAAGGAGCGTCCAATGGTAAAATCGAAAATACGCCGAAAGCCTGGTGGTATGCTTAAATGGAAGAAAGCCCTGCCTGTTTATTTGCTTATGGTGCCTGGTATGGCTTACTTTCTTATAAATAATTTTATACCTATGTATGGTATAACCATTGCCTTCCGGCGGTTGGACTTTCGGCTTGGGGTGTTTCGTAGCCCCTTTAATGGGCTGGAAAACTTCCGGTTTATGTTTGCTACGGGCAATATCTGGAACCCTATACGCAATACTTTGCTCTACAATACTGTGTTTATTGTGCTTGGTACTGTCTGCGCTGTTACTGTGGCAATCTTGTTTAACGAGATACGCAATAAAGCCGCAAAGCGGTTTTATCAGACTGCTGTCTTGCTGCCGTTTTTGATGTCTATGGTCATAGTCAGCTATTTGGCCTTTGCGTTTTTAAGTGCGGATACTGGGTTTATAAACCGCTCTATTATTGAGCCACTTACCGGTAACTTTGTACCCTTTTATCAAGACCCTCGTCCCTGGCCTTTTATCTTGACCTTTGTCAACCTGTGGCGGGGGATAGGCTTTTCTATGATTGTGTATCTTGCCACTATTTTGGGGATAAGCATAGAGCTGTTTGAGGCCGCCAAAGTAGACGGTGCCAGCAAATTTCAGCAGATTAGGCATATCACTATTCCCCACTTAAAGCCTACGGTGGTTATGCTGTTTATCCTTAGTGTGTCGCGGCTCTTTGCGTCAGACTTTGGCCTGTTTTATCAAATCCCAATGAACTCTGGCATGATTAGAAATGTGACCCAAACCATAGATGTATATGTATATAATTTGCTGATGCACCAGAATAATATTTCCATGTCGGCGGCGGCTAGTGTTATGCAGTCCTTTGTGGGCTTTATGCTGGTGCTTTTAGCCAATGGTATTATCCGCAAAATTAGTAAAGGCCTAGCGTTGTTTTAGAAAGGGGTAACTATGATACAAACCAAACAGGAAAAGGCATTTGTAGGTGTTGCCCATATTGTGTTTATTGTAATGACCATCTTTGCAATAGCGCCCTTTGTGCTGCTTATCTCAGGCTCCTTTACAGATGACGGGGCGGCCCTTAGATATGGCTATCGGTTTTGGCCCACTGTTTTTAGCGTAGATGCATACCGGTACCTTTTCTTCCAATGGGAAATGATTGGCCGTGCGTATGCTATTACTATTTTTGTTACTGTTGTGGGCACAACTGTGTCCCTTATTATGGCCTCAACCTTGGGCTATGCCCTTGCCCAGCGGGGTGTGCCCGGTGTTAGGATAATCACCTTGCTGGTGGTGCTTACGCTGCTGTTTAATGGGGGCATTGTTTCCACTGTAATGGTGTATACCCATATTTTTAATATCAGAAACACCATCTGGGCCCTAATTGTGCCAAACCTTATGCTAAGCGGCTTTACAGTAATCTTGGTAAAGAACTATATCCAAAGCAATATCCCCCCAGAGCTAATTGAGGCGGCAGTTGCAGACGGGGCCGGGCAGATGCGCATATATTGGCGTATAGCCCTCCCTCTTTCTAGGCCAATACTTGCCACAATTGGGCTACTTGGGGCCATTGCCTACTGGAACGACTGGGTAAACGGGCTATATTTTATTACAGACCCACAGCTTTTAAGTATCCAGCTACTCCTTAACCGTATCAATACCAATATCCGCTTCCTAGCAACCCACCCAGACCTAGCCGGTGGGATGGACCTGCCCACCATATCCGTAAGGATGGCTATTGCGGCAGTGGCTATCATCCCCATAGTTGTTACCTATCCCTTCTTTCAAAAGCATTTCACCGCCGGTATAGCCCTTGGGGGAGTAAAGGGGTAATACCATGAACTTCAAAAGACGTTTGCGTTTTATTTTCAGGCATTTGTCTGTTAGGTTGATTGCAGTGTCTGTATTGGTCATTGTCCCCCTCAATGTGCTTACCTTGATTTTGCTACAGGAAATAGTCACCGTTTATGAAGATAGGCTGATATATTCTCACCAAAGCCAGCTAGACCAACACGCGGCACACCTAGACTCAATGCTGCGTCACGCAGAAAACCAGGTCAGCGCTTATTTAAGCGCAGTTCAGGTCAATATCATGATTTTTGGCACAGAAGGCAGCAACGAAGTTGAGTTTATCCGTATATTCAACGAAGTGCGGCGTATTCGCAATGCCGTTGACCTGCCTAGCCTGGGGTATGTACGGGATAATGTAAGTGGCCTGTCTGCCGTTTCGGCCGCGCCTACTGCTCATGCCTATACTCATCTAATGCAGGTAAACGCTGCCCTGGATTATATGGCAGCAACTGGCGGGTTTATGGCAGGTTATACCCCTTTTTTTGTAGACGAAAACGCATACCTGCTACAGATGTATATGTTTAGCCGGTTTTCCTTCGGCATATTAATAGATATTAACCGTTTACTGGATGAAATCCCCGTAATGGGCCATGGTACAGCATATTTATTGGCCATAGACGGTGAGGAGACTATTCCAGGCTACATAGAACCAGCAACAGGCCCAAATTTGCTTAACCTAACCAGCTCACTGCCTTCCCTTGGGTATTATATTGTATATACCGTACACCGTGACCAACTGGTAGAGGCCGTGCCTACAATGGTGCGCACGCTGCGGATTTTGGCCATCCTAAGCGTACTAGCCCTGCCCCTAATAGGGCTAGTAACAGCCTACCACGTAATACGCCCCCTCAAGGCAGTAGTAAATGCCCTATCCGAAGTAGAAAAAGGCAACCTAGACTACCAGCTAGAAGGCAAAACCGGCACCTTCCAAATGGACTATATCTACCATGTAGTAAACCACATGTCCCGGGAGCTAAAGTCCCTAATAATAGACGCATACGAGCAAGAAATAGAAAAGCTTAAAACAGATGCCCTAAACCTTCGGCTACAAGTGCGGCCCCATATGCTGCTTAACTCCCTAAACACAATTTACAGCCTAGCCCTCTCAAAAGAACATGAACAGGTAATGCATTTTTCCAACCATTTAATCCAATATTTCCGCTATGTACTGCGCCAAGAAAGCGCCCTAGTCCCCCTAAGAGAGGAGATTGCCTTCATAAAGCACCACCTGGAGATACAAAAAATACGCTATCCCAACAGCTTTGTAATAGAATACCAAATAGACCCCTTAGCAGAAGAAGTAAGGATACCGCCACTAATAATAGAAAACTTTGTAGAAAACGCAGCAATGCACGCCCTAAACATAGGAAATTGCATCAACATAAAGCTAACAGTAGAAATGCAAGACAACCGCCTATTTATAGAAATATCCGACAACGGACGAGGCATAGACCCAGAGATTATGGCCCAGATTTCCAGAGGCGATATTATAAATGACCGGATGGGCAATCATATTGGTATATGGAATTGTAGGCAGCGGCTAAAGCTATATTATGATGATAAGGCTTCTTTGCAGATTGAGAGTGCTATTGGAGAGGGTACAAAAGTGTATTTGGAGCTACCGCTAGTGCCTTTGGATGCAACCGCAGGTTCCGCGTGGGCGGGTAAGAGCCGGTTTAGGCGCTGATTACGGCTGATGTTGGGAAGCCTCAGGGGTGGAAAAATGCCATTCCAACGCCTTACCCTAGGCAAGCCGCAAGGGCAGCATGAGAAGGGTAGTAGGCCCGCAAACCCCTGCGTAGGCGCTCGGGAAACTCAGGCGCTAGGAAAAACGCCGTTTTTGCGGGTGAAAACCCGTGAAAAACGGCATTTTTCCAAGCCTGAGGTTTCCGAGCATAAGCCGGAGCCGGGTTTGCGGGCCTACTACCCTTCTTATGCGGGGCTTTACATCATGCGGAGGGTAGGGTTTAGGGTTGCAAAATTGACACGTATTAAGCAATATAGTACCATGCAAGTGTCCCCCGTGTTTTGTCGCATTATGACTAAATCGGGGGTTTTAAAGGGGTGGAGCGTATGATTTTAAGCTTTAAGCGGTATGAGAAAAAGTACTTGGTGACACATGAGCAGGCGGCGGCAGTTACATCGGCGCTACTTGAGCATATGGAGCCAGACCAGTACGGTACATATTGGGTGCAAAACCTGTATTTTGATACGGATAACTGGGATGTTGTCCGCATGTCTATGGAGCGTCCTCTTTATAAGGAGAAGCTGCGCTTGCGTTGCTATGGGGTGCCAGAGGGGGATAGCAATGTTTTCCTTGAGCTTAAGAAGAAGTATATTGGGGTGGTGTATAAGCGTCGGATTGCCCTTCCTATACATACCCTGACTCAACCCTTAAGGGATGTGCTGGCGGCAGAGAGTCAGCAGATAGCCCGGGAGTTGGATTTTTATTTGCAATCTAACCCGGTAATAGAGCGGATGTTTATTGCTTTCCGCCGCACGGCGTTTACTGGGGTAGAGGATGAGGGGTTGCGTATTACCTTTGACCGCGATATCCGTTATAGGCGAGACAACCTGGGGTTTGCTAACCCAAATGAGGGGCAGACTGTCCTCCAAGGGGGTTATCAAATATTGGAAGTTAAAACCTTTACCAGTATGCCCCTATGGCTTAGCCGGGTTTTAAGTGAAAACGGCATTTATGGGAAATCATATTCAAAGTATGGTACCTGCTTTACAGATTTTTGCGAGAAAGGCAATGTGAAACTATATGCTTGATGTATTAACCAGCAGTATAACCACAGGGGAAGTTCAGATATTGACGGCCTTGGTGCTGTGTACATTTGCATCCTTGATTTTGGGCCTTGGCGTTGCGTGTGTGTATAAGTTTAGAACCGCCTATAGCCAGGGCCTTGCTACTACCTTGGTGCTTATGCCTGCCTTGGTTCAGATAATAATAATGCTGGCCAGTGGCAATTTAGGGGTTGGTGTTGCCCTTGCCGGGGCCTTTGCGCTAATACGCTTCCGCTCTGTGCCGGGCAATGCCCGGGATATTGGGCATTTGTTTTTATCTATGGGCCTTGGGTTTGTTACGGGGCTTGGGTATTTGTTCTTTGCCTTTATGTTTTTGCTAATAATCGGCGGGGCCAGTCTGGTGCTGACTATAACCCAGTTTGGTAAAGGGGAATTTAATTATCGGACGCTGTGTATTAAAATCCCAGAAAACTTAGACTACGAAGGCCTCTTTGACGATGTGCTTGAGAAATATACCCTAAGTGCAGAGCTGGAAAATGTGAGAACCTCCCAAATGGGTAGCTTGTATGAGTTGACATATACTGTGCGCCTAAAATCCGCCTCCATCCCAAAGGCATTTATAGACGATCTGCGGGCCCGCAATGGCAATTTGAGTATTATGTTGGGGCGCGGTAGGCGGGATATGGAGGATTTGTAGGGTCTAAAACAACCCTGTTATCTGCCCGGTGCTATCAACATCAATTTTCTCTGAGCTGGGGGCCTTTGGCAGCCCTGGCATTGTCATGATATCCCCGATTAGGGCCACGATAAAGCCTGCCCCTGCCGATACCTTTAGGCTGCGCACGGTGACAGAGAACCCTTCTGGGGCACAGCGCAGGTTAGGGTCTTCGGAAAAGCTGTACTGGGTTTTTGCCATACATATTGGAAGGTTGCCAAAGCCAAGGGCGGTAAGCTGTTTTGCCTGCCTTTTGGCTTCTTGGGATAGGACTGCCTTGTTGCCCCGGTATATATTGCGGACTATGGCGTTAAGCTTGTCTTCTATTGGGGCATCTATGGGGTAGGGGTGGCTTAGGGAGCTTGTTTGCTGGCATAGGCGCACTACTTCCTTTGCCAAAGCTTCGCCTCCTGTGCCGCCTTTTCCCCATACTTCGCTTAGTGCCACGTTTACGCCTAGGGCGCGGCATTTTTCTTCTATTAGCTTTAGCTCTTCCTCTGTGTCTGTGGGGAAGCGGTTTATTGCAACTACGGCAGGTAGGCCAAATACTTGTGTGATATTTTCCACATGACGCAGCAGGTTAGGTAGGCCTTTTTCTAATGCTGCAAGGTTGGGGGTATTTAGGGCATCCTTTTTAACGCCGCCGTGGTGCTTTAATGCCCGGACTGTGGCAACTATTACTACCGCGTCGGGTACAAGGCCGTTGGTGCGGCATTTTATATCTAGGAATTTTTCTGCTCCCAGGTCTGCGCCAAAGCCGGCTTCGGTTACGGCGTATTCCCCTAGCTTTTGGGCCATCTTTGTGGCGGTTACGGAGTTGCAGCCATGGGCTATATTGGCGAAGGGCCCGCCGTGAATAAGGGCCGGGGTGCCTTCCAGGGTTTGTACTAGGTTGGGCTTTAGTGCGTCTTTTAGCAAAGCGGTCATGGCCCCTTGGGCTTTTAGGTCTGCTGCTGTTACTGGGGTGTTGTCGTGGGTATATGCCACAATCATGGAGCCAAGGCGGTTTTTAAGGTCGTCTATATCCTTGGCTAGGCAGAGGACTGCCATAACCTCTGACGCAACCGTAATGTCAAAGCCGTCTTCCCTGGGGACACCGTTGGCTTTGCCGCCTAAGCCGTCTACTACGAAGCGCAGTTGGCGGTCGTTCATATCTACTACCCGCTTCCAGGTGATGCGGCGGGTGTCTATATTTAGCTCGTTCCCCTGGTGGATATGGTTGTCCAAAAGAGCCGCAAGGAGATTATTGGCCGCAGAGATAGCATGAAAGTCCCCGGTAAAGTGAAGGTTTATGTCCTCCATGGGTACAACCTGGGCATATCCTCCCCCTGCTGCCCCGCCTTTTACCCCAAAGACCGGCCCTAGGGATGGCTCCCGCAGGGCTACTATGGATTTCTTGCCTATCTTGCGTAGGCCGTCTGCTAGGCCTACTGTGGTGGTGGTTTTGCCTTCTCCGGCCGGGGTTGGGTTGATTGCTGTCACCAGAACCAGCTTGCCATTTGGTGCGTTTTGATTGTCTGATAGATAGCTGTAGTCGATTTTGGCTTTGTAGTTGCCGTATTGCTCTAGGTATTTTTCGTCAATACCGGCTGCTGCCGCAACTTGGCGGATGTGCTGCATTGTCCCTTGTTGGGCTATTTCGATGTCTGTTAAAAATGCCATTGTTTCCTCCTAATACTCATCCGGCATAGCGTCAAGCTGTGCCAGGCTATATACTGGGCCATCTACGCATATATATTGGTGGCCTATATTGCATTTGCCGCATTTGCCTATGCCGCAGGTCATACGCATTTCTAGGGTTGTTATTATATTTTCTGGGGTAATTCCTAGGGATTTTAGTTGCTGTGCTGTGGCTTTAATCATTATGGGGGGGCCGCATAGTACCGCTGTGGTTTTTTCCTTGTCAAAGGGGAGGTCTTTTACTAGGTTGTGGGGGAAGCCTACTTTTCCTGTCCAGTTTGGCTCGTCTTGGTCTATGGTTAGGGTGATGTGGGCGTTTTGCTGCCATTTATCGTAGTCGTTGCGATATAAAAAGTCGGCGCTGCTTCTGGCTGCTATCAGAAGGCTTACTTTGCCAAAGCGGCCTCTCTGGTTTTTTTCAAATACATATGAAATTAGTGGGCGAAGGGGGGCAAGGCCTAGCCCTCCTGCAATAAAAAGAATATCCCGGCCTTGTAAGCTATCTATGGGAAAAGTGTTGCCAAAAGGCCCCCGCACCCAAAGGCTATCATTTGCTTTTAGGGCATGGATGGCCTCTGTTAGTACACCTGTGCGTTTAATGGTTAGCTCGAAGGTACTTTCTTCAAAGGGATTGGAGGCAAAGCCAAAGGGGGCTTCCCCAATGCCTGGGATGGACAATTCCACAAATTGCCCCGGTAGGAAGGGCATTTTTTTGCCGTTTTCTAAGCGGAGCCGGTAGGTTTTAATGTCAAGGTCAGAGCCGGTTTCCTGGGTGACGGATAATATTTTTGCTAGCATGGGCATATATGGATTTTTATTCATGTTAAAGCCTCCGTAATCCCATCTAGTATATCCATAAGGTTCATGCCTGCCGGGCAGCTTCTTATGCATCTGCCGCAGCCGGTACAGGCGGTTTTTCCGATATTTTGTGGTACATACAAATATTTATGCAGTACCCTTTGCCGGAAGCGCTCTGTTTTGGAAGGGCGGGGGTTGTGGCCCGAGGCATGGTGGGTAAACTTGGGGTACATGCAGCTATCCCATAGTCGATAGCGGCAGGCGGTGGCGTTTTCTTCTACATCCTTGAAGTCGAAACAGTGGCAGGTTGGGCATATGAAGGTACATAGTCCGCAGGCGATACAGGTTTCGGCTATGGAGTGCCAGTTTATTTTATGGAAGGCTTCTGACGTATCCTTGGGGAAGGAGATGGGGTTGGCAGCTTCATCTCTCACATCGTTGTTCATGTATTCAGGATTATTATTGTGCTCGGGCTTGTCGTGTACAGGTAAGCTTGATGGAATTGCATTTTTGAAGCTTGTTAAGTCAGGGAGAAAGGCGGGAAGCTTGTTGCGGCCTTTTTCTGATAAATGCCGCACTTGGTAGCTGTCGCCTTTGTCTTCTAAAAATAAATCGCATTTATTGGAGTAGCTCATATCCACGCCTACCCGCTGGCAGAAGCACCCGGGCTTTTTTTCACGGCATCCTACGCCTATTATCAGGCTATTTTCCATGTGGGCGGCAAAATAGGGGTCGTGGAAGGGGCCTTCGGCAAAGACCTTTGCCATTGTGTCCAGGGCTTCTAAGTCGCAGGGTTTTATGCCAAATACAACAAAGGGGCCTTGTGCCAAATGAGGTATTGCCTCACTATCTTTGAAGGTCAGCAGCTTTTCACAGTGCGGAAAGAAGAACTCCTTGGGGGATTTGTATGGAATGCTGTCATCCATGATAATGGTGTCGGCATTGGAAATCTCCAAAAACTCTATGACTTTACCACCGGGGCGAATTGCCGGTGCTTTTAGGGGATATTGCTTTATTATTTTTGCTAAAGCTTCCTTTATGGTTGATTTTGAGAAGGTCATGCTATCTGCCACCTTTTTTTAAAGTTGAGGCAATGCAGTTTCATGGTTTACATAAATCCAATTTCTTTATCATCTGCTCCATATATTGTGAGGGGTGGTGTTGCCTCTGTGTCCATACCGGCTTGATAGTCGTAGGCTTCTTCTACAAAGGCCGTGATTTCCTTGATGATATACCGCAGTTTTACGTCAGAGGCGCAGGCGGCTTCGCATCCGCCGCATTCTACACAGCGGCCTGCCAGGTGCATGGCCCGGCCTAGGTGGAAGGCCATCTTTGTGCCGCTGTCTATGTTGGCGGGTAGCCAGCTTGGGGTGGTTCGCTCTGCAAAGCAGGTTTGGCAGTAGCAGCCATAGCAGGCTTGACGGCAGGCGTAACATAGTATGCATTTTTCGATTTCTTGACGGAAGCGGCTTAGGGTGTTGGAGGATTTCTCCGATTCTGTATTCGCTTGAGTTTGCAATACTCGTCCATCTGCAATATGGGTATCGTAAATTGGCGGAGTGTGAACCCGGCATTCATCGCAGCCAGGGCGCGGATTACCGGCAATGTCTTTCATCCCGCCGCAGTCTACCCCAATAATATACACATGGCTGCGGCTTAGCTGCCCCTCCGCAATCAATTGGACAATGGCTCTTACATCGCAGGGCTTTGCAACTATGGCTACCCGGTCTGCTCTGTTTGCTAGATATGGGGCCAGGTTTTGCTTGCAGTTGTGACCCCAGTCCAGCTTGTTAACATCATCAGGGGTGCGGGCAAAGAAGGGTATCATTGCATCGCCATTTGATGTATAGCCTAGGATTACATCAACATCGCCTCGTTCCAGCAAAGCCATGCCGCAAGCGCGGATTTCTTCTATTTGTTTATCATAGGTCATCTGCAAGCCCTCCTATCTGACTATGGGTTATGGTGCCGGTATGGCGCGTAAACCCGCCTCCGGCCTGGCTTAAAAAGGTTCTGCAAAAGTATCAAAAATGTTGCTTGGCCCGCATTCTCTTGCAAGGTCAGTGACTTCCTGTATTACCTGGGCAAAGCGGCCGCCTTCGGAGGCTGATACCCATGTAAAATGAACACGATTGGCATCAATCCCGGCGGTAGTCAGCAGCTTTTTAAGTACATTAAAGCGGCGGCGGGCGTATAAATTGCCTGTTAGATAGTGGCAATCCCCTGGGTGGCAACCGGATACTAGTACAGCGTCGGCTCC
>Ga0123355_10015173_pt1 | contig 12095 bp, 16 predicted proteins | sample TergutEmb28metaG_3_FD_89872 | JGI IMG/M metagenome (GOLD analysis project Ga0123355, IMG submission 89872) | Embiratermes neotenicus P1 segment gut microbial communities from Petit-Saut dam, French Guiana - Emb289 P1 | ecosystem: Host-associated > Arthropoda: Insects > Digestive system > Gut ... | reverse complement strand
TTACGGTTAGGAACGCGATTCCATATGTCGCCGTAACGTAGCACCACAGCAAGCAGCAGGCTACGTGCATGAAGGTGCGAAACCGATCGCCGCGCCAGATTTCGGAGTCGTAGCCGACGAACTGGGCCAGCAGGCGGCACAACCAGAATGTCGCCATGCCGGCCAGGACCGCGCGGCTCAGGGTGCCGGGGCGCAATAGAGCGTGGGCGCAAAAAAACGATGCCGCGCCCCCCAGCACCACGCTCAGGCCGATGAAAAAGTTGTGCACGAAAAAGACTTTCCGCGTCAGTAAGGAAACAGCGGCTAACTCCTGTTCCCATCCGAAGAAGCGATTGAAAAAGCTGTGGCTCAGGCCCAGCAACATGAGCAGAATTCCGACAATTTGCAGATGAACGTAGAGAGTCACGTCGTCCTCCGCATAATGTAGGCATGCACAAAAGGAGTGAGGGGAAGCTCGGTTCGCACTGTGAGGCCAGCGTCGAAAGCTGCCTTGCGCCAACGAGACGGCGAGAAAAAGTGGAGAAAGCCGGGACCGAAGGCCAGGAAATTGGGCCAGTTGCGGGAGTGTTCCACTAGGATGAACTCGCCCTCCGGGGTCAGAGTGCGTGCAATTTCTCGAAATAATCGCATGCGTTCATGGTGGCGGCGCAACTCGTGTGCCGTAAAGATACAGAACGCCGCGTCGCACCACGCAGCCGGAAAGGCTAGCGAGTCGTACCGCATCGATGCAGAAGAGATCGCGGGACGCGAGATTCGGCGCGCTACCCGTATGGACGGCTCGGTCATGGCGAGAGGATCGAAGATGTCTACCGCCTGACTGGCCGCGTCCGGAAACATTGCCGCAAGCACGGCGCTGGTTTCGTCCAAGCCGCAGTGAATGTTAATCCATCGCCGTGGCGCCCGAGATAGCATCGGGCCAACCCAGTTCAGGTCGTAAAGTGGAAAGCGGTCGTAGACGTAGTGTGACACCACGAGCGATGAAGCCACCCAGAACAGCGCCGGTGCGCTGCCTAGCACCACCAGCGTGCGGCCTGGGTTTGCCAGAAACGGTAGCGCCAGCCACGCCACCACAACCCCCGCTACTGCGGCCACGTAGGACCGCCAGTGGAACCGCAGGATCTGAACCACGCCTTGATAGGGTCGTCGGCAGGGAATCGTGTTCATGCGAGTCGGCTTCCGCTTTGCCATTGATAAGGGACCTCCCTAACGTGAAAGGCGTTGGCCAGAATAGGCGGGGTGCGGCGGAATGGGTCGTGATCCAGAAACGTATTCTCCCGCACCTCAACTTGTACGGGCTGGGGATTCCAGCTTTGCCTGACCGCGCGAATACCGATGATCGACTGGGTTTCCTTCTCATAGTCGAAGGTGTAAGGCAGAGGACCGGCAAATCGCCGCGCCTCGGCCAGGGTGCCGAACGGAGACCCGCCGGGTAGAGGCGATAGGCTTCCCGATAGTCGCGCGAATACCTCGAGATCGGCTTCGGAGCGCTCGGTCCGGATGGTCCAATGGATTCCGCGGCTGGATTCCTCAAAAGCCGCTCGGCACAAGTGATAGTTGTAGTGGGTCAGCAAATTGCCGGCACAGACCATCCCCGGGTGATCCGCGTCGCTGCGCAAGATTCGTAATCCTCGCTTCGACTGCGCACCCCCAGCCAGCCGAGTGAAGATCCGGTAGCCACTGAGAAAAAAATCTCTGCCCATCGCGGCGGGAAGAAAACTGGGCCGCAAACGCTCGGTCTGCACTAAAGCCACTGCCAGAAATGCGTGCCCTCGAAAGGTGTCGAGCACCAAGCCTGGAGGGACAAATGGCTGGAGAGTTTCCGGTGGAAAAGCATAGGTCAGCACCAGCGAATGACGAAAGAACGCGGATATGGGGATCGGGTGCCGTTTCAGGAGATGAAACACGATTTGCCTCCGGCGGAAAGTTCGGCGGCGCAACTTACCTCCACAACGCCCCAGAGTGAGGAGCGGTCCGCTGACGCCCAGTTCCGAACCGTGTTCGGGCCGGGTTCGGCGAAGGTACGAGCGACAACCATGGCTTTTGGTGCCGCGGCGCGGCCTATCGCCATCCCTAAGCGCCGGAGATAATCGGGCGGTACTCCGTCGCCAATGTTGGACAGTGAGAACCCATCGAATACTCGGGGTGGGCAACTTTCGAGAAAATCCGCGGCCTCGGCGCAGACAAATTGAATTGGAAATTCAGGCGCATTTGGTTCTACCGGTGGCCTCCCCAGAAGCAGGGACGCAGCATACGGATTGCTGCTGTTGGGATGCGTGGCCCACGTGCGCCGGAGGCGCTGGCGGAGCCGCGGCCCGAAGTCCCGGCCTAGTGCGTCAACGAACGGGCTGGCATAGCAGGCGCCCAGCAGGCGCGGAGCGAGCAGCTTGTCGACAGCGAGGCGCCAGGCTTCGGTGTCGAGCCGGCGGTCCCAATATTCGACTTGCTCGGCTGGGTCCGACAAGTTCAGAAAATCCGTTAGCTTGGCGCGACTCCATCCGGCGAGCTTTGCCAAATTGCGGCCGAATGCGAGCAAACGCTCGGCCACACCAATTCGGAGCGGCCCCCCCGCGGCTCGCGACTGGGCGTAACCGAGTTCGAGCGGGTTAATGTCGACAGCGGTGACGTGGTGTCCGGCTGCGGCAAGAGCCCGAGCCGTGCATCCCGCGCCGGCGATCGAGAAGACGCGGCTTCGCGGCTCAAAAGCGCGCAGTTCGATGCCGGAATCTTCGTACGTTCGCCCGAAGCTCAGTTTGTGCCGCCATCGCCTGAAGGGGCCCGTCCGCCATGGTGTTGCCGCCGCCTCAGGTGTGGGTTGCATGACGGCCACCCTCCGCGGCAATCCAAACCAGCACCAGAAAAGCGCAGTTTTCGAGAATCATGCCGACTGGATCGGGAATCAGATGCCAGGCCCAAATCACTGCGCTCCCATTCATTGCGGCAAGCAGTACGGTCTCGACACCTGCAGCCTCGCGCATCCGCTGCCCTGACAAGACCCAGACGGCAAGGCCGCATTCGGCCAGACCCAGCGTAATCAGTGCGAGCCGGACATCCGCGGCACCGACAAACGGTACGGCAGAGATCACCGCTTCCTGACGTCGAACGCCACCGAGAACCTTGCACCACAAGCCCTGGTAGAACCAAACCATGGCAATGGAGAGGCGAATTAGTCTGTCATCAAGCGCCATCCTGTCCTTCCTCGAGCAGAGCAATAAGTTCCACGATCTTCGAGCGCAGCGGCTTCGCCAGCGCAAAACCGGAAAGTTTCAGACCGCTGACCAGAAGCGCCAGACTCTTCTCCCGCAAGGCATGGGTTCGCCGTTGACCGGGTGAGCGGTCGTAGATCCAGTGCAGGATCAATCCCATCTGGTAGAGCCAGAGCATCCTCGGCACGAACGGCGCGAGGTCCTCCGGCACCCGAACGCCACCCGACTTGGCGGCGATGGCTCGCGCGAAATACATCTGGTCGCGTTCGCGGATGTGCCGGGTCGCCGCGCTGAAAGGCGACAGACGGTTCTCCGGGTCGGCAGCGTGCCGGAGCAGGGCGCCTAGAAAGGACCGGTTCGGCTGGAAGTACTCGAATTTCACCGCCAGGATGCCGGCGATGCGCTCTTCGAAGCTGGTTGCACCGGCCAGCGTCTCTTCCATTCGGGGTGCCATCGCTTCGATGGCCTGTTCATAGAAGGCCATCACCAGGTCTTCCTTCGAGTCGAAATAGTAGTAGGCCGACCCCAGTGAGACTCCCGCTTTGGCGGCGATTTCGCGCATAGTGGTTTGCTCGAACCCCCTGCGGCGAAACAGATCCAGTGCCACGTCGAGAATGCGGGCGGAGGTAACCTCAGCCTTCTTGCTCCAACCTGCGGTCTGCGGCGTTTTGAACATGTTCAATAATAGAAATAAAGCAGCAAAAGCAAGGTGTCAAGACCTTTTTTGAACCCGTTCAATAATGAGGGGGCGCCGGCAGCCCCCGGACCGGCCCTGAGAGGCTGAGAGCCACTACTACCTCAGCATGGTCCACCCCAACCAGACAACGACACGCAAGCAGTGGCTCGAGAATGGGTTTGGGCAAAAGGCGGCTGGCCTCACCACTTGTGGGTGGGGCCGCTCGGGAGAAGGGTGGCTTATCTGCTTATCTTAAGTATCTTATCCGGCGGCCGCCGCGCGGCGCCATTCCGCACACCTGGCGGCGATGAAAGCCAGAAATTCCTGTAAGCCTTGACCGGTTTTTGCCGACAGCCCAAACATCGTCATGCCTGGGCGTACGGATTGAATATTGGCTCGCCCCAGCGCCATGTCGAACTCGCAGGCGTCCGCGAGATCCAGTTTCGTGATCGCCGCCACATCGGCGCTATTGAAGATGGTCGGATACTTGAGCGGCTTGTCCTCGCCTTCCGTCACTGACACGAGCACCATGCGCATTGCTTCGCCCAGATCGTAGGACGCGGGACAGACGAGGTTTCCCACATTCTCAATAAACAGGATGTCCAGGGTGTTCAGGTCCCAGCCCTCAAGTGAATTCTCTACCATCCGAGCTTCGAGATGGCACAGAGTGCCGGTGGTGATCTGCCGGACGGGCGCCCGGCTGCGGGCCAGCCGCAACGCGTCGTTCTCGGTTGCCAGGTCACCCACGAGGGCGGCCACACGATATCCCGGCCGCAGGAGAGTGAGCATTTTCTCGAGCAGTGTGGTCTTTCCCGAGCCCGGGCTGGATACCAGGCTGATCCCATAGACTCCGGCTCGCCGGAAACGCTCGCGAAGCTCTCGCGCCACCAGATCATTTTGTCGCAGCACACTTTTTCGCACCTCGACCAGCCGTGGTTCTAGGCGCATTGCAAAATCTCCATAGCGACAACTTCGAGTTCTCTGCCTTGGACGACTTCGTTGGTCGGCGCTCCGCATCCCGGACAACGGAATGCCTGCACGGCTTCGAGCCGTGCGCGCGCAGCGCATGCGGGGCAGTACACGATTGCCGGAACTTCTTCGATCGTCAAGTGCGATCCCTCCAGAGGTGTTCCCGCGCACGCCAACCCATAGCAGGAAAGCAGCGCATCCTTGACCACGCCGCAGAGCGCTCCCATCCTTAGGTGTACGGCCTCAATCGCAATGCCGCCCCGGAGCTCCAATTCCTCTTCTGCCAATTCCACGATCGCGGTGGCGATAGAAAGTTCGTGCATAGATTCACCCTTGCATTACCCCGCCCGAAAGAACGGCGGTAGCGAGTCCAACGGGTGCACAGCTGTGCGGCTGCGTTCCAGGGGGTGGGATGCGAAGGGAAAGCGCCGTCCGCATGGGTGGTCAATCCTCACTTACCATGCAGCCCCGTCCTCGCCAGCCGACCTCGACGACCTTGCCTTCCTCGACCAGCAGTGGGACGGTGCGCTGGCCGCCGGCCAGGATGCCAAACCGGCGGCGCGCTTCAGCATCGTTCTCAACATCGTATTCGACAAAGTCCTGCCTGCGAAATTCGAGCCATTCCCGCATTTCGCCGGTGTGCGGACAACTTCGAGTTCCGTAAAGTTCAAGTCTGGCCATGGGCGAGCAACTCCAGTAATTCGCGGGTAACGTGGTAGATGGAGGCCTGCACCTCCTGGATACGCGGTATATAGTCGGAGCGGACGACGATGGGGAAGTCCGCCAGCCCACGGCGAAGGACTTCTCCGCCGTCATAGCCGAGGAGTGCGACCGTGAGCAGGTTGCGCTTGCGGGCTTCCTCGAGCGCGACAATGATATTGCGCGAGCCTCCGCTGGTGGAAATGGCGATAGCGACGTCTTCCGCCCGAGCCTGTGCGATAAGCTGGCGCAGGAAGATCACTTCGGTGCCTACGTCGTTCGAAATGGCGGTGAGCGTGGCGGGTTCTAAGGCGATGGAGATCGCAGGCACAGGATGCCAGTCCCCTGGCGGCGCCACGCAATCGATGGCCCAGTCGTTGGCGTCGGTGGCCGAGCCCCCGTTGCCAAAAATGATCAGCTTGCCGCCAGCCATCAGGCGGCCGCAGATGGCCTGGGCAGCGCTTGCGATCCGCTCGGCTTCCTCCTGGGCGGCGCGGACGCGCAGCCGAGCGTCGTCTTCCACCTTCATCTGAATCGAGGCTGCAACCTCGGAGACAATATCTTTGGTCTCCTGCTTCTCTGGCCCGAGAAAAGGATAGAGAAAGCCCGCCTCCCCCACATCACTACCCAGCTCACGATGCTCGAGGAACACGTGCACGGTTTCCCAGAGCGTGTGATAGAGCATCTCGATCATCTCCTGGTGGAGAAAGGGTGCTGCGGTTGCAGGATGCATGGCATAGGTTGCCGGGGAGCCGGGAAGGGCAATGGTCATCGCCCCGCGGGCGGAGGCGCGACGCATGGCCGCTTCCACGTCCCTATCGCCTGCCGGAGGGCCGAATCCCATGACCATATCTTCCGGACGAACGAGTACGTCGAGCCACGTGGAGAACAGGATGGACAGGTCCAAAGCCGCGAGAGCACGCTTGCCCACGATTACCGGATGGACGAATTCGACCGCAACGTGCTGGGCGTCGGTCGCATATGGACCGCGTCCAAAGGCCAGCAGGCGTCCTCCGACGAGAAAGCGCTCCGACATCTCACGGCAGGCTTCGGCAAGACGTACGGCCTCCCGCGAAAAAAATGACCGGTAGAGCTCATTACGGGCGAGAAGACCTTCCTCGACGCGGCTTGCGAGTTGGCACGTGGTCGGCATGGGAACGTCAACAGATACGCGGCAATGGATCTCCGACCAACATGTCCACGATGCGGCTGCCGCCATACGGCGTCCGCGAGAGGACGGTGCCGGCTGGCTGCTCGGCCACTTCCCCGATGATCTCGGCGTCTCCGCCTCCCGGAGTCTCGCGGAGGGCGTTGATGGCAGCGTCGGCATATTCCGCCGACACCACTGCCAGGAACTGGCCTTCGTTGGCGATGTGCAGCGGGTCGAGGCCGAGCAGTTCGCAGGCCCCGCGCACGGCGTCACGCACGGGGACGTTCTCTTCGTACAAGACCATGCCAAGCCCACAATCTCGGGCCAGTTCGTTCAGAGAGGTAGCGGCGCCGCCCCGCGTGGGGTCACGCATCCAGCGGAGGCCGGGCGAAGCCGCTGCAGCCAGAGCCTCGACCAGCGGAAACACGGGGCGGGTGTCGGAACTCAGTTCGGCTTCAATGTCGAGTTCACCACGAGCCAGCAAGATGGTGACGCCGTGGTCGCCGATCGGTCCGCTCAGTAGGATTTTGTCGCCGGGGCGCACGGAGGCGGGATTCACGCGCACGCCCTCGAGCGGCTGGCCGATGCCGGTGGTGGTGATGTACATACGGTCGGCCTTGCCGTGCTCAACGACCTTGGTGTCGCCTCCCAGGATGCGAACTCCGGCCCGGCGGGCCGCGCCGGCCATGGCGCGGACCTCGGCTTCGAGCGTTTCGCTAGGCAGGCCGGCCTCGAGAATATAAGTGACAACCATCGCTTCGCCACGTGCTCCGGAGACGGCAAGATCGTTGACCGTGCCATTCACCGCCAGTTCGCCGATCGAACCGCCGGGAAAGCGCAGCGGCTTCACGACAAAAGTGTCGGTGGTGATCGCGATGGGCGTACCGTTGACCGCGAAGCATGCGGCATCGTTAAGCGGTGCGGGAGAGGAACCGAACAGCAGGGGAGCGAACAGGCCCTCGAGCAGCCGGCGGCTGGCCTTGCCCCCGGCGCCATGGGCCATCTCAATCTGCGGTTCCCGAAAGCGGACGGCCGCGACCCCTGCTTCCGAGCTTTGACCGGTCAGGCCGTCAGGCTTGTCCAGCCCGCCGCCGCCGTCTTGCGGTGTTCGTAGTTGTAATACGCTGCGCATGATCCTTCCGAAGAAACCATGAGTGCACCCAGGGGATGCTCGGGCGTGCATTCGCGCCCAAAAAGTTTGCACTGATGCGGCTTCAGGACGCCTTTCAGCACTTCTCCACACTGCGCGGCCTTGGGATCGGTAACCCGGACCCCGGGCACCGAGAAGCGGCGCTCGCTGTCCCATTCGCTGTAGCTCGCGCGGATGCGAAGCGCGGACTGTGAAATGAAACCCAGGCCCCGCCACTCGAAGTAGGGGCGCAACTCAAAGACCTCGGCCATGGCGCGCAGGGCGGCCCGGTTGCCCTCCCAGGGCACCACCCGCTTGTACTGGTTCTCGACGCGCGCATCCCCCGCCTTCAGCTGGCGCAAAATCAGGATGATGGCTTCGAGGATGTCGAGCGGTTCGAAGCCGGAGACGACGATAGGCTTATGCTCGTGAGCGGAAATCCAGCCGTAGGGGCGGCAGCCGATGACGGTAGAGACGTGTCCGGGGCCGACAAAGGCGTCGAGACGCATGTCCGGAGAGTCGAGAATGGCGCGGATCGCGGGAATGATGGTCACGTGGTTGGAAAAGACGGAGAAGTTGGGGACGCCGGCCGCACGTGCCCGCATGAGGGTGAGTGCAGTCGAGGGAGCGGTGGTCTCGAAGCCGATGGCGAAGAAGACCACGTGGCGTTCGGGATTCGCCTGCGCGATCTTGAGCGCGTCAGCCGGGGAATAGACGATGCGCACGTCCATGCCGCGGGCCTTGTGTTCAAGCGGACTGCCGTGGGCCCCGGGCACACGCATCATGTCGCCGAAGGCAGTGAAGATCACGCTGGGATCCTGTGCCAGGGCCAGACCATCATCAATGCGGCCCATGGGCAGCACACACACCGGGCAACCTGGACCATGGATGAGTTCGATATTTTCCGGCAAAACGTCTTTCAAGCCGAAGCGATAGATGGCGTGGGTATGCCCGCCGCACACTTCCATGATCCGATAGTGGCGGTTCGGGTCCCGAAGACGGCGGATCTCTTCGGCCGCCTTGGCAATCACCCCCGAATTGCGGAACTCATCGACAAACTTCATATCGGGCCTCAACCGTTCTGGGAGTCGTCGCGAGCGCCGCTTCCCGAACCATAGCCGCTCACTTCGAGCATCGCGGATTCGGTCTCGCCGAGCGCCGCCAGAGTGCGCATCTGATCGAGCGCGTCCTGCTCGCTGATCTTGCTCATGGCAAACCCGACGTGAATGAGCACCCAATCGCCCACCCGGGGAGGATCGTCCTCGAGAAGCCCAAGGTCCACCTTGCGGCGGACTCCGCTTACCTCTATGACCGCAAGGTGACTGGAGTCGGGAACCCGCTCCACGATTCTTCCCGGAATGGCTAAGCACATGCGCTTTGGTTCCTCCCTGCCTTCAACCAGGACGTGCCATGAGGTCGAAGGAAAACTTCAGTTCGTCCTTAACCCGCAAAACTCCCCCCACCGAAACCAATCGGATGCTGTAATCGCTCTGCCGGACGGTGAACTCCCCGGAGGCGCGCAGGCCGTTGCCGTTCCCATAAGCCCGCGCGGGGATCGAGTGGCCGCGCGTGACTCCATGCAGCGTAAGGTCGCCATTCAATACCACCGAGTACTGCCCTTCTCCCGTCACGCGGGCGGAAATGCGCGAGCAGTCGTAGCGGATCTCGGGATAACGGTCCACTTCGAGCACGTCTTGACGCATAGTCTGTTCGATCTCGCGGCGGTCTTTGTCGCTGACCTCGCTGGCCACCTCCAAATTGTGCGGATCGATCCGCAGCGAGAGGCGGGACCCGTCCACCTGCTGCGGGCGGTAGTAGATCTCCGCTTCGAAATCGCGAATGGCGATGACGGGATTGTGGCCAAAGGGCGACAACAGGCCGGCGGCAAACGCCTGCACTTGAAACCGGCTGATGCGCGGATCCACAACCAAGTGGACGGCATCGTCTCCGGCGTTGGCGACCGACGGATTCGCGGGCGCTGGCAACGGTTCCTCCTCCGCTCGGGATTCGAAGTTCTGTTCCCATCGGGAGACAATGGTGGCAGCAGTTTCCCATGTCCCCGCAGGGCGTACTGTCAAACTCACATGTTGCGCAGGCGCATGTAGCGCTCGATATCCGGCAGTGCCGACTGCGCCAGGTTGCCGATACCCATTTGACCCAGATATTTGCGAACCAGGGGATTAGAGAGAATGAGGCCGGCGCCAAACACCATAAGCGCCACCCCACTGAGAAAATACAGGGTCTGGTGGTCACTGGTTGCGCCGAAATCCAAATTGCTGTGTTCCATCACTGTCGCCACGGCAGTTCTCCTTATTCTTGACTTGAAGGCCGGGAGCCCAGCGGTTCCCCGGCCAGAATCTTCTCGACCAGCGATTCGACCAGTTCCACGGCGGGTTCGATCGCCGCCCGAACTTGACAACTCAATCCCATGCGGCCTTCGTCCGGACCAAAGCTGGCAGGTTCGCATCCGACCAGCACGACGCGCTTGACGGTGTCGCCCAGGGAGCGGGACAGGCGCAAAAGGTTCACCGGATTCATGGCGTGCGGTTCGACGGCGCCTGCCTGGGGAGCGAACTCGGGCGACTGCACATCCAGTTCGAGGACGTAGAGCGTGCCCGGAGCTTCTCCGCGCGGACAGGCATCCACCAGAATGGTGGCGTCCGGCCCTTCCAGAAGTCGACAGGCCAGATCAAATCCCCGAATCCCGAAGTCCAGGGCGCGCACGCCCGCGGGTAATTTCTGTGCCGAAAGGCGGCGCACTACCTCCGGCCCGAAGGCATCGTCGCCCAGAAAAATGTTGCCGATGCCGGCCACCAGGATGTGGGCGGCTGCGCGCACGCCGGGCTGATTTGCCGGAAGCGCGACAACCTCGTCGGGACCGAAAAAGAACCGGTGCCCGGGCTGACGGAAAAGACCGAGATCGCTGCCCGGATCGTCCTCCACCACTACGCAGATGTGAAGCTTGCCCTCAAAGTCCTGCTCAATGCTTTCGACGGTTGCGGCCTTCCCGGCGAGGGCAAGGTCGAGCACATCGCCGCCGGATTTTGGCAGCAGCTGCACCCGGTCCCCCGCACCGACTTCGCCCGCTCGCACCCGCACTCGGTCGACCGCTGTCTTTTCCTCCAGGAGTTGCCATTCCCATTCGTTCATGGCGTCGTCTCCTTGAGAGGCTCGAGACTGCGGACCGCCGCGTGGAGCCGGCTCCAATGTTCGGGTGAGAGCGCTTCGGTCCGTTCCAGGATGGCGCGCCCCCGCTCGTCGCAGGCACGCATTTCACGCTTCTCATCGTCGGTGAGAGTCAGAATACGCAGAGAAAGGATCTCGTCGATTTCGGTGGCGTCGAACAAATCGCCGGGGCTCTCCTCGGCGACCTGCGGATAGTCGTACAAAATGATGGGGGAGCACAGCAGGGTATCGCGTGCCCCAGCTTCGCCCACCAAGACCGGCCAAAGCCCGGAGTTCGAGCAAGCCGAAGCGAGGGCCTCGGCATCGGGAGGAGGATCAAGCAGCGAGACGAAAGCGCCGCCCTCGACCCCCAGTACCAGGTGCGTCGAGAGGAAAGAACTGGGAAGCACATCCTCGCAAGCCGTCTGAGGGGAAGCGACACAATCGCTGCCGTTCGAGACATGGAGCGTGAGCTTGCACGTACCCTCATGCGGGGTGAGGGCTGACACCGATACCGAACCCCGGAGCGCGCAGGTCTTGCGGACAACTGCACCCGCGAGATGGCCGCGGTGGTCCTGAATCAATTCGACAGACTGGCGGGCAGGCAATTCGAACCAGTGTGTCATGGTCCTAAAGCAGAGCTCTTTGAGGGGGAGGGTCGGGGTCCAAATCTCGTTTTCTTCAACTTCCTTCCACGTCTGAAAAACCCGCCCGTCCACTTCGAGCGATGCGACTGGTTCGATAGGTCCGGTGTCGGCTCCCGGGGAACTGGCGGCGGGAACTTTGCCCACGGACCGCTCCACCAGGCGCAGAAATCGCAGGCAGACCTGGAGTATGCCGTCTTCCCTGGCCTCGGCGAGGCATTGCGTCTCCAGCGCGCTTGGCTCGGGGTTGCCCGCGCGACGGTATGCCTCGGGATACACGGCGCCGAAGTTGAAGCGGCGCTGGTTCTTGATCGCCGAGGGACGGTAGGGATACAGCAAATAGCCTTCGTAAAGAACCGCCTTCGCGATCTTCTCCACGGGCTGCAGATTCATGCTCTTACCACTGCGCCGGGCGCTTCGGCCAGCAAGCTCTCCAGGGCCTGATCCCAGCCAGCCAGGC
>Ga0123355_10015172_pt1 | contig 12095 bp, 7 predicted proteins | sample TergutEmb28metaG_3_FD_89872 | JGI IMG/M metagenome (GOLD analysis project Ga0123355, IMG submission 89872) | Embiratermes neotenicus P1 segment gut microbial communities from Petit-Saut dam, French Guiana - Emb289 P1 | ecosystem: Host-associated > Arthropoda: Insects > Digestive system > Gut ... | reverse complement strand
TGTGTGTGTGTGTGTGTGTGTGTGTGTGTGTGTGTGTGTGTGTGTGAGAGAGAGAGAGAGAGAGAGAGAGAGAGAGAGAGAGAGAGAGTGTGTGAGAGTGTGAGAGAGACAATATCTGTATAAACCCAGCATGTGTTTGCAGAATAGTATGGGAACTTTATAAGTACTGGCTTGTTGTGGTGCTTCACAGTTCTTATGTTTGATGTTGTTCATTGCAGACAACAAAGTGTATGTGTGGCACATCAAGCGTGAACTTCCAATTGCTACTCTTACTGGCCACACACGTACAGTGAACTGTGTTTCCTGGAATCCAGTACATCACCAGATGTTGGCTTCCGTTTCAGATGATTGTACAATCAGAATATGGGGTCCTGCTAATAGTCACCGTAACCCAAGACCTAGATCTGGTAATAAATAGTTTGAGACACTTGTTTTTATAAGCCACTTTAATTAATATGTTTGAGATTAATAACTAGTGCATGTCACCCAGATTTTCCCCACAGATCAGATCAGATAAGCAAATATTTTTAGCATGGTTTTAGACTGAATAACATTGACTTTTTTGTGCACTTGTGTGCCTTGTCTCTGTATTGCATTTCTGTTCCTCGTCAGTTTTCAAATGGTGCTACCTATTACCTTGACTGCCTGATTTTACTTTCTACAAATGTAAGCTTCTTGACTGAAGAAAGTAATACTGGGGGTACATATCACCTGAGGCCATAGTGTCTGTTTTGCTACATATGTGGAACCAAATTTTTGAGCAAAAATATATAAAAATTCCCCACATGGCCAAGGATGACATCTGTGGAGCACAGATTTTCCAACAAAAACAGTTTGAAGCTCACATGCATCCTCCATTTTTTCCACACTGTCCTTCTTATGATCCAGGCCCTTGTGCATGATTTCTAACATGCATTAAGACTTGACTCCATTAATTAATTAATCAAAATTACATTGATTAATAACCATAATCACAATACCAATTATGGCAATAATAGCAGCAACACAGTTGCATGCAGTGTGCAGAGAATAAATAAATGGTGTACTGTGTGCAAAAGTTGTGTTTTTTGCTATAGTCTGTAAGATATTGTTATGTATGTTGGTTGTTGCAAGAATTCATTGTCACCATTTGTCACTACAGGCAGGTCTTGTTTTACGCCAGGGTTATATTCCTGAAAAACATGGTGCAAATTGAATGCAAAATTCTCATTTGAAACATTGTATTTCCTGAGGGTTAGGGCATTGACACCCCCATCCTGTATAATGCCACTAGTGGACATACGGACATATAGAGTATGTATATACTGTATATAGAGTGTATATACATTTCTATACAGTAGACATACATTTATATACAAGTATGTATTTATTTATTTCTAATGCAATAAAAATGTAAGAGACTGGTATACATAGTTTTTGGCATGGTTCGTTCTGATAGGACTGTGGTAGTCTTGCTACACAAACAAACACTTTAGTTCTTGACTTAGCGCTTTCTTTAATTCTATCAACATTATCACGAATTGTATGTGTGCAACTGTGAACATTTCTAACATTACGGTATGTGTCAACAATTCATTCACCTTTTTCAAGTCAGCTGATTGCATCTGATAGTTCTTCAGTACTGATTGTTTTTTGCCAGTGTTTCTCTTGGATTGCACTAGGTGATGTAGATGCATGTTTCTCACTCATTTTGTTAGCAAAAGTGAATACTGTTGATGAGAAAACTACATGAGCTCTGTGCTTATGTCACCAATATAGTCAATCCCTACATTTCACTGATGGTGTGACAGTGACGTCACTTATTGCTAGGTTCCTACAGAAGATGAGTGCAGCCAGGGATTATCTATGCCAAGTGGCATTAAACCGAAAATCATCCCTTAAATTAAAAAAATGGTGCAAATTTCAAGTTGCATTAAAGTGATATTGCGCAAAAGAAGAAATCACATAAAACAAGACTTGCCTGCAATCACCCGTATTCACAGTCATTATAGAAACATCACCTGTGAACAGGAACCTTAAATGAATAATGAATTGTTTGTAGTTTGTAAATTAATTAAAGTCACTGTAGCAAAGTTGATGTTGCAGTCATATGTCATTGTCTGACATATTTATGTTGAGAAAGAATAGCAATGTGTTGCACCCACTCGCTGATGGAAATGGAGGGAAATGTGAATGTACACAGCATTTTCAGTAATTTTAAAGTATTTGTGTTTAGTTGTGCAATGCAGTGAAGCTGGTGTTGAATAGAATGAGCTTGCAGACATGAGCAGTGACACATTTTTCACAAATGTGTCGTATTATTTTCAGAGGTAGAGTACACATTTACCATGTTTATATTATCCCATATTTACATTATCTCTATTGGATGTTAATGCCACACTTAAAGAGGGTTTATTTTAAGTGGCATTTTTTGTAAGACATGTTGACCGTGGAAAATGAGGACTGTATTACATTGGGGTTCTGAGGAGACCATAGATATTTAGAAATGCGAACAGTACATTATAGTAACAAGTGAAATTTTGCATTTGGTTGGTGAAAAAAACCAAAAACATGAAATTACTGTGCTAGACTGCAGTTCCTTACAAACTTTTGAACAAAAAAAATTCATTTGATAGAAGTATGTGATTTATTTTATATAAAAAAAATTCCCAGAACTCATAAATTATCCTGCCATGTCCTGTGATTGTTGACTTCAGAATGAGAATACAGTTAGTGATTCTATCACTGCATTGTATGAATTGATTTGTTTTCACACATGGAATAGATATAAAGTGAGACGGTTTATTCTTACTGCAAGACAATAGGTGTTTCATTGTAACGCACACTGTGGACATGCAGGAATATGATTTGTGTTGTAAATTAATCTGCATGGTGTGGACTATTCAAAGTAAAGATTCTAGTTGCTCATCTGTCCAAGATACTCTCTGTCGTTAAGGATCATAATCATGCCCACCACCAGACTTGTGAGCTAGATGAATGTGGTGTCCACTTCTGTCTGATGGTAAATATCTCTGAGGTTTTTGAATCTAAGTTTTGCGTATCTCATCAGTGTTACAGATAAGGTGGACAGACATCTTTTCGCCCTTGATTGAATGACAATTTATTAGGTGGTGAATATTCATCATCAATGTTCTTGCTGTATAATTTTTGAGCCTCCACCATTTTACCTTTGTCTACTGGTTTGGTATGTAAATTTTAGCATGTGGTGTATGAAGAACATGCATATTATTTGAACAGAAAAAGGTGAAATTATGAAATAAGAGATTATGCAGCATGTCTTAGAAATGCAGCAAATTTCCATGTTGTATAAATATATAATATGAATTTTAGTGATGCTTTTATGTGTTGTTTAAAGATTAGTCTATCTTAGTACCGTGTTTTTGCTTCAGCACAAACTTTTAAAATTCATTCCATATCTCATCTTTCATTGAACGGAGCAATGCAGTTAATGCACCCATTGACTTATTTCAGGTTACTTGGGAGATGCACCCTCATCTTCTTCGTCATCATCGAATGGCAGTGTGTGGCATGACATGGGATCATAGTAGTTGCAGTTGTGTGGTACCCTCCCATCCCCTTCTTGCACCTACCCTATGCTCCCATCTCTTCACTGTGGTTTACACAAATGTTGAACAGTCACGTGAGCATATTAACTGCCACTGCAACATATTACCAGACACTTCCTGCGAGCAGGATTTTGTCATCTGTTTGTAGTGGAAAAATACAGCGTGTGTGTGTGTATGTATGTGTGTGTGTATGTATGTATGTAATATACATGGATTACCCAGTTATAACTGAAAACATAATGGATGAACCAGAGTCCTTAATAGTAAATATTCGTGCAACTAGAGGACAGCTGAAGAAATATGGTTGGAAAGCATACTTTCTCTACCTTAATTTCAATAACATCTTGCCTTAAAAGTATGGTATCATTTCATAACTTGTATTTTATGAATTTTATTATTAGTGTTGCTGAGAATGATGGTGTATTTACACTTCCAAAGTCAACTTTGTAGAGAAAGTACTGTACCAAGTTGCTGATAAATCATGTCACCACCAGACCAAGTGTATGTTAACTGCTAATCCAGTTGCATGCCAAGTAATAATTTTATGTTGAGTGGCTCTTAATTTCTGCTGATGAAAACGTGCAGTATAAGATTGTTGTGTGTGTGAAGGTTTGAGCTTTAGCTGTTGAAGTCTTGTGTGTTGCATTGTGCTGTTGTGTTTCATAGACATTGGTCTTTTAAAGTTGCTGTATTAAACAACTTTTGTCATGAACACTGTTTCAGAGCAACCACTTGAGAAATGGTGGTGTAGCCTATATCAGATTTGTTTAATATTTAATTAGTAAGTAAGACTTCTCATTTACAGTTATTTGGGAATGACACCAAGTAGGGCTTTAAGTCTTGTATTTTGAAAGAACTAGATATTGTTGTGTGCAAAACTCAATTTGATGGGAATGTAGATAGTATATATACTGTATAAGGATGGTGTAATTCAGTGTCTTTGTAATATAATTCTTTTGTATTACTTGGGAAGTGTGCATTCATGGCTGCAGTGGAAGGCCTGGAGCACTAGCAGAGGAAGTGGTATAAGTCAGCGCTGAAAATTCTGATATGTCTTTTGTCTGGATGTTACTGTATTGACAAATGCAATTCTATTGGCCACTTATTACATCACATTCCCTATTCTTACCTCAAGGGAGCTGGCATATAGTCAAATATTTGTTGATACGTTGTGATGGTTATTGGACTGTGCTGTTGGTTAGTGAAGAAGATTTTGTTGCAAAGAATTGTTACTGCTGATATCAGCCTGTCACTACTTATACATTGTTACAGTATACTCCTCTGATCCTTGATCTTGGTTATCTGATTTTAAACTGGTTCAACTAGTAATCCACCCTGCGAAATTTGGCTGTATTTGAGCAGCAATCGTATGTGGTAAGACTTATCGGAAGGATGGAGGGTTAAGTGGTGACTCTTAATTCTCGTGCATAAATTACCAGAAATTTCAAATTGATTGTTTACTGTACCATGTCTCTTACTTTCCAGCAATAATAAATATATTTTTAGGTCATTAATTTGTCACTGATGTTGGTGACATTTCCAGATGTGATGTTGTAGTAACTGCATTTATATTGAGTTTGTTGATTGCAAGCATTGGAACTTACATTGTGTGGACTGTAACATTCTATGTTTGGCTATGGGTTTTGGAAACAGATAGCTGGGGATTGAAATACATAATGAAGTTCCAGTATAAGGATTTAAAGTGTAGTTGCAAACATGCATAGTACCAACTGTTTGTGTAAATTAAAAGTATGTTTTCTGCTTATTAGCAGTAACAACTTTGAAATGCAGTGTGGTGTAATCTGACTCATCAGAGGTATGGCGTGGTTTTTTTTTTAGTAGTTGTATATAATAGACATAGATTGTATGTATAGGGCCTACCTCCTGAATAAAAGTGCAAAAGAAATATAGTTGTTCCTAGAGCTGGGGACATGACCTGTTTACACGTTCTAAGGGCATTCAGTCTTAATACTAGATAATACTAGACATAGGTACAGAAATATTTCTTTGCTACATTTGTGGTAAGTTCAGTGACTTCTTTAGCTTTCCATTTCTTGTATCCAAGTTCTGAATATATTTTAATTGGTTTTTGTCAAGTTATAAAGAGTGATTATAATCTTTGATTAGGTAGGAGAATGCAGTTGAGTTTGAGGTTCTTTCCTGAGAATGGAATAGTGAAAACTTTAAAGACGTAATGGTAGAAGTGAGATTACTGCTTTAAATCCTAATAATTTTCCCTACAAGAGGAAGGGTAGGAATTTAAAGTATTACAGTATAAGTTACATATTTCTTGCCATAATGCAGGTGCACAGAGTTTATATTTAGAATTTCAAGCAGCAAAATTAATTCCTTAGCCAGTGAGCATTTCCATCAATAAATATGATATTTTACAAGTTCTGTATGGAAAGATAGTTTGTTGATCATTACAAATACACAAGGTAAAATTTTGTAGGCATTACTGGGATTGTTATTTGAACCCTTATCTGAAACATGTTCCTTTTCTTTTCCACTACATTAATAATAATTTTTGTGGGGACTGCTGTGATTGTAAATTGCATTAAATGATTGTATGTATTCAAGAGAGTTTTTTTTTTAATTGAGGGTAATCACATTGCATACTGTTGTTTCTGTACAATATGAAGGTAAAGCAAACCATAAATGTACTGGAAAAATCAGAAACATTTCTGTCCCATCCCTCTTTATGCTAGCAATGACAGAGGCTGCAGTGGACAAAGTTAGATCAGTATGACATGTATTCAACACTATGCATGTAGATGTGCAGTGTCATAATAACAATTTTTTGCATTTTTCACTCTTGAGGTTACTTGTTGCATTAACCATAACAAATATTAAGTCATATTAAAATGACTGCGAGAGAACATTTTTCTAACATTTTATTATTTATATATAATCCGTTGTGAATTTCTTAATTACTACAAACAGATTTCATGTTTTCACACTATTTGCATCTGTGTAACTTGTGTTAGTATGTTTCAGTCACAATGAAGAAAGGAAATGTCTTGTGGGATAAACATCCTTTACTTTGTTCAGAAAAAGTGTAAAGTGTCTTATGGTGTAAAGGTTCTGTTTCAGTCAAAGTATCTATTTGTATATCCAACAGGTTTTTTAACCTAATATGGATCGCTTGAATGTAAGAAATAAATAAATACACAGCACATAGCATGGAGAATTTCAGCAGCTGAATTATGCCACTGATTTTGATACACAGTCTCAAGATAAATGTGTTAGATACACAACTGTGGGTGTACTTTGAAATGTAGAATTGCATTTCTTCTTTTGCAACAGACAAATGATGAGGAGTGGAAAAATATCTGTGAAAATCTAGGTGCTGTCACGAATTTAGGATTTCAATTGCTTAGTTTTCAGACTGTAGGAACAAATATCTTCATCCATGAATAGTATTGTGTTGTATTTTATTGTATAGCTTTCTCTTGTTTTTGTGTTGAGACACCAGTCATGTTCTGGAGACTCTTGATTATCCACAATAATGGAAGGTATAAATGACACAAATAATGTGGGATGGCACATAACAAGTACTGTAAACTTTGCTTTGAAATTAGTGTTCCTCAGTACAGTGGAATGCACTTTGGAAATTCGCTGCACACATACAACAAAAGAGCCATACTTAAGGTGATGGAAATACTGTTTGTAGTATTGCAGAATGGTTCCTGTGTATTTAAAAAATAGAATCACTGAGTTTTATCTTGACCATTTTGGCTGATGTTACATAACATGAATTTGTAAAATATTACATCCTTGTAGTCTGTGTGATTGAGGGATAAATACCACTCAAGATCAGATGAGCAGCTGATTTGTCTTTCAGGAATTAAAGGTGTTTCTTTGTCATCACACTTATCTGGCTATGTGTTTGCTGGATAAAATCGCTGATTGTCATTACAGTATAACCAAACCCATACAGGCAGTCTCAGATCACTGTTTTGTGTTCCTAGTTTTGACATTCTTGCAACTATGTGGTAGCAGCTTAGCTGCCAAAATTATTTCCTAAAAAGAATCCAAGCATTTGTTTTCATCATAGTCTGGAAATATCTTTGTTCATGATTTGATTACAGTAATCAGTCTTACCGTCTGCCATCCCCATGTTATATATGTGACAGCTAATGGCACCAGTGCCTACGATTTAGTGCAGCGGAGTACTTTGTACATGCTTTTCCCCTGTCCATTATCAAGTAACTTTGTGTGTATATATACTAACAGAACGTCTGCTTCTTATGACGCACGATTATTTGGAAACAGAGCTTTGAACGTGATACTGTCCATTTACACAGTGTTTTGACTAAAGGAAATTAACATTGTAATGAGTTTTCAGTTTCTATGAACTTCTCTCTCTCTCTCTTCCCCCCCCACCCCATCCCAGCATCTGGCTACGTGAAGCTTAATCTGGGGTGAAGTGTTGGCATTGTCGGCACAGTATAAATTACCCTTTCATTGTATGACTTGCAGGAATGTACAGCATGTGCCATTTTGAAATCCAGTGTTTTTGTTTGGAAATTTCCATAGGGGACATTTTTCATCAGCCTTATAATGTTTTACTATCTCTTGAATCTTCTTTTGACAGAATTCTGAAAGAATTTGTTTCATTTGCACCTGTCACATTTCCACTTAAATTTTTTCTTCCTAAATTGTAGTTTTGTGAGTGCCATAATACAAGATGAGAAAGGTCGTTTTCCTTATTTTTTGCATTATCTCCATATGTTTCCAAAACTGTGATGGAGGATTTTGTCTCATACAGATTCCTTTTTTGCTCTTTGTTGATTGAACCATATTAACACTGTATTTCCTTGGTTTTCATGTTGACTATTTGATTGACACCTCAATAAGCTACATTTTAAGTCAGAACAGCTTGGTTAGCTTACTGATTAGTTGTATTTTTGTTTGTGTTACAGCCAGTTTGCCTATTCTGTCAGTGAAATCTGTTGTCCAGAAGTATTGTCTTCAAGTTGTGTCTTATCTCAAGTTTTTGTTGTATTATGTACTGTTTCTTTACCATTTTTAAAGTGCACAGTAAAAAAGTTAACACCACAGTAAAATATCAGTTATTTGAGTGATGTTATGTGCACACACTGTGTTAATGAGAAGTTTTATCACCACCCAGTATCTTTTGTGAACTTGTTGCATGAATGGTAGTAATGAAGATACATTTTGTGTAAGTGAGGGATTTGTAATAAAAATATTTAAAGGACTAGTAAGATAATTGGAGAACTAGAGCCTGGTTTCATCTTTGAAGTACTTGAACACTCTAGATATATACTTGCACATAATCGTTAACTTCGACGAATAGATAGTGGCATTTCTGACAGGTCTATGTGAATAATTGAGAGTCTACTGTAAGTCTATAGTTTTCATGAATAACTTGTGTTCAGTTTTTAATTCACTTGAAAGCAAGAGAGAAATATGTTTTAGAATTCAGAATCTGAACAGTGTTTTGTACATGAAATGCACAGAAACTTCACTTTTGAAGTAGAATGTCTTTTGTTCTGAGCGTGTTCCAAAGTTTGTGTGTCAAATGTGAATTGATCCATGATGGAAAAATACAACTAGGCTTTAAAGAGGTAATGATGTACTTCTTATAAATGTTTTAAAAGTTGGTTTCATACTTGGTTACCCATGTAACTAAGTACTGTGGACTTTTTCCCACCCTTGTGAATGAGTGGTAATAATGTCTATATTTGGAACATCCTCTGCATCCTAAGGTAGTTGAGCGTGTTATGCAGTTTAAACTTGTGTGGTTGTTGCACTTCTGTATATTTCATTATGACTGTGGAAAAACTGTGGATGTTTTTGTGCAGCATCTGAGGTTCTAGTGATAAAAGTAATTCACCCAAGCCTTTGTGAGCATTCTGCATCTGCATATTGATGTAAATGTTTCCACATGACTGTACATATTTCATTATTGATAAATTCATCAGGTTCTCCATTTTCCTTTGTTGATAAGAGATAATGTTGCCTTAAATATCCATGAGATGATTTCATACTCAGTTGTTACAGCTGTCGTGAAAATAAACTTCACTGAGCAATCTGTTCACCAGATTCATTTGGAGATTGATGAATCATCATGTAGTTGGGAAATTGCCTCGCAGGCAGTTACCAACTGCTTGTTGCAGCTGTAAATGCTGCGGTGATATTGAAAGAATTACAGGAACATGAAATTCATCCCATGTAGACATGTGATCTTTTATGGATATCAAGACCAATTATGTACAGATGTATAATTAAGAATTTCCATTTGTGCCAAGTTTCTTTGAATATTCACTAGTGATGTTACAGTTCAATAAAATTGTTTTTTTTTTTTTTAATTTATGTCTCCAATTTAAAATTATGCCTCTGTCAAGAAATTTGTTACCATGCATTCATTAAGCACCAGAAAAATGAACTGTTGTATTTGTAAGCCAATTGTGATCTCACAATGTAATGATTACCATCATGCAATAATTTGTCAGGGCACAGGTGATGGAAAAAGTAAAGATAACCATGTGTAGTTGACAATTATGTGTGTAAATTTTAATTTAGTATAGTTATTAATAAAATTGAAGTTATTTTCTAACTCCATTAAATTATATGCATATTTGCAATAACTATGGTATCTTCTTGTGCACAGTTTGGGTAGATTCTCATTAATTTTAGGGTCAGAAAAGTCAGAAGCATTGAAATGGCTCTCAAGTTGAATTCAAACCATAGTTTTGCTAGCTTGTCTTCAGTGTGTTTTCATTTTACACTTTGCAGGAAATAATCAGCTGTACAAATCGGTTTGTCACACACAGTGCAGAGTAGTACTGCATTATAAGCATGAGAATAGTGCTCACTCAAGGAATAAGTAATGTCTTACATGTGAGAAAATTATGTCGCCAGTGTTTCAAGTAGCTTTAAGAGATCTTCCTTGTTTTATCAAGACATTTAAGTAATTGGAGTTGATTGTGTTGTATGATGTACTCTTTGGGAATGGGAACCTAACATGAGTTTGCAATGACATTGGTGTAACCTTTGTTTGTCACACAATGAAAAATGATGAAATATGTTTTAATTAATAAATCCGTTTATTTCGTCTAATGAAAGATATGGTTGAATTAAAAATATATAACTAAACTTTAGAAAGTTAATTTTGTACTGTGAATTTTATTATTTTTATTAAGTGAACAAAGTTCACAAGTAAATAAAGAATTTATGTCCCTTTGAAAGACTTTATTTCAGTTGATATCCATTTCTTGTAAGACGTATGGCTCTTTAGAGTATCATTATTGCTGTTTATTAGCTACTTCCATTTGTTTCTTCCACTGAACAGAGTGCAGTCAGCTGTCGATTACTTGGAGTGATGGTGAAGACAAAACTTGCAGAATGTTCTATTCCTTCATGTTTTACAAATCAGACTGCCTGACATATTCAGATTTAGACCAAAATTGTGAAAATGTGGATCTGTTGGAGATTTGGCGGACTTGTTCACTTGTGATACAACACAGAAGAGATGTAGACATACATCCCAGCCCAACATGGTGTTTGAAATGATCTAAGTATTTGTGCAGTCAAAATTTCCTCGATACTTGGAACTGTAGCCTGTTTCCTATGTCACCCTACTATAACATTTTTCATAAATTGTATATGGGTAGTCTGATTAATTCAGAATTAGAGGTATGTGATAGAAGAGTGAACATAGATAGCTGTACAAGGTGTATGAAAATGTAAGATCTTTTGCATAAGCACACAATTTTAAGCTGTTGTGTGTGTGTGTTTTTTTTGAACTGCCGGTAGTACTACAGTAAGCAGTGTTGTACGTTTGCACTGTGATGTAAAGGTGTATAGTTTTGTTGAAAAATCAGTGTGACTGGAGAATCATCATATGTCATTTGCAATTTGAAAATTGTTTCGTCATATTTACGGGAATTCAATTCCTAAATCATCTGTTCCATAGTAACTAATCTGATTAGGTAGACCTGTTACCTAAACACATTTGATGCCAGTGGGATATATCAAGAAGTACTGGACCCATCTTTAGCATGAAATGTGAAAAATGTGAGATACAAGGTTCTTACTGCAATTTTGCTGAAGATTTCAAGTGTAATAGGATGTGATGCTGTGTTGCTAGGTGAGTAGTTTCCAATATTCTGAAGGATCGTAGTGTCAGAACATTGTAAACACCTCACCCAACAACAAAGACATGGAGTTTCAGGTGTGAAGAAACTAAAGTACTAGATCAGTAAGATAGTATGTTACACTGAATAATACAGGTGTGCCATATCTTTACAGTGATATGCAAATTGATCATGCACCGTGGTGTGACATTTCTACGTACCTTGGAAGCTGTTGAATGCTTTGTAATTTTCCACTGTGTGGTACCATTTATGATGTTTTCATATGCCTATGAATTGTTTATTTTGAGCAGGAAGATAGAATCAACCATTGGCTTGCTAGTCTGTTGCAGAATTTACATCTGCCTCTCCCCCCCCCCCCCCCCCGCCGGGGGCTTATTTCTGTCCCTTCGCCGGCCTTCGTCCTGTT
>Ga0123355_10015171_pt1 | contig 12095 bp, 5 predicted proteins | sample TergutEmb28metaG_3_FD_89872 | JGI IMG/M metagenome (GOLD analysis project Ga0123355, IMG submission 89872) | Embiratermes neotenicus P1 segment gut microbial communities from Petit-Saut dam, French Guiana - Emb289 P1 | ecosystem: Host-associated > Arthropoda: Insects > Digestive system > Gut ... | reverse complement strand
CACGCATGCATGCTTGCATGTGTGCACAGTGTTTGCTGCTTGATATCTGCATAATTAAAAAGCAACAGCCTCAAGTTTTTCACTCATGATGTATGAGAGAGATAGCTCACAACCCTGTCTACTCATGTGCAGTATGTAATGGAATTCCAAAACATTGTACATGGAAATAGTTGCATGTCACAGCACACAGTGGATGTAGCATTTCAGTTTTTCTCACTATATAGGTAATGCCAACAATAGTTGATACTCTTGACTTTCTCGCAGATGATGAGGCAGATGGGTGGCTTAGGAGGTGGTGGTGATTCAAAGCCCAGTTTCAATGACCTTGACCCAGAGTCCGATTCTGACGACGAGGAAATTCCTGACTTGGAGTGATGGCCTGATCCACAAACAGTCGGAACCAAGCATAACGGTCAATATTTTTCCTCATCGGTTGCCATTTAAAGCCTGAGATGGGAAAATGGACAAATAAAGTTACACCCATTAACAGGCCTGTTGTTCAGCTGTACTTGTACGTTAATAACAGGTTGGATACCTTCTTGATGCAGTTCAGATCACTGTTAAATACCTTCTTCAAATGTGACATAGCAACAAGCCTATTTAAGACTAAATCAAATTGAAATATGATATTTACATGTCTTGCACATGTGACCAACTCGAATGCAGGCATTTGCCAGGAGTGACTAAATAATGGGTTGGAAATTTCAAAGCAAAGTAAATTGTGTGTTATTATTGTTTTGGTAAATTTCAGGGACTCATTACGAGATACGTGTGTCTCAGTGCCCCAGGTGAATGCTCTTAATCTCATTGTAGAATATTGTTAGAACTCGTGTTCTGTAATATACATGAAATTATCTTTGTTCCCACAACAGCTTCTTGCTTAATGAATTTTTAATTACAATTCATGTTTTGATTTGCTTGCAGTGATTCATGCCTTCTTTCATTCCCAGTTTGTCTTTCTTTTATTGTAATGCAAAGTTTCCAAAGCTGGTACATCATATGGTTCTCCCTCTGGGACATTGGTTCTTGTTAAGGGCAGAGTTTTGTTGGCATTTTCCCACACATTATTCAGCAAACAATTCTCTGCTGTAATAACTGTATCTCTGATGCTCACAGAGAGGATTAGGTGGAAGACAGCTTATGGACTTAATGAAGACAGTTCCCTGAAAATAAAGACAAGCTGATTGGCAGCTTGTCAGACTTCCATGTGTTTTGATTCTGTAATGCAAATGTATAATATTATTTCAGTGTTTTTATGTTCAGGGAATGTAACAACCATTGTTAAATAAATTTGATAAGTAGAGACGGAGATGTGTACCTGAAGTATACTTTTTTTAGCTTGCATTTTGGAATTTATAGCAAAATGTCTTCACACAGGAGTCTGCTCTAGCATCATACTTGAGGTGGGGGGGTTGAGATTTTAGGTTCATGTTGATGGGCAGAGTTAGTACGGTGAAATCTTGTGAAACAAAACACTAGTATAATGAATGTTTTTTTTCTGGCTCCCAATTTGCTGTGTATGTTTCCATACATTGTTCCACTTTAACAATGCCACTGTAATGAAAATATCAGTTGAAAGCAATAAAAATCCATCCCACTAAGGAAAATGGATCAGTATAACTAAATCTGTGTGAAACATCATTGAATACAGTACACACATTAGAAGGCCCACTGTATTGTGAGATGAGACAGAGGGGTCAGAGAGGAAGGGGGCATTATAAAGAAATGTGAAGTATGCTAATTTCAGAGAATTACAAGAATGTATACAGTGGTCATGACCATGGTATTTCATGGGAACAATCCCATATAAATTCATACGACAAACCCATCTTGCATCTCAGTCCCAAACAAGCAATGCAGTTACATGACTGAGGTACACAACCAGAATTGAAACCATGTTTAGACATGATTACTGAGCAAGTATTCACATTCAGCTTGGAGAGGCATGTTTACATTGGTCAGTGTGATTCAATAACATGTTTCGATATGACCAGTCATGACAAGACACTGTTAAATATCATTGCCATGCAAATAACATTTGCATTGCAAATAGCATTTGCATTGCAAATAGCATTTGCATTTTCTTTCTCAATAATTGTCTCAGCATTGTGTGTCAAATCATTTGTTGCAGTATATGCAGAACGGGGTAGAAATTGCAGGTGACTGGACACAGCTTTTGTTTTGGCAGTTTCAATGGACCTGCAACTTGACCACTGTAAATAAGTCTTTATATTTCAGCTGCCATAATGTTCAGCAGTGAGTTCTAAGTTCAAAACACTGACACAGTTCATGCTATTAGTAACAGAAAAGAACTTTACCCACCAGTTGTGCTGTCCAGACTCACAGTGGGATTGCCAGATGTAAATCTGATTGGGTATCATACAATATGGCAAAATCATTCATGATTCTGATTACTGTATGCTATGTGACACTGCTACCACTATTTTCTCACAGCAACTGTTACAGCAGATGTTTTCAAACTATACGCCACGCCATGATGCCATGTCCACCCATTCATTTTGTGTACCAACTGCACATTTCCCTATCGAGCACTGCAAACAGAATCCCACTGCATTTCAAGATGTGTGTTTTCATTCTTTTGAATGTCACCATAATGTAAATGCTTTCATGATAAGTTTGTCATTGGAACATCCACTGAATGGAGAGAAGTGGAAAATTATGCTGACAACTGTTCTGGACATACGAACGTGTCACATCATGGTGAGAACTTTACTACTAACTATTAACTTCCTGGGAAGTAAATAGTATCTCACCTAGTCCAAAAATTCCCTGCATTGCATGGAACCAAAATGTTCAATACTCTTCACAAGAGCACATCACTTGTCCTATTCTGAGCTAGATCAATCAAGTCCACACCTACTCAACCAATTTCTTTAAGATCCATTTAAATATTATCCTCCAATCTATGCCCTGCCCTGATTTGATCACCCAGATAATATTTGGTAACTAGTACAAATCATGAAGTTCCTTATTATGCAGTTCCTTTAGGCCCAAATATCTCACTCAGCACCCTATTCTCAAACACCATCAATCAGCCTCTGTTCTTCTGAAACTGCACTTCAGTTTCACAGCCACTGGATCAGGGGATGAGCCATGCTGCATACGTGCACTACACATCACGGCCAGTGCAGCAATGCTGGCCAATATTTCAGTGTGTTGTGATGCAAACAAATGTGCTGGAGCTGTTCAGATGTTCATTGCAGCTTGTAAAATGTTAATTACTGCTACAATTGTGAACAGCTTGTACAATGCCAAAACTGTGCCACAGGGTGAATGCAGAAGTAAAATGAAGGGGTGAAAAACTGGCAACATTTGTGCCAAAAATAAGCTGTTGTGGTGTCATTAGATTACTTTATTAGTCTGGTTCCAGACATCATTGTTGAAGAGCTCATAGAGGACATGGAAGAAGATCATGACAATAATGAAAACATCACTACTGTTAGAGAAGCATCCATCATGGCATAAAGTCTTTGGCACATCATAATGAACAAGAAAGATGCCAGATCATGTATTAAACAATGGTGGAATTCTCCAAGAAATTACTGAGAAATCACAGACTTTTTTAATGCAGTAAACGTGCTCACTTTAACATAATTTCTTCTCTTTAAATTGTTTATTATAAATACACGTGACTATAATTCCCAAATTTTTAATGCCTCATCGTTACAAAATTTCATTATAAAAAATACATCGTCACCCGCATGCTGTTATACCTACATTTCACTAGCACTGATTATAACCAAGACAATATCTTGTGGTTCCTGGATTAGACTAGTTTCTTTATATACTTTTTGCCAGTTTTCCTTAGTAGGATGCAGTTTGCTCATCCTAGCCAAGCTATATTTGATGGGTATGTGCTATTGGAGGTTGAACAAAACCTTGCAAAGTGTGTAGCCAGAAGTCTGATTCTATCAGCAAAATTTGCATTAAGGGTTGAGGTAGGGAGAAGCTGTATTATCTTACCCCACCAGAACATAACAGAGATGCCTAAAGCCAACATTCATGAACATCTGAGATCAACAAAATTTACACATGTGTCAGATACCAGAACTGGGAGCCAGGCCAAAATTCTTAGAGAAATGCTGAAGTGAAGGTAAAGTCACCCTTGTACACACCATGAAATCATGCAGGGGACGTAGACATATAGATCGACTCATTCTTGGCCTGAGCACTGGATGGAGGTGAGTGGTCACCCTCATACCCCAGCCACTTGTGGAAAGAGCCCCAGGTACCACTGAACAGAAGGCTTAGTGAGCCCCAGGGTTGGTCTAAAACACTCTGGACAAAATTTGTTGCCCCTGCTGGGATTCATACCCCCAAATCATCCAGCCTGTAGCCTAGTTGCTGCACAAATTCTGGTATCCTGGCTCCACAGAAATGCTAAGCTGTAAGAGAACTCATATTCTTCAAATTATAAGTACCTCTCAATAGCCAATACTATCATTTTTACAGATTTCTACTTCTTGGTAAAGAATAGAACACAAAAAGCATTTTTCAGCATAATGAGCACAGGCACAATGGGTTTGATATCCCCAGTCATGTAAATCACAACATTCCACACCTTCCTGCAGGACAATGAAGTAACTTACTGGGAAATGCTTCTGGGTTCAATATTAACCAAAGCTGCAACTTACACAACTGAACTACATTAAAATATTTCATATAAAGAGACAGAAAATTTAAAAACAGTACTGCAGAAAATACTATGGAACACAACAACAACTTTTGAAAGTACTGCACTCAGGCTTTGTTGAACTGTTTGGAAATAATGCAAAGCCTGTTGGACCAAAACAGGGAGGCTGGTTCCAGCAAACAAAGCATTTGCAGCTGGAATACGCTGACTTTATTGACACCAACAACTTGCAACATGAATACAAATGTCAATGAGAAAAATGAAGAAATATTCTTGTATCTTTAAAGATGTAAGAAATGGTATATTTATAAATCAGTCTTAAGGGGGGAGGAGGGATGTACAATAATTTCTTTTTAAAATTTACATATATATATATTTACATACATACACACATCCCTTCTCTCCCCCACAAAAAAAATATCACACAGGAAACATGAACCATACATAACACTTGCCTCCTTGTACAACAGGTCTTAGAAAATTGCGTGACTCAAAATGAAAAGTCCTGATCTACAGTCAAAACTGCTGTGCTGGGAATGGCAAGTAGGGTGGGGCACTGTTAATTCTGTATATGATGATACAAAAACCACTCAAAAATATATGATAAACTTATGTTACATGTCATATGCTATATAACATTATGCTCTAAGAGGTAGTACCACAACTAATTTTCAATTAAACTGAAATTACAACAAGATGTCTTATCAACATCCCTATTTCATAACCACTCAACACAGCAAATAACCAGAAGAATTATGATGCCCTTCATTAATTCCTCACCATCCTCTTACTTGTCACATTACATCATTTTCAAAGTTCCATTTTTGCCTCAGAATGGTATTTCTTACATGGAATAATTAATATGTATGTCTACAATTGTTAAGCACATTTGCGGTTTGTCATCGTTTTAGGGGGCCCCACTGGCAGATTAAACATAACTGTGAACACCTGATACAAACTGTTTCACAACTGAAAATTGATGAACAATACTATAGAGTTTACCTACAAGAATGCCTGGTAGGCACAACACTTTCAGGCTTTTTTCACAGAGTAAGAAAGCATCCCTTGTGTGAGATCCTGTCTGTCTATTTGCCTGTAACCTAACGCTGGTGCCCACATTGATGGAGACTTCAGAAACTTTTATGTGCAAGTCATACTGTTCCCAGAATGCCCCTGTGAATGCCATATTTAATTACTTCAAAGGTGGCAAACTATTAATGTGTACCAATAGTTCCTTTGATGTTGTCTCCTTGCACACCAGTACATTTAGTAAGCTGGTGTTTCCACTTGTAAAAGTATTGATGGAATCCTGGAATCTCTGCTTTGGAATGCTCTTCAGGATGGCTGACACATACCTGAATGTTGACACTGTCTGAAAATCTGTTGCTCATCAAAGCAGTCTTTAGTTTTTGGAACAGTCAAAAGTTTCAGTGCCAAATATGGTGGATGATCACATTGTTACCAAATTTTGGACAAAAGTCATGGACATGGAAATTGTCATGATGCAAGATCAAAGCATCATGCCAAAATTCAGTCTTCTCCAATAAACAGCCTCATGTAAAATTACCAATGTTTCCAGATAACAATGTCTGTTCACTGACCTTGCTGAAGAGGCTCAGAGTGAATAATACCCTTGTGTTCAAACAGGATAGGCAATGTACACATCATGTAACACCGAGGTGTGTTCATGTAACCACTGTTGCCATGGCAAAGAAATGGCATACTACATGTGTGTCTGTATTCTTGACTTGGTTATGCAGCATGGAAATCAAATCTTTTCTGCACAGCACTATGTTGTTCTCTGTGGTCTGTCTGGTTCTACCATATTTTTCACATTATCTGACAAATGGCATGATTTTAATAAAAAAAAATATTAAACATAAAATGTAAGTTCTGATGTTCTCTGTGACTCTTGTTTCTCATTCTGAGAATAATTCAGTGAGATATCACCCATGTACAGAGATCTTCATGTAAAGTATCCATTATTCTTGTCAGATTTTAATGAAGCTTGAATTTTCTTGAGATTTCAGAAAATTCTCCAATATCAAATTTCAAGAAAATCCATCCAGTGTGAGCTCATTTATGCTATGAGAACAGACAGTACCAAAGACAGAGAGACAGACATGACGAAGCAAATAGTCATTTTCTGCAATTTCGTGCATGTGCCTAAAAACATATCAGTGCTGGCTTCACTTCAGCTCATGACACGCATGCCTTTTTTAGTCCCTCAAAGACACACCTCTCAAAGTATTGGCACCCACCATATGCCTCTGTCTACATCTGCAGAGTTCCACTCATGCTCTTGGCTAGCACTGCACAAGATGTGATGTTAATGCAGTGCTCCAACTACCTAGCACTCATTCTTCCAATGAGACAAAAAAGGAACACCTGCATGAACACTGCTGCATTGCCACTACTGCCATAATTGCTCCAGCAACATACACATAACAGAACCACAGACATGACAAACCCTTAGTTGTATTCATCATTGACTATGCACACTACCAACAGTATATTAAATCAATACCACCAACTGCATGATAGACATAGATAAGACTATATTTTTCAAGCGTCATCCCTTTGCCAACTTTATGGATCGAAAGCCACCCAATTATACGTTTCAGCAACAGAGAGATAAGTGCTCACCACTACATTTCTGTCACCTGGAGTACTTTGGTTCATTCTCTGTCTCTATGTAAATTCCTTCAGAAAAGCTGTTTGAATAAAACTGAAACACTGCAGTACGCAAAAGCAAAAATTAACACTTGTTTATTGGGGTAACAAAGTGAAAGATCTGCTTTCAACCATAATTTCTGACGTTGATACTGCGCCTATTATCATTCACTCTGCTTTCAACCCTAATTTCTGACGCTGATACTGCGCCTATTATCATTCACTCAACATATGTGTAATCACATGGACAATTAATGTTCCGTTGATGAGTTACGAGAATGGTAACTTGTGACTCCACTGCTATGGCAAACGCAACCAATTCTGAATTTGGAGAAGATAATGATGAACGACAAATACAATAAATACTACCTACCATTACAATCAACGCAAGCATTGCCACAAAAAATCACTGCAGTACTGTGACTTAAAATTTGCCATTTCTGAGAAAGCTGAGAGATACAATTAAGTCATTCGCTGATATGTTGAACTACATGCATAGAAACAATGAATTTGAAGCACTGTCAGCTCTTGTTCACATCTGTGGAATATTTCAAGCTTGTAGTGCTTAATGCGAACATAGATTCAGTGTCATACATTCCATAAAATGTAAATCTAACAGACTGGAAGTTGAATATTTGGATGATCTGCTAAGGATTAAGACTTGTCTTTCATTAGGTTGTGAAATTAATCTACACAGTGCATGTGTTTCTAATAAGGACAGGTGAAAAAAATTTCATGAAATGTGAAATAATTTTCTTTGTTGTATTGAATTTTACAGTACCATTCAATTAATAAATATTATTAAAAGTGTGCAGTTTTTCAGTTCTCACTGTAAATATTATTATGCATATTACAAACAACTATGACAGTACCACGCAGTCGTCAGGTCATGTAAAACCTTTCTGCTCGGAGCAGTAGCAGGAAAGAACAGCCGTAAAAAAAATTGGAGGGAACGATGCCGCTGATACAGTTGCCAAGATTTTCACCGCCGTCTGGGACAGTCATTTCGGCTGCCATAAACAAATCACAACAGATCAGGGAAGGCAATTTGAGGCAAGCCTCTTCAATACATTGGCTAGCATCACCAGATCCCCTCTAGCCAGGACTACATCATGGCACCCAGATGAAATTGGCATGATTGACAGGTTAGGCCGGCAAATGAAGGCACCCCCTGCTGTGCCATTCTGACAGGCACTGAGCCGAGGTTCTACCACTGGCTCTGTTGAACACCCGCAGTACATGGAAGGAGAAGCTGCAGGTATCATCATCATCATCATCACCATCAAGAGAACTGGTGGATGGTGAACCGCTACAGTTGCAGGGCGACTGCACTGGCGTTAACCCTTTTAAACGGCAAATTAAATCCCATTTGCTGGCATTATTAGCTCACCATATTCTCCATGTTAGCAGGTTAATGACTCTCAGCTGCATCTTCACATCAAGAAGCTCCAACACAGACACCATTTGCCTTCATGTTCTAAGGACTTAGCCAGCACCTCACGTCTTCCTACAGCATGTTGCGCTCTGTTGCACCTTCAAGCCCCATACATACAAACAAGGTCCGCCACAGGGGTGATAGGACATATAGACAATCGAGATCCATGGCATCTTGGCAACAGTATCCTCAGACTGCCTACAGCCGGTATACATCATCCACCATGACATCAACGACGTTCCACCACCAGCAAGTCCAACCGACACCAAGACTCATTACATAAAGGGAGTACGCTTTTCGTATTATATGTAGGTGCAGCAGTCTCAGCACAGGGAGAGGTGGTGGTGGTGTGGCAAACGCCACTAACTAGGCGTGCCCACTGCTGATGCTGGCTGGAATGCCACCTAGCCAGCCCCAAACTTCCACTGCCTGGGTGAAATGCAGTGTTTGCAACTTGGTGATTTTCGCACTAGATCTAGAGCTCCTTCATGGTCGCTGGCGAGAAAAATTTAAAAACGTGGACGCGTTAAAGCTGTCCTTTTTAACCTAATGTAGAGTTAATTTAGTGCTTTCATTGACATTTTGGTTTACAGCAAAAGGAACGATGTCACGATAAAATTATAATAATACTGTAAACATTTCTCACTGCACACATTGTGGCTTTTTTTAAGACAGACTCTACACTCTGCCTGGTTCTGGACTTTACCGTGGATGCTATGCATATTTCCCATTCCACATATAGTGGTTTCTTTTCGGACTGTGTTTCATGCTGAATATTAATTTGGAAGTTATTAAACCCTTATATTTTTCAAAATGAGCTAACAACATACCCAAAACTTCAGAGATGAGTGGCTGAAAGAAGCTAAATACAAAAATTGGCTCCAAAAAGTGTAAGGTGACAAGAGAAGGCTTCTTAAAACAGAGTTACAATTAGCCTACCCATGGTGTTAATCAGTACAACAGTTAATATCCATGGGTGGTGGCAGCAAATACCGCAGCGTACAGCTTACATCCCAATTCATGGCTGGGTAAGCAAAAGCAGAATGACAAGAGGACTGTGCAGGGTGTAAAAATTGCAAAGTGAGCTGACAGAGCTCAGTATGAGAACCAGCCATGATGGTATAGCAAGTGATGGCAGTTGGTATGGATATATATATATATATATATATGAGACAACAGTTAAACAGTAAATGATAGATGTACAGTGGAAATAGTGACCAAACTGACAGACCTAGCAACATTCACTGTACAGACAAAGGACAACAGGGAAAACTCATACCCACCACCACCATCACCACCAGTGGTGAAGGAAATCATATCATGCCTAATCGAGGCACACATGGAAGCATGAATAGCAAACCTAGAGAAACAATTGCATAAGCTAAGCCTCAGCGAAGATTGTTTGCTTGCTTCTAACATAAAGGAATGGTCCTGGAACAAATAAGGCAAATCATTTGGGGAATTCTCGAGTTGTATCGACCAATTGGAGGTCATACACCAGTGGACAGTATCACACAGAATTAGCACAGTCAGTGCTGAATGCACAGATGGGCACAATTATACATCAAATGGGTTGAAGAACAGACTGAACCAGATTTAAAATATGCTCGCCTAAAAGAATGGCTAACAGGACACTTTCCTCAGTAATTTCCAGTTCAGTATTATCACACTCAGCTAAAGAGAGAAAAGGCAGGAAGACGGAGAATCACCTTCCCAGTCTCTGGTCCAAATCAGGGCCATAACAACTAAAACCATCAGAAAAAGTCTGGTTACCAAGCTTTTGCTTCAGGCCTGGCAACAGATAACAATCGCTTGGAAAACTAATATCATCACAATCAAAGCAGTTTCTTTAGTTACGAAATTATATACCATGTAACTTAGGTTCTAACCAACTCTCATAATACACAACAGTTCATCAGTGAAATGAAAAGGAAGAGGGAACATTTGTTCCAATTTATATGTGTACAACATCCTGTCTCTGAAGTGCTGCACACAAAAAAAATCCTCTAAAACGCACACATCAATCCTGTCCTTCATTTGCTATCTTTCTGCTTATGCATACAATTGTCAATGAGCAGCACACAGCCTAATGTAATGAAGTGTTCAGATTAACAGACATCTGCTGCCGACTTCTCAATTGTCAATCGTACAGAACATCACACATCACACCCATGACAAAAATATGGCTACATTCTCATCTTTGAAGCATTTCCACCAGTGCTGCCAAATCCCATTTGCCCATCAAATCTTTCGGGCATTACATATATGTGCAAAACCCAAAACAGGTCTCGAAAAGAATACAGCAAAATAAAGCCAATGAAAATTATGTTCATATCCAAAAGTCGCCATGTCTCAAATATACATATGCTACTTCTGACAAAATGCCCTCCTGCCTGTGTAGTGTCAGATTCAGCACTCACGAGCAACCCTGCATCCCCCTCTCCTTCCCTACTTCCTACCGGTAACATGTTTTAACATATTCATGGGAAGTCTTTGACTGGCTGGTACATCACACACATTTGAAAAGCCAATGAGCTGCATCCATGTAACTTAGAAAACTGTTTGTGAACACAAATGGGGTAAAATACTGCTGTCATTAAAACATTTTATGGAACCGCTAAATCACACAACATGTAACCATGGGGTTCCACAAAATACAGTCTGTAAAACACAGATCTACACTACACATAATAATCACAACATCAAGAAAATATTTTAACAAATCATGGCACTAGACTCTTCAATAAATAAATAATTATTTCAAGATAGCTCAAAGAGTAACTAATAGTTTCTAACAGTTGGGGCCAGTACTTCGATGTATTGATTTTATTGCTCCACTAGCACATTCGTATCATGTGGAATAGCATACTACACGCATGCATCAGGACGGTACAAGAGTAAAACTACAGGTCTCACAATGTGAGATATTATTTGCAGGTGTGCAAAGCCACTAGAATGAGTCAAAAACGTTGTGACCTTTATCAGACTGCCCATGACAGACAGGCGAGACAATGATCAAACTGAACAGTGTAAAATAATAAGGATGTAGTGCTGTCACTGCATCACTCTGGATACATGCTCCTTGGAATATAATTCCAGCAGGCTATAACTTTGACAATAAAAATATAACAAGCAATCTCTCTAAATGCCCCAACTTCATGTTCACAAAACATATTTTAATGAGCACAAAATCTGTCAATAGCTATTTTAAAGTTTTCCTTTCAATTCATTCTTAATGTCAGTGTGCACTTTTAAAATTACACCAAATACACAATTTCTAATTAGTACATACATTAGATGAGTTTCTTCTACATGTTTTGGTATTGATTGATT
>Ga0123355_10015170_pt1 | contig 12095 bp, 8 predicted proteins | sample TergutEmb28metaG_3_FD_89872 | JGI IMG/M metagenome (GOLD analysis project Ga0123355, IMG submission 89872) | Embiratermes neotenicus P1 segment gut microbial communities from Petit-Saut dam, French Guiana - Emb289 P1 | ecosystem: Host-associated > Arthropoda: Insects > Digestive system > Gut ... | reverse complement strand
GCAATACCGCTGCTCGAGTCGTTCCGTCATTTTGCAATAACTGACAATCCGACGAGCGTTCACAACACTTACACAGTCATCGACCGACTGCCGGGTACTGACGCTTTCTATAGGCGGGAAAAAAATTCACGCATGCGCATAAATGTCCCCTCCACATCTACAATGATGGATACTTCCCGTGCTTGATTTGTTTATGCGGGAAAAATTAAGGTCCGTTACTTTTTGAACAGACCACGTATCCTCTTCCACCAGTCGCAAGTTGTCATGAATCCATTCATGAATATTGAATGCTGAGATCCGGGGGCTTCTGGGGTCGAAAATGCACACGATGGTATTCAGCCTGTCACACATGTTGACAACCAGCCCTTCAATCCACTCCCCTCTATTCACTGAACCAACACTCACTACAGTTCCTATTCACTCGCTACGCACCACTTAACTCTCACAACCCAACCACACCAAACCACTGCTCAGCGCAGACTGAGATCGAACCAGCGACCTTCCGATTTGTAGCACAGCACCTTAACCGCTGTGCCACCGCTATGTAGGTCAAGACATTTCAATGCTAAGAATTGTAAGGTTGGTACAGCACTGCCAATTAAGTAGAATGAAGTTTAAGGAAACAACGGGGTTTTCCTGTAAATATTTAAACAGAGAAAATTTTATGGTAACTCTATCATAATCCGAAACATGTAGTGCCTCATTGTGTGAACAAAGACATTTGTTTTATCTAAAAAAGACATTGTATTAAGTTGGATTTTAATTGGTTTTAATCATTTATTGTAATTCGGGGTTACCTTATTTGCCTTACATTGCCAATAGCAAAGTTCTGTGTAAAAGTTGCCATTTTTTCTACGCAGAGTTGTACCCAAAATATTCGAAACATGAAATATAAATTCTGACACTTGGCTGGAAAGACATCTGAACATCACAGTCGAGCGATCTGCATTACTGCTTCGTATTTCGAAGATCGGGATTTAAATCACTGTCAGCGGATTCAGTCTTGCCAGTTTCCGTGGTTTCCCTTAAACCATTCAGGTAAATGTCAGGGCAGTATAAGAAAATGGGCGTGCTTTGGCTTCGTTCGCATGCTTTCCTATTCATTGTTGTCAACAGAATATCGACTGATGCCGTGTAGATTCAGCTATTGAAGACGTAATTAAAAGCGAAATAACAAGTAAATAATATTCAATGGCGAGGACTTTTATTAATTTATTGTGAGGGTCATCACTTTTCACCTCGCACGATCGCACGCAGACACAAGCACGCAGTCTATCATGCACACGATCGGGGGGGATCGTGTGCATGATAGACTGGTGGGGGGGCACCACGGGTATGTGAAACTGACCGACCACGGTCACATTTCGCGACGAACTGCACACTACTGTGTTATTGCCTGTTCACTGTGCCACTGACACACAATGACAACACAAGCCATGTGACGCGGAGGTTTATGTGTGCTGGTGAAACAGAACTCGCTTTTAACGGCAGTTCATCTCCGGCTCATAATGCTGTGGTCAACACACCAACACAACACAGCATCTAGAAGATGTTGGACTTTCTTTGCCTTGCTATTCGCACTGATTTCACCAAAACTAAAACAAGATTTCAAATATTTAGGCAAAACAAAAACACATACTTAAAAATTTTACTTTATTTAATGAATTAGATTTAACGAGCGAGTAGTTAGAATTTCGTATCCCTAAAATTGCAATGAATGCTCCAAACAACCAGCCTTGACTCGAAGACATCTTTCCACATTGTCAGTCAAGTGACTTATTTGTTTATAGCTTGAATTAGAATTGTCGTTGAGAAGGACTGCAGCACCCAAACTTTATCTCGCGTCCTTCTTTGCTCGTACACCATATTCTTTATGTGTATCCATACATAGGCGTAAAACTGTGGTGGGCAAAGTTCTGGAGATGTGGGTAGCCTTTGCTGTGAACCACCAGGATGAATCAGTCTACCAGATGTAAGACTACCTTTTATCACGGCTAAAATGGGAGACCTCACACTCAGGTACTTCGTCAGTAAATTCCCTTACTCAAGAGAATACAGTTGACCTGCACATCGTGGGAACGTCGTCTAACACTTGGGACGATGAGCGGGGAAAATATATAGTCTAGATCCCGGCTAAGGCGCGACTTTTTCTCACTGTATGACGAAGTTTCTTTTTCGTGCATAAGAAGCCTGAAGTCAAATTTATGCGCAGCTCTGACCAACACAGAACATCACAGAAAACAACTGCCTTATCTCACACGCAGACAACACGGTTGCACTTCAGCCCATTGCTTTTCTAACTGTAATACAAAGGATATCGTGCAGTTTTACATTCCGCGCGTTCTCATATATATTAATCACTTCTTCAATACTCCAACCAAACGCACATTATATATTTCTACATTTTTTACCAAACCTCTCGTAAATGTTTCGATGTGTTATGCACCATCGTCAGGGAGAACTTCATATACTTGCTCAAAACTCAAAACTGACAGTTTTGAACAAGTATATGAAGCTCTCCCTGAGGATGGTGTATAACACACCGAAACACGTACTAGGGGTTTCGTAAAAAATATATATGTAGCGATATATAATGTGTGTTGGTTGGAGTACTGAAGAAGTGACCAACAAAGGGACCGTCGTCTTTCCCCACCCTAAACCACTGCTAAAGTCCACTGCAAACTCCACAGTCAAATCTGCAATAACTACAAATTGGGTTCGAACTCACGTGTACAAATGCCAAACTACATTACTGCGAACGATCCAGTGATTCGTGAAAATCGGTCTGGTGTTTGTGCGTCTGCGTGCGTGTGCTAGTGCGGGTGTGCGGGTGTGCGTGTGTGAGTGTGCCATTCGTGACTGGGAAGAACACCAGGAATACGATTCTGAAGGTGAGAACGCGAGATAGCCTTCATTATAGCTTCAGAAATGCTCAATCGTTTCACCAATTACAAGTTCTGCCTACTATAAATATACCCACAATGGAAACTGCGCATGTCCATGTCGCTGTATTTGCTGTGCTGCAGTCTCCTTATGAACATATGGCTTCAAATAATCATGCGAGTGAAATGTATGTATGTACGTATGTATGTGTTTGTATGTATGTATTTATGTGTGTATGTATGTATGTACGTATGTGTGTGTTTGTATGTATGTATGTATGCATGTATGTATGTATGTACATACCTAGCATGTTAAGTCCCTGTTCATTCGAGAAGGTGCCGAAAGGAACACCGATTAAATCAAGATGGAGGACTTTTATTACACAGCACTATATGACGTTCTGCAAGAACCAGGATAGCATACAGCAAAATGATCAAATTGAAGATACTTAAGGCAACAATTATACGGTTGAACAGCTCCTATCGCCAAAGATTATTGATAGACAATCTGAACAGGACAGGATAGCTGGAGAACCCCCTCCCTGCACCACCGCATAAAAACCTGGAAACGAAAGCAAATCGTCTAATTGAACAAATAGTCAATGACAGTGATGAGATATAGAAATCCTCCATTTCGATACTGAGGGCGTTTTCGATGCACTTTCATAGGGAATTCAAACCCATAACGATAAATGAACGAAGTGTGAAGCAGTTAACAAGATGCTGATTGCGACCTGTAACATCCGAGGTGAAAATGTCCCTGACAGACCCAATAACCCTAGAAGAACTGTGGAATGCAGTATCTAAGGGCAACCCCTACAAGGCGCCAGGGATTGATGGAATATGCCTCAAGTTTTATAAATCATCATGGGATATGATAAAAACAGAGTTATTACAAATAATAAACTGTATGCTAACGAATGGCCCAATAATGGCACAGCAGGTACAGGGGCATGTAGTTTGTTTACCAAAGAAGACACACCCAAAGAAGATAGAGGACTACAGACCACTAACACTGCTAAATACGGATTATAAAACATTAGCGCGCGTAATTGCTAACAGACTAAGGCCAATTTTACCGGTTATAATCCATCCAAACCAGCACTGTCATCCAAGGAAGCTCTGTGTTCCAAGCAGTGGCGACAGTGAGGGGCGCCATTGCTTATGCCGAAGTGTCGAAGAAGCCTTTAGGCATAGTTTCAATCGACTTTAACGCCGCATTTGACAAAATTTCGCACGACTATCTGAAGGAAATTCTACGAGCCCATGGTTTTGGAAACCCGTTCCTGGAACGCGTCATGGGACTGTACAGGAATGCATCATCAGAAGTGCAGATATACGGCTTCCGATCAAGCCTGTTTCCGATCCACAGCTCGATACGGCAGGGCTGCCCTTTAGTGTGCAATTATTTACCATGTGTCTTAATCCCTTAATCCACACTCTAGAGGATGTTCTTACAGGCATCAAGATTGAACGGGGGAGGACAAGAATCGCTTCGTTTGCATATGCGGATGACGTCACAGTCTTCCTGACATTACCGGCTGATGTGCAAAATCTCCAAGAAGCGCTTCGCACATATGAAGAAGCCACAGGTGCAAAAATCCTCATGCAAAAGTCCCGGGCTGTAGCTATAGGTGGCTGGGATGCATCCAGCATGATTTTGGACATTCCTTACAATACAGGAATAAAGATCCTGGGATTTCACTTTACAGACAGGGTAAACACAGCTAATATAGAACACTGGTACAGTGTTACATCGCAAGTGCGTGCAACAGCCCAGGACGCATGGTACACGGATTTAAGCCTGGATAGGAGGATTAGATTTGTACACGACTATCTACTGGTCAGGATTTGGTATGCTGCACAAATATTCCCGATTACATCCGATAGTATGAGAAAACTTAACACCTTAATTTCCTGGTTCATCTGGTGCGGTGAGATATTCAGAGTTCCACTCTCCACGCTCCAACGCGGGAGGGATATTGGGGGATGGGACCTTGTCAGTATGTGGGCGAAATGTATGGCCCTCTTCATATATCGCGTACAAGCGCAGGGCAGGCATGAAGGATCCTTTACTGCTACCTGGTTGATGAGGTGGAACATTCAATCCGGAGCTGGCAACCCTCCCTACCTTGACGTGATACCGGCAGTACGAGGACATTTACGCGAATACGTTGCTGATGTTGCATACATCCGGAGCCGAGATAATACAGAAACTTGCAAGAAACACCTATACACAACTTTAAAGGCGCTAATTATTACGGACAACAGGCACCAGGAGATGAGAATTACAAAGTTATGGCCACATGCAGACTGGGTAACGATTTGGAAGAACCTACAGGCAGCACCAGTATCCGGATTAGATACAGCGACATGGTATAAAGTGATACACGACATTATTCCAACAAACGTCAGGCTACACCGGATCACAATGTCTCCAACTGACACCTGTAAAGATTGCGGTGGCAAAGACACCCTTGAACATTGCCTAACCGAATGTGGAGAGGGGACCACAACATGGGGTCATACGAAAAGTATCATCGCGAGAATCCTGCGTACATCTGCAGCGAACATCCCACACGAGTGGCTTGTACGTCCCCAGTTCAGCCTATGGCCCCCGCAGTGCCATCGCGCAGTGCTGTGGGTGCTAGCGCGGTATGTGACTTTCCGGACGAACCACCCCTGTCACTTGACACAGCAAGACTTAATGGACTTAGTGAGAAGATCGAAATGGAAAATGTACCAGCAGACAAGTAGGTCCAAAAATATCGCTAATATCCTCAGTTCTAGATATGCCATATTAACCAAGGACTGAAGAAGAAGGAAAACACATCGAAGGATAGGAATTAGTGAAGAGATGATCCAAGTGGCGTAATAAGAACATCCCAGCCATGACCTCCAGAGTGGATCGTAAGAGCGCCTGTCAAGGATTTGAAGGAAACAAGTCCCCTGTATGTGTGTGTGTGTGGGTATATATATATATATATGTGTGTGTGTGTGTGTGTGTGTGTGTGTGTGTGAGCACTGATTGAACATGATGTACGGTCTGAGGTATCGAATTAAAAAAATCCCAGCTGGTGTCATTGGAATTTTTATTGGCATAAAATCCTTCCGATCGCACTATGGCCCTGGGGTTGACTCAGCCACTAATAGAAATGAGTACCAGGAGCATTTCGTGGGGGTAAAGGCGGCCGGTGCGTAAGGCTGACAACCTTACCACTATCCTGTGCCGCTGTCATGAAATCTGTGAACCTTAACTTCCTGGAACCCTCTGAGCCACTACAGGCCTGCAAGGGGACTGCTTTACCTTACATAGTGTCATATTTTGATACTGATACATTTTCGAAACTGTCTTTCGCACGTACAGTTAACGTTGACATCTAATTTTACAAATTTCGAAGAATTTGCGACTAGGTTATACCGGGGAGTTGTTGGGTTTTATTCAGGCATTACTATGTAGCACTCAGAAACAAAATTTGGAATATGGCGGTCTAAGGATAAGGGCATAATTTTGATGCTATGCTGCAGGGTCCAGAAGAGGGCGTGTGACACCTTCTGGAGGTTTTCCATAACATGATTGAAATATATTACACATAAATTTCAATGCGTATGATGAAAAAAGCCCAAAAGCCTATGAGTTCAGGTTGTTATGATGATTCACATGCAATGATTTTCTGTAACACAGCGTGGTGTCTTTTGCACAGTATCGTATCCACAGGTAAGAAACCAGAATGAGTTAAAGCAATATCACTGTCTTTCACATCAACAAAGCCTAATTGGCAACGCTGTGGGAATTAAACAAGTTATGACATTATCAACCACAGATATTTCAAGGTGCGATTTACGAAATCACAAGGGAAAACGAGTTACCGGTTTCAACCAAAAAGAAAATTTCCCTATTACGAGCTTTTATTTCTAAAATTCTTGTTTTATTTGCATCTTATTTAGAAAATGAAAATGTTTAATTCACGTCTAAAGTTAAAATTTTGTTCATGGACAACTGTGGATCTGGCCGAAACTGCCTGTGACATTGTGTGTCGGATACAGTTGCTTCTGCAGCGGTCTTCCTTAACTGCAGGTTTGCACTGTCAGGATTCATAATCACAGGGGACATCTTGTCCATGTAAATACCTGAAGTGCTAAGGCAAGACTGTTCACTGACCCACTCTTCTTTCTACAGACTGCAATAACTCAGCACGCAATAAACCTCTCTGCACGGTCAGAAGGTCTTGTGTTTACCTAAATATACCGGGTGTTTTAAAATTGAAGATTTTGCCAGCATGAATTTTCAACTCGCAAACCAGACTGCACACTGTCATGACCCAGAGCAATAAGATAATGTGGTTTGGGTGTGACATTGTGTGTACTCTGTTAATAAAAATTCACAGACCAGATTTGTTTGTCTTCCAACTGTGTATTTTTTATATCTTGTTGACCGTGCGTCTTATCACAATCTTTGTTAATAACCAACTTGACACACAATTCTTTTTATTATATTTGTTTATTCCATTTCTCTACATGTTTCGAGCAACCAAGTGCTCACCATCAGGAAAGTCAATTGTATCAATACGACCTCTGGTATATGTCACTCTCTGTAGGTGACCATGTGGTACGCAGTTCTACCTAAACCTGCATACCACACGGTCACCTACATACATTGACATATACCAGATGTCGTATTGATACGATTGACTCTTCTGATGATGAGCACTTGGTTGATCGAAACATGTACAGAAATGGAATAAACAAATATAAGAAAAAGAATTGTGCGTCTAGTTGGTTATTCACAAAGAATGGCGAGATCTTCTGAATAAGGAAATGGAACTTCAGGTTCAATAAATGCCTGCCATTTTATTGATTAAATTACTGACTTTTAGCTTCCGAAGAAAGGCTGCATTGCTTGACACCAGGCTTCCGCCACGGTTTAAATGCGATCTGCGCTCTTCTGGGATGTTACGCAGCGGGGATCGAAAGGTTGTGCCGAAAGTTCGGTAACTAACATTATAAGCTGCCTGAAGTCACGGAAACACGCAGGTTTGAAGGGTAGGATACTTCAGAGTTAGACCTATGGCAGAACAGTGATGGACATCACTGCTGCTTCGTGTGCTGGAGGTTCTTGTTTCAAGTATTTCCGGTGACCGATAATACTGCGGCTTTTTCATCGTCCGAAAGATTGCCTGTAAGCGAATTCCGGGATAATTTGGAATTTTAAGACAACTTTAACCCTAAGTTTACCACTTCGAAATTATAAGATAATTTTCAGCTTAGGTCGACTATTTCGGAATTTCAAGATACGTTTAAAGTTTAGGCCTGCTGTTTCGGAATTTTCGGAAGTTTATACCTCACATACGGTAGTTCACATCGGACACACAAAGAGACTACGTTCTATCGAATTAATCTTACGGAAGTCCTTCGTCTGGATAAGAGGAAGATTGAACCGGCTCAGTAATAGTGTCGCAGGATGTTAAAAAGCGGTATTTGTGATAGTTGTTATGAACATGTTTATTCGAAATTTTTGAACACCTGAATAATAATGGACTATTAATGGACAATCGTAAATCAAGTGTCTATGTATGTAACTTTCTACGCGTGTTATTGGATAAAGCTCTCAGGTGCTAAGATGTGTGGCGTCGGTGATGTATGGGTGCATGGATATGACGCGTTGGTGGAATTATACCGATAAGGAAAACCTGAAGTGATCGGAGCAAACCCTCTTCCAGTGCCACGTTGTCCACCACAAATCCCAAATAGTTTTTGCTTTATGGCAGCCCACTAGGGCTGTCGAGGTTTCAAGATCACACTCAGACACACCACTCGGTAGGATTCCTCACGACGAGTGGTGGGCTAGTCTCAGAGACCTCGCCCTTACATCACACAACACTCACAAGAGACAGACATCCATGTCCCCGGCGGGATTCGAACCCGCAACCCCAGCGAGGAAGCAACCGCACACTCATTCCTTAGACTGCGCTGCCACTAAGATCAGCAAATACCACATATACCGGCCGAATAAGAAGACGTGACTCCATGTTAAGGAGATGGTAATTAACTGCCTGAGCCATGGCGACTGTCCGCCTGACCCGTGGCACAACATGTGTTTATTTAATTACATAATTGCGTAGATGATAAATTGCAGTGCCATACTTAGAAGGAGGTCTAGGTTTTGTTGTTCCTGTACTGAAACTTTACGTGAGTAGGCTACAGTGCCGTCATTTATTAAACATAATTTCAGTTCCACGAACACTTGGCAATCAATCAATCAATCAATCAATCAATCAATCAATCAATCAATCAGTCATATCAATATACACGGCCTGCTTGCTGCTGCAGTTCGGAAGCCGTATGCTTTACATACAGCAATAGGTAAGTTCTTTATCCCCTACTGGTTATCAGCGTGCAATAGAAACGTGGGCAAGCTGGTTTGTTGTGTGTGTTCTGTGGTGATGTCATTGCTAATTGAAATAGTAAGTATATTAGTGCGTAACATATTAGGCTCTTTAGTTGTATATACAGAGTGTCCCAGGAGTTAAGGTCAATAGTTCTGGAATTAATTCCAGAGCTGATGGTGAGTCGAAAACGTCATATACACATTGGTCCAATTGGCAACGTTTCAGGAGTTATGAGTTTTTAAACTTCAGTAAATAAATCAGATAGGAAACAGGAGCCTAGTGCTTTTATTGAGATATGTTGTTAAATGTACAGTACAGGTTGCCGTTCAACACTCAAGCAAGTTGTTCGAAATGTCCTCCATCTGCTTGGATACATTTCTGTCTCGCGTGACCAGAGAACTTGTAAACTTACGAAGTACTACAGCGTTGTTGATGCTTCTCGCAGCCGTGAGAATTCGCTGGAGCATTTCTTCTCTCGTGTTCACCTTCTGTGCATACACCGTAGTTTTCATGTAACTCCATACATGGTAATCTAATGGGTTCAGATCCGGTGACCATGCTGGCCAATTCTCTGCACCGCCATGACGAATCCATCGGTTTGGGAATTCGTGATTCAGATATTGCCTGACGACCTGATTGAAATGAGTCGGCGCTCCGTTTTGTTGGTAGTACATCTGTCGTCGTGTATGTAGAAGAACATTCTCTAAGAGTGCTGGCAGTTCGTCTTGCAAAAGGTTGGCGTAAATATCACCTGTCAGACTCCGTGGGAAAATATGTCGACCAAAGAGTTGGTCTCCGGTCCCAGTAGCCGCGCGGTCTAAGGCGTAGGTATGCGGCCTCTCGCCTGCTGAGATCGTGAGTTCGAATCCCACCGGGGTCATGGATATCTGTGTCTTGTGAATGTTTTGTGTTGTCAGGTAGAGGTCTCTGCTACGAGCTGATCACTCGTCCAGAGGAGTCCTACCGACTGTGGTGCGTCGTTGTGTGTGATCTAGAAACCTCGTGAATGAGGAGGCCCTGGCCCACTGGGGGCTGTCAATAAAAAAAATGTTTTGGTCACCAATGACACCACACGACATGTTTACGGAAAAGTGATGTTGGTAGTTGCTTCCGACAGTTCCAAGTGGATTATCACGGTCCCATAATTGGGAGTTTCTTGTATTGTTGACTCCCTCGTAGGTAAAAGGGGTCTCGTCGGTGAACAAAATGTTACGAATCGTATGGGGATTAGAATTAATCCAACGCCACAGTTCCAACCGGCCACACATGTCCGCAGGTGAACACGAGAGAAGAACTACTCCAGCGAAATCTCAGCGAAACAAGAAGCGTCAACAGCGCTGCAGTGCTTCGGAAGTTTACACGAGACAGAAAATGTGTCCAAGCAGACGGAGGACACTTCGAACAACTTGCTTGGCTGTTAAACGGCGAATCTATAACTGTACGTTTAACAACATATCTCAATTAATGCACAATGCTCCTCCTTCCTATCCTTTATTTACTGTACTGTAAAAATCACAACTCCTGAAACGTTGCGAATTGAATCCCTGTGCAAATTACATTTTTAACTCGACATCAGTTCTGGAATTAAATCCCGAACTATTGACCTTACCTCCTGGGACAGCCTGTATATGTGTGTGTCTGTGTAGCGTAACAAACAGCAAACGGTTACACGGGTTGTAACTAATAAAGAGCACACAGAAATATTTTGTAAGACTAAGAAACTGGATTGAATGAAGGTAGGGAAATATTTGCGTATGTTATGCAAAAAAATGTTACAAAATTATATCTGAAAGCAGTTTCAAATTATTTCTTTATATTCAGGCCTTTATTTAAATCAACTGAGGAATAAAAGGTATATAGACTCCAGTTTGTGTATTTATACAGCACAAACACAATATGAAACCACACTGAAGGAAAAGTATGGGATACTCGAGTATTTCTTCTATCTTCAGATATTTGCCTCGGATTTGGGGTTTGTGAGACACGTAACTTTGGATAAGGAGCTGCGATCGTTAGGCGAATTTCAGCTACTTCAATAAATAAGCTACCATCGTTCCGGCAAAAGTTTTTGCTCAATTGGAATGCCAGGCACTTTGCGCCAAAATAGATACTTCGAAGAAAAGGAATTATAAGTTTCTGTAATTACTTTATATTGGTCTTTTTATGCCTGATAATAAATATGTGATAGAGCGCGATGATGTGAAAAGGACGGGAAGCAGCCTTGAGTGTGTTCAGTCTGATTCAGCGTGACGAATGGCACACAGATAAACATCAAGAAAGGCGACAAAAAGCGTATCATTGTGCCTGCTTGTTACATAAACAGTCTTTGGGCTGTCTGTTGGTAGCAAGTGGAAAATTGCTGGTTAATGACGGAACTGCAGAGGTGTGAATGTGACTGATGGCAATAAAATATTGACAACTCAATTAGAAGAACGATATTTTTTGTAACGACTGGTTATCTTTAAAGATAAAATAAAACGTTGTGCTCACAGTAAATTTAAACATATCAGTGTCAGCTTGGTATTTGCTCTGAATAAGAGAATTTTTGCTTCCAAAATAAAAAAAAAATTCGAATATTTGAGAAAGAAAATACAAGAGAAATTAAAACGTATATTAGAAGAAAAATTAAGGACTGATTATGTAGGGAAGGTATCTTACAGTTCGGTTCAGAAGGTATCTTACAGTTCGGTTCAGAATGTATCTTACAGTTCGGTTCAGAAGGTATCTTACAGTTCGGTTCAGAAGGTATCTTACAGTTCGGTTCAGAAGGTAACTTACAGTTCGGTTCAGAAGGTATCTTACAGTTCGGTTCAGAAGGTAACTT
>Ga0123355_10015169_pt1 | contig 12096 bp, 9 predicted proteins | sample TergutEmb28metaG_3_FD_89872 | JGI IMG/M metagenome (GOLD analysis project Ga0123355, IMG submission 89872) | Embiratermes neotenicus P1 segment gut microbial communities from Petit-Saut dam, French Guiana - Emb289 P1 | ecosystem: Host-associated > Arthropoda: Insects > Digestive system > Gut ... | reverse complement strand
TGAACTCCGGGCTGACCATCTCGACGATCCTGCTGACGATGTATGACGGCCGCACCCGCCTGGCCACCCAGGTGGCGGATGACGTCCGCGCGCACTTCGGCGAGGTCGTTCTGCAGACAATCATCCCGCGCTCGGTTCGCGTCTCCGAGGCCCCGAGCTACGGGCAGTCTGTCATCACCTACGACCCGATCTCCACGGGCGCGGTGGCTTACGCCGAGGCGGCTCGCGAGCTGGCCTACCGCGCCGTCACCGCCTAGGTCGCTCGAAACGTTCCCGGCCGCCGCAAGAGGCACGGCGGCCGGGGAATATCTATTCTGAACTGCCCGCGTTCTCTGGTGACATCGCCTTCACGATGCGCTCTAGGTCGTCCATCGAGCCGAACTCAACGACGATCTTGCCTTTGCCCTTGGTGCCCATCTCGACCTTGACCCGGGTGTCGAAGAAGTCCGAGAGGCGCTCGGAAAGGTAGCGCACGGCGGGGGCGATGGTCTTAGCCGCGGACGGCTTGCGGGTCTTCTTCTCCGGCTCGTCTGCCCGGATCGCGACGATCTCCTCGACCGACCGGACCGATAGTCCCTCGGCCACGATCCGCTGCGCCAGGCGCTCCTGGGCCAGCGGGTCGTCGAGCGATAGCAGTGGCCGTGCGTGACCCGCGCTGATCACTCCGGCTGCGATGCGCTTCTGCACGGAGGGCGGCAGGTTCAGCAGCCGGAGGGTGTTACTGATATGCGGGCGGGACCGGCCGACTTTTTGCGCCAACTGCTCATGGGTGGCACCAAAGTCGTCGAGAAGCTGCTGGTAAGCCGCTGCCTCTTCGAGCGGGTCCAGCTGCTGGCGGTGGAGGTTCTCCAGCAGTGCGTCGCGGAGCATGTCGGTGTCTGGCGTCTCCCGCACGATGGCAGGGATGAACTCAAGCCCGGCGCGCTGGCTTGCCCGCCAGCGACGCTCGCCCATGACGAGTTCGTACTGTCCGTCGCCGAGCTTTCGAACCACGACCGGCTGGAGCAGGCCGACCTCGGAGATGGAGGCGGACAGCTCCTCGAGTGCCTCCTCATCAAAGGAGCGCCTGGGCTGGCGGGGATTTGGCGTAATCGAGCCGACCGCGACTTCCTCGAAGTAGGCGCCGTCCACCTGGCGCAGCCCAGGTTCGGGGTACTGCTGTGCGGTCTCGGCCGCGTTGCGCGACAGACCGGCGAGCACCGGTGCTGGCACCGCTTCCGGGATGAGTGCTCCAAGACCCTTGCCGAGACCCCGCCGTTGCTGCGCCACATCTTCTCCTGTGCACGTGCTGTTCTGCCGCAGATTCTGGGCTCCAATTTAGCTGCAATCGGCGCCATCATGGCGGATTCGCGCCGCATGGTTTCACGTGAAACGTCGCACAGGGATGTGCCACCATCCGTGTTTCACGTGAAACATTGACGACGGCTGACGTCAGACGCGCGCTGCTCCAGTCACCGCCGCGATGTCGGCGAGAAAGGCATCGACATCGGATTCCTGGGTGTCGAAGGCGGTCATCCAGCGAACGACCGACGACGACTCGTCCCAAACGTGGAAGGTCCACCGCTGCTGCAACTCGTCAATATGCTGGGGCTCGAGACGCGCGAAGACCGCGTCAGCCTGGACCGGATAAGCAAGCTCCACACCGGGGAGTCCGGCGAGACCGGCGGCGAGCCTGGCGGCCATCGCGTTTGCATGGCCGGCGTTCTGAAGCCACAGGTCGTCCGTCAGCAGTGCGTTGAACTGCGCGGCGAGGAAGCGCATCTTTGACGAGAGCTGCATGTGCTGCTTGCGGAGGTACGGGGCATTGACCGCGTCACCGGGCCGCATGATGACGACGGCCTCGACACCCATCGCGCCATTCTTCGTTCCGCCGAAGCTGAGCACGTCGGCGCACTCGGCCAACTCCGCCAGCGAGCATCCGAGGTACGCCGCGGCGTTCGCGAGTCGCGCGCCGTCCAGGAAGACGCGGAGCCGGTTCGCCGCGCAAAAGTCGCGGATCGCCCGGAGTTCCGCCAGTGAGTAGCAGGTGCCGCACTCGGTGGACTGGGTGATGGCCACCACGCCCGGCTGGGCGAAATGCTCGTCGCCGCGCCCGGCCAGCCGGGTAGCGATGAGGTCCGGCGTGATCTTGCCGTCGGGGGACGGCACAGTTAGCAGTTTGGTGCCCAGGATGCGCTCGGAGGCCCCGCACTCATCGGTGTTGATATGTGCGGACTCGGCGCAGATAACGGACTCGTGCCTGCCGAGCAGCAGTCCGAGACCGAGCACGTTGGCGCCGCTGCCGTTGAGAACCAGGTACACGTCACCGTCTGCTCCGGCGAGCCTCTTGATCTCTCCGACGGCTTGTTCGGTCCATGAATCGGCGCCGTAGGCTACCGCGTCACCGACGTTGGCCTCGACGATGGCACGCATCACAGCGGGATGAGTGCCCGCGTGGTTGTCGCTGCCAAAGCTCTTCCGTGGTGCCCCGGTCATCGGGTCCTCCAAGCATTATTTCCTGATCACGGGTAACAGCTTTCCCTGCCGTCGGCGGGGTACCATGCCAAAATAGTGGGTAGTTCACGCTGCCTGATCGGGGATCACAAGGGGATGTCGCGCCGACTTGTCAACATCACACTGGATAATCTCGGCGACCTTCCGCCGACATGCCGTTCTTGCGTCTTCTGGGAGCTCGATCCAGTTAGCAAGTCCCGCGCCGAGGCATCGGATCGGGCACTGGAAAAAGAGTCATGGATCTCCTCAGTGCTTCTCGAATGGGGCAGCTGTGGCAAGATCCTTTACGTTGACGGCGCCCCGGCTGCCTATGTGCTTTATGCCCCGCCGCTGTACGTGCCGCGATCGGTCGCCTTCCCCACGAGCCCGGTGAGTGCCGACGCCGTCTTGCTCATGACCGCCAGGGTGCTCAGTGAGTTCTCCGGTGGCGGCCTGGGACGGATGCTCATTCAGGGGATGGCGAAGGATCTCACCCGGCGGGGCGTCCGGGCGATCGAGGCCTTCGGCGACAAGCAGTGGACCGCTCCGGCTTGCGTCCTCCCGGTGGAATACCTGCTGGCGGTCGGCTTCAAGACCATCCGGCCCCACCACCGTCACCCGCGCCTGCGGATGGAGCTCCGTTCGGCCCTCACCTGGCGTGAGGATGTGGAAGTCGCCCTGGAACGCCTGCTTGGTTCGATGGCCCCCGAGCGAGCGCTCCGCCCCGTCCCGGCCGTGGTGAGCAGCAAGCTGTAACTGCGTCGCGATCACCACGCATCGCCGGAACTCTGCCACCGCGTCAGCGTCACCAACGATGGTCACCGCACTCGGCTCCCCAGGTGTCTCCCGATTCCACGCCCACCGCAGGACCGCCGTCGGCGACCCGCTAACGGTGACGTCGGCGGCCGCGGTGCCGCGGAGCTTCTCAGCGGGGCCGCCCTCGACGGTGAACTTGCCGGGCCCCGTGGTGACGCGCCAGTGGGTGCCATCGGCCTCGATTGCGACGGTGCGCCCAGGAGAGTCTGATAGCGCCTCGGCGAAGTAGTCGCTCCACTCGCTGACGCCGAACACGACGAAGACCTTAAGCAGTTCATCGATCCCGTCGACGGCGAGATCATCAGGCACCGGCGCGATCGGTACGCCCACCCCGAGCTCGCCGTCGATCCGGTGAATCACCGTCTCCTGCGCCATCCGCCGGATCCAGAAACCCACTGTCTGATCCGGCCCGTACCAGGTGCCAGTGTGCTCCTCGGGCGTCCGTGCCGCGAATTCCTCGAGCAGCGCCGCATAAGACCGGTCGAGCAGCGCGATCGGCTCCTCCTCGGCCGCCCCCGGCGGCGGCCACTCCTCCGGCTCCGTTCCCTCCCGCATCCCCGTGACCTTATGCAGGTAGACCATCCCAACATGCTGCACCAGATCCCCCACGGTCCAGTCAGGACAAGACGGCACCACCGAGTCCAGGTGGCCGGGCACTATGAGGCGCAGCCTCCGAAAGTCGCTATCCAGGCACTCCAGAAACCGTGAGTTCTCCATGCCGCCAAGTCAAGCACAACACAGTAGCGCTAGCACAGAAATTCGAGGAGAAGATCCATCTTTCCGAAAACAGTAGCGGGGACGCAGTGGGGGTCCGCCGGGACGTCTGGCTGAACGTAGAGCGCTCAGCCAGCTTGTCCCGCCGGACCCCCACAAGGCCTGGCGACCCCGGAAAGCCGGGTCGCGCGAGGCTTGGCGACCCGCCAGATGTACTGGTGAAAGTCAGATGAAGTCAGCCAGATCCCGCAGCAGCGCGGCCTTAGGCTTAGCACCCTTGATCTGCTTCACGACCTCGCCGTTCTGGAACACATTGAGGGTCGGGATCGCGAGGATCTGGTAGCGCTGCGCGACAGCCGGGTTCTCGTCCACGTTCAGCTTCACGATGTCGATCTTCTCGCCGTACTCCGACGCGATCTCCTCGAGAACCGGCGCGATCATCTTGCACGGGCCACACCACTCGGCCCAGTAGTCCACGACGACCGGCTTGCTGTTCTTGAGGACCTCGGTCTCGAAGGTCGCGTCGGTGACGGCCCTGGTGGCACCCATTGTGTGATCACACCTTCCGTGTGTGTTGAATCTGGCGAATGATCAGGACGTGTGCGCGTGCGCCTGCTCGGCGAGCCAGCGCTCGGCGTCGATGGCGGCCGAGCATCCGCTGCCCGCCGCGGTGATGGCCTGCCGGTAGACGTGGTCGACCACATCGCCGCAGGCGAAGACGCCCTCAACGGCAGTCCGGGTGGACCGGCCCTCGACCTCTAGGTAACCGTCGCTATTGGCGGCGAGCTGGCCGGCGAACATCTCGCTGCGCGGCAGGTGACCGATCGCGATGAACACACCGCCGACTGGGAGGACCTGCTCCTCGCCGCTGTGGACGTTCCTGACCTTCAGGCCCGACACCTTGCCGTCGCCGACCATCTCGACGACCTCGCTGTCCCACTGGAACTTAATCTTCTCGTTGGCGAACGCGCGGTCCTGCATGATCTTCGACGCGCGCAGCTCGTTGCGCCGGTGCACGAGCGTCACCGACTTGCCGAACCTGGTCAGGAAAAGCGCTTCTTCAAGCGCCGAGTCGCCGCCGCCGATCACCGCGATGTCCTGCTCGCGGAAGAAGAAACCGTCGCACGTGGCACACCAGGAGACGCCGTGCCCGGACAGCTCCTTCTCACCGGGAACCCCGAGCTCCTTGTACTTGGACCCGGTCGCGATGATCACGGCCCTGGCCAGGTAGGTCTCGGTGTCGGTCTTGACGATCTTCGGTGAGGCGGTCAGGTCAACCTCGAGTGCGTCGTCGTAGACAAGTTCCGCGCCGAACCGCTCCGCCTGCTTGCGCAGCTCCTCCATCAGGTCCGGCCCCATGATCCCGTCCGGGAATCCGGGGAAGTTCTCCACGTCGGTGGTCTGCATCAGCGCACCACCCGCGGTCACGGAACCCGCCAGGACGAGAGGATGAAGCTTCGCCCGGGCCGTGTAGATGGCCGCGGTGTACCCCGCGGGACCAGAACCGATGATGATGACGTCACGAACGTCGGTCACTGCATACGCCCTTCTCAAGACTGCTTACGCCACAACCGATCCTAGGCCGCCGAGATTCCCGGGTAAGCCGCCGAGCGCTACCGACGCAATGAGTTCGGGATCGGACGCGGTGCAGCCGCGCCCGACTACCCACGCGTGGCTGGGCACCGCGATGACGTACACCGGCGTGCCCGCATAAGTGGCCTCATCAACCAGGCTCGGGATCACATTTCCGGTCACGTGCAGAACGCAGCCGATCAGTGCCGAGCTCGGGGCACTCACGGAACCGGCGAACCCGGACGCGACGAGGCCCTGGCCGGCATTCAGCCGCTCCCGCACCCGACTGACCAGGGTGGACTTCTGGTAGGCGTCACCGTGCCTGGTCACGGTGAATGGCACGCCAGAGGACGCGGACGCGGCGGCCGACGGCTCCGCCGGGGCGGGGGCGGGGATGGCCTGACTGAAGCTCTGCCGCCCGCTGCTGCCCGCTGCTATGTGCGGCGCGCTGCCAACCGCCGGTGCGCTAGCCGCCGAAACCGCTGAGGACGAAGATGATGACGAGCCGCCAAGCTGCGTCAGCAGGTACCCGAACCCGGCTAGCACCAGGCACGCCACCGCCGAGCTGATCGCCTGAACGCGAAACCTGCGACTGCGCCGGACCCTGGGCCTGCGGGGCGGGCGTCCCAGTGTCCGCCCGGCATCGGTGGCGGCGCCGTCCCGGTTCGCGGCCTCGGCGGTGATCGCCGCGCTGATCCGCGCCTCGACATCCTCAGGGAGCACGGGCTTGGGCAGCGCCGCCAGGAACGCGGTGACCTCGGACAGGCCCGCGTCCGCTGGCGCGTCCGCCTGCTCGGTTTCCGCTTCGACGTCGCCGTCTGCGTCCTCCCAGTCCGGTGGCCACTGGCCGCTCATGCGCCTCCTCCCTGCTCAGATGAGACGCTGCCAGAGACCGTCTGGTTCCCTTGGCCGGGGAGGTTGGCGCGCAGGTGCGATAGATAGGGCAGTAGCTTGGCCCGGCCGCGAGCGCACCGGCTCTTCACCGTGCCCTCAGAAACCTCAAGGATGACCGCGGCGTCCGATACCGGGTAGCCGAGCATGTCCACCAGGATCAGCGCGGCCCGCTGTGGCGGTGGCAGCATGCGCAGCGCGGCGTTCACGTCGAGCCGGGTATCCGTGCCGTCGCCGCCAGCGGCCGCGTCGGCACCGGGATCGGAGCCTCCCGGCCGCTGGGCCGGGACCGGGAGTTCGTCGGGATCCCCCGACCAGCCGACGGACCGCCCGGGACGGCGACGCAGCAGGTCGAGCGACGCATTGACCACGATCCGGTGCAACCAGGTGGTGACGGCGGACTCGCCGCGGAAGTCAGCCGCACGGCGGAAGGCCGAGATCATCGCGTCTTGCAGTGCGTCCGCCGCGTCATCGGGGTCGCAGACGATGCGCAGCGCGACCGCCCAGAGCCGGTCCTTGTGCCGCATGAATAGCAGTCCGAACGCCTCGCGGTCACCTGCCGCATGACGGCGGATCAACTCGGCATCTGATGGCTCGCCGGGAGCCAGCCCCGACATCGGCGACCCCGCGGCCGTCAGGAGGTACCGGACGCGTAGCTGCCGCGGATCGCCACGTTGTAGACCAGCCCCTGGAAATTGCCAGCGGAGCCGGGACCCTGCATGGGCGGCAGGCTTGTCAGCCACAGGAGCACGTAGCGCCCGGTGGCATCGCTGGTCACCGGGAACTTGTGGTCACCGCTGGCGGTGGCCGAGGGCGAGACCAGGGTGAAGTTGTTCAGCGCCGTCTTCGACATCGCCGGCGAGTTACCGAGGTAGATCTCCGCCGACGTGTTGCCCTTGTCGGTGAACAGCACCTCGACCTGGCTAAGCTTGACCGCCCGGCCCATGTCGATGAGCAGACCGGTGCCCGGCTTGAGACCGCCCATGTGGGGGTTGTCCTTGTAGAAAGAGGTCACCCAGGCGGTCGATAGCTTCCCGTCGATAGCCAGCGCCGCGGTGGATGGGTCTTCCGTGTTGCCGGGCGGCGTACCGAAGATGTTGAAAGTGCTGTCCCCAACCGGGGTGAGCAGCGTTCCCGCAGCAGCCGCCGCGGTATGCGAGGCGGACGGATGCGAGCCGCCGCTGTGTGCCCCGGACGGGTTGTTGGTCTTGCGCAGGCCGACCGCCCAGACCGTCGCGGCGATCACGACCAGCACCAGCACGACGACCACCGTGAGCATGACCCGGCTCGCGCCGCCGCGTTCGGTTTCGCCTTCTCCCGCGTAAGGCCCTGGCTGATACGGCCCGCGGTAGCCGCCACCTGCCGCCGGGAACTGCCCGGACGGCGGCGGGTAAGGCGCGGTGCCGCCGGGACCGTGGTCCGGAACTGGCCAGGTTTCCGGGTTGTTGGGGTCCGCACCGTACCGGCCACGGTCGGCATAGCTGCGCGTGGCGGGCGCCGGCTCGGGGAGCGGCACCGGCGGCGCGACGCTGGCCAGCGCGTCGGCGAATGCGCCCGGGGTCTGGATGGCCGGCCCCTGTCTGGTGGGTCGCTGGAGCAGCGCCCTGGTCACAACGCTGTCGACGGCTGAGGAGACCCCGGCGGACACCTGGCGCGGCGTGCACACCGCGCCGTCGGAGACGGGAGCAGCGGGCAGCCTGGTGGGCAGGTCGCCCGGCCAGTATCCGGTCAGTGCCGCGTACAGCAGCGCGGCGAGCGCGATGGTGTCGGCGACCGCCGGGTCGTACGCGGCGGCACCGGTCAGGCCGTCGCCCGCGAGCGCGGCGTCGATGCCGAGCCCGGTGATCTTGATCCCGCTCGACCGGGTCCAGCGCAGTGTGTCCGGGGTCAGCCGCAGGTGCGCCTGGCCGACGGCGTGCGCGCCTGACATGGCTCGCGCCGCGTCCGCTACCAGCGCGCACGCGCGGGGCGGGTCAATGGGTCCGGCCTCGAGCAGGTCGGCGAGCGACTCACCACCCACCCATTCGAGCACGATGTATGCCTGGCCGCCGCCGTCCTCGACATCGAAGACCTGGGCCATGCGCGGATCGGTGAGCCTGCTCGCAGCCCGGGCAGCGGTCACGACCTGGGGAATCCGAGGGAAACCGGGCGCGAACGTCAGCACGGAGACGGGGCGGGCCAACGTCTCGTCCAGGGCCTTCCACATGGTCCAGCCGTTGCCTGCGGCAACCTGGTCCACGAGCCGGTACCGCCCGGCAAGTCGGGTGCCTGGTTCAGAGGTGTACGTGCTCATACGTAGCGCCAAGAGTGGGGCCCTCTCTCGGCCTCCTTCCAGCCCCGGATATCCATGATCACCGCGGCCGCGCCCTGCACACGACGCCGCGAGCCTTCACCATGCTAGTCTCTCCGCCGGCCGGGAACCGCTATCCGGTGTGCGGGATGAGCCGCCCTACCGTTATATGCGATTACTGCCAATGTCTCACAGCCCAGGACAGCGCGCGGACACGAGATGGTATGGGTCTCGCATATGTTCCGCAAAAGATCACCGCCCCTTCATGGTATTTAGATCCCAATGTGTCCGGGCAGAGGCCAGCTCGTTACATCACGCGGGGACTAACCAAATCGCCCGCCGACTGACCGCATCAGGGTGCGGAACTCCTCGATACCGAGAAGCCGGCAGCAGATCGCGTAAAGCAGCAAAGCACCGCCGCCGCCCAGCACCGTGGCCACGAAACCGTAGAACGGACCGTGGTGCAGGAACGAGCCCACGACCGCCATGACCACAAGGGCGAACACGATACCGGGGACCGTGGCGAGCAGCATCCGGACCAGCGACCTGGTGATGCGCCAGCCGTCCAGGCTGCCCACCCGGCGCAGCAGAAGCGGCCATGCGATGATCGCACCGGTGACGGTCACCATGTCATAGGCAAAGGCGAGACCCACCACGGTCCGGGTTGCCGGCAGCACCTCCAGCGCGATCAGGTCGCCGATCACGCCGACGATGAGCATGATCATGCCGATGATCGCCGGGCTCCGGTTCTCATGGAACGAGTAGAACACCCGGAGCTGGAGCTGGGTGAGCATGAACGGCACCAGGCCGAGCGAGAACGCGCCGAACACCTCGCCGATGTACCGCGCCTCCTGCCACGTGGTGTGACCGTGAGCCAGCAGGAACTCACACAGCGGCGCGCCGAGAATCCCGAGGAAGACCGCCGCGGGCACCACGATCACCGATGCGACCCGCACGCCCTTGGAGAAGTCATCGCGAACCAGCGAGTACCGGCGGTCCGTCGCGTGCCCGCTCATCCGCGGCAGCAGTGCGCTGATGACCGAGATCCCGACGATCGCATAGGGCAGCTGGAAGAGCATCCAGGCGTACGTGTAGGCGGAGAAGCCAACACCGTTGACGGCAGGGTGCAGGTGATTAGCCGTGTTCTGCGCGGAGTTGGCCACGCGCTGGGCGACCAGGTTGCCCAGCCACTGGGTGACCACGTAGCCGAACATCCACCCGGACATGCGGCCGATCTCGCCGATTTCGGAGCGGCGGAGGCGGACGGTCAGCCGCATGCTGAACCCAGCGCGCCACATAACCGGGAAAAGGCAGATCGACTGGATCACGATGCCGAGCGTGGTGCCGATGCCGAGCACCGCGATGCCGACGCTGGAGATGTGGTCGGCGCTCGTGGTGTGAGCGGTCACCAGGAACAGCAGGGTGACCACGATCACCACAACGTTGTTGATGACCGGCGTCCACATGTTGGCGCCGAACCGGCCGCGCACGTTGAGGATGGCGCCGAGCAGCGAGTCCATCCCGTAGAAGAAGATCTGCGGGATGAAGAAGTAGGCGAAGAGCACCATGACGTGGCGCTGTCCGGCGTCGCTGATGTTGCCCGCGTACAGGTCGACGATCGGCACGGACAGTGCGGTCGCCACCACGGTCACCGTCAGCAGCGCGAAAACGCCCAGCGAATAGATCCGCCGCGCATACCCCTCGCCTCGGTCCGGGTCTTCTTTGGCCGCCCGGACGAGCATGGGGACGACCACCGAGGTGAAGATGCCGCCGAGCATCAGGTAGTACACGGTGTTCGGCAAGGTGTTGGAGTTGTTGTAGGCCTCAGCGAGCGACTGCTGGCCGAGGACGATCACCAGCACGAGCGTGCGAAGGAACCCGGTTCCCCTGGAGACCAGGGTGCCGAACGCCATTACCTTGCTCGACCGTGCCAGGTTCGGGGAGGTCGTCTCCGCGACACGCTGCGGCCCAGTGGACTGCAACTGATCGAGGTCGCGGTCGAGGACCCTGGTCCGGCCGTCATCCTGCGGTCCCCGGCCGTCGCCGGGGCCGAACCCAGCCGCCGGCCGGGGCGCTGCCGGTGCCTGCGGGTAGCCGAAGGGCTGGAAGGACGGCTGCAGGTAGCCCATCGGCGCCGGCGCGAAGAAGGCGGTTGGTGCCGGGTCGGGCCTGGCCCGGCTGGCCGGCGGCACCTGCGCCTCATGCGGCGTGAAGGTGGGGCGCGGACGAGCGTCCCGAGCGTCGCTGCCGTGCCGGGCGTCGCTGCCGTCCCGGTCGTGTGGCGTGAAGGTCGGCTGCGGCCGCGCGGGCCCATCGTGGACCGGCCCGGGCCCTGAGGGCGCATGCGCGTACGGGTGCGTACCCTGCGGCCCTGCCTGCTGCACCGGATGATGCTGGGGCGGCTGGGGATGCGGCGGCTGGGACTGACCCGGCTGATGTGGCGTGAACCGGGGCTGTGCCTGCGGTGCGGGCGGTTCCTCGCCGTCCGGGTACGGGGGTCCCGGGGGCCTTGTCGGCCTGGTCATCCGGCGCCTCCTGCTTCAACCCTGTCGTCCGCAGTGCCAGTTCGCTGATCGGCGGTTCCCGCGTGCTCGTCCGGAGCGTCCGCCTGCTGCTCCGCGGTGCCCGCGTGCTCGGTCGCGTCAGCCGCGTGCTTGCCGGCGGCGAGCCGCTTGCGGCGCAGCCGGAAGGCCGAGGCGAGCACCAGAACGCCAAGTGCGGCACCGATGATCACCAGGAGCGTCCGACCCAACCGCGTTGCCTCGACGCTCAGATTGCGTGCCGCGCCTAGCGGTGACCCGTTCTCTGTGTGCAACTGTAGCTGCAACGTGGTAGTACCCATTTCCGTCGAATGCAGAGGCATCCGCACGGTGTTGGTCTGACCGGGCTCGATGATCCGGAGCGAATCGGGCGAGGTGTCGAACGAGCCAACGGACAGCGGGCTTTCCGGCGCGGTGGACGCGTACACCCGTACCTTGACCGGCACGGTCATCAGGTTCTGCACCGATACGAGAGTGGTTCCTGAGGCTCCGGCCAGCAGGATCGGCTTGCTGGCCAGGATCTGGACCTTATTCATCTCGTCGGTTAGGAAGTCGCCCAGCTTGGTGAGCGCCAGCGAGCCGCCCGGCAAGCCGGCGCCCCGCCAAGCCACCGACTCGGTAACGGCCGCCGCGGCCGCGAGCGAGGTGAGCCTCGGCTTCGACGGGTTGTACAGCAGGTCCGCGTAGGTGTCGAGGCTAATGTCCATCGTCGCGACCCGGTCGATGTAGCGCAGCGGCAGTTCAGCATGGCTCACCCGGCTGGCCGGCAGCCGGTGCGGCTTGAGCTGTGCCGCCTCTGTG
>Ga0123355_10015167_pt1 | contig 12097 bp, 7 predicted proteins | sample TergutEmb28metaG_3_FD_89872 | JGI IMG/M metagenome (GOLD analysis project Ga0123355, IMG submission 89872) | Embiratermes neotenicus P1 segment gut microbial communities from Petit-Saut dam, French Guiana - Emb289 P1 | ecosystem: Host-associated > Arthropoda: Insects > Digestive system > Gut ... | reverse complement strand
CCCACAGTTCCACCTTTCGCTGCTAGGATCTCTCGCGTCGTTGCGGACGGAGGCACCTGGCATCTAAAGTGGGAACGTCTAAAGGCAGGGGAAAGAAATGGCAAACTACCCCCAAGAACTTGGCCAGGACGCAGTGTGCCAGAACCTTACCGGTCACAAGACTGGGCTCTGGTTCCTGCCAAGCCCGGCCTTCAAGGCTGAATACTAATGAATGAATGAATAATCATTCCGGCTGCACTATAACCCTGGGGTCGACTTAGCCTCTAACAGAAATGAGTACCACGAATATTTCCTGGGGGGTAAGGGCGGCCGGTGCGTAGGACTGACAAGCTTACCACCTTTATGTGCCGAATGTCTTGAAATCTGGGAGCCTCATCCTCCTGGAACTCTCAGGGTCTGTCCAGGCCTGTAGTGGGATTGCTCTTATTTATATTAAAACACGAAACAATAGACAAGGTCCCTGAAGCTGATAATTTTAAATTGAAATGTCTTTGTTTGCAGGAGTGAAAATGTGACAGTGACTAAATATAAAAGCATACATGTAGTTATTGGTGCATTCATTTGAACTTTTCTTTGAAATTCTTAAATTGCTGTGAGGGACACAAATATCACTAAAGCATGTTTGTGCTGTGTGTAGTATATCCGTCCGGTGGAATGTTGGAGATGAGTAATGGCTACCCTAATTCGTCATCACCACTTGGTGGCTCACCGTCCCCTGGACCTGGACCCAGTCCAGTGCTTTCCAACAAGAATCTGCAACACACAAAGCAACACTCACCGGGTGCTGGGAGAACTAACCTCCGAGTGGTAATTCCCACACCTCAGGGCCACAGCATCACTACTGATGAAGTAAGTTGTGTGTGAAAGTGAAACACATTTTACATTGTTCTGGCATCATTGTTATGATGATGATGGTGGTGATGACAGTGACATTGATGAGGACAATAATGATTGTGATGATGACGACAGTAGTGTGTGTGTGTGCACGCGCGTGTGCGTGCATGCACATGCATGTGCATGCATGTTCTGTGACTGATCCTGCACCTGCTCGGTTAGCTATCTCTGTGACCTATCTGTCTCCTGCAGAATTATGGAATGTTTGTTTATGAACACGTTCTTAATCCATGATGTAGCTGTTGTGGGGATCCAGTATTTTTTCTTATTTTTCTTGTTTAAAATTATGTGCAGTCAAAATGTAGGTAGTATAGTATTACATTTAACTAGTGAGTTTTTGTTACCATTATTGCTGATGGTTCTTGACATATTGTGTATTGATATCTATTACATCTTTGTATTTGTTCAGCCAAGTCGGAGCACGTCAACATTAAACACTCCTGTGGTTGCGTTGCAAACTCCGTCCATACCTGGTTTGGGAGGCTACCCAGGTTCGTTATCTGCTTTTGGTGGGCAGGACTTCAGTGTGGGATCTGAGATGGGTCTTGGTACACTGAGCTGGAGTCATCAGCTGCCCACATCATTAGCTCATACTAGGTAACTTTATGTTATACTGTATTCACATTGTGAACACAGCATAGGCAGGTAGTAATGAAATGGCTGAGCTGTTGCACTCACCTGAAGTTCAGTTCATAGATGTCTGTTTTCCTTCTTGCAGCAGACTGACATGCATTAATGTCAGACACCTCTGCTCTGACGGAACTGAAATGTTTAAGCCAATGAGGATGGTCACTGACTGACTGACTTGTTTTTCAATAATTTTTGCTTGTTTTTCCCAGCCTAAAATGAGGACAAAACCATTAACCATTTCCATATCCTTTCCAATTCATATTTTCATAATTATTCTACCATTTGATGATATATAACCTAAGTTACTGAGGATGTCCTTCAGTAAAAAAGAATGTATAAAATAGACAGTGATTAATGGTTGATTACTGTAAGTTCTAAGCTATACTATGGATTAAAGTCATAAACAGGGTGTGTTGCAATATCTCTTATGAGGAAATAATATTCTTGAGGACAAGTATCTAATTCCAGTTTTCAGTCGCTGGTGAAAAATGACTATGGGAATCAAATATAAGGTGTTAATGAAAACAGGATTGTACAGTTATACAGTTGCATTTCACAAAATAAGTTATAAGTGACCTACTTACATCAGTGTACTCCAGATTACTTACAAGAAATGTAATTGTAGCTGATGTAATAGTTACAGAATTGTTTTGAGGCAGTACCCTAGGTGGAGTTCATTTAAGTAAGCCGTTCATGTTAAGGTGGCCTTTCTTTCAGTGGTCTGCCTCACTTAGCTGTGCCCAGCAGCACACCACCACCCTCCACGTCTCCACTGCCTGTGAAGATCAAGAGTGAACCCATCTCACCTCCTCGCGATGCCAGCAGCCACTCGCATGCACTTGGCCACCCACTCAGCCACCTTCAGAGCCACGGTCATGGACACACATTGCCACGGCCAAGCTCCACTGGTCACCTCACACCTACACCAGGTTGGCACTTTAAAGATATGATTTATGGAAGCCAGTTACCGAGTTAATTTACACTGTTAGCAGTGATTCCAAAACGGTAGTGGACATACACTGTAACCCATTTTATATTATGTTGCTGTGTATACACAGAGTACAAGAACTAAGGAAGACATTGTGCCTTTCTGTTTGTTACCTTATTTTGTGTCCAGGTCATTGATCACATTTTTATTTTGTTTGGTGTTGTGGGTATATATTAAAAGTTGGCACACAACGGTACTGTAGTTCCTCCTGGTCCACTGTACCCCTTACTTTACCTGAAGCTGAAATAGAACTTTCAGTTTCTGCAAGAATGGCTTATCACTCAAAAAAATTTTTGAATGGTATTGTAAAACAGAGATAGGATCAAGTTTTGCAACATTATTTTCAAACATTTTTTGATCTAATGAACATTTGATGGAACATGAAGACAGTAAATGCCCAACCCATTGAAGTGTGATTACCTTTGCTGTGGTAGGGTTATGTTTGTCGTACGCGAACATAAGAGCAATTAAGTAGGCAAAACTTTAGTATGCATGTTTGGACGACATGGATATTCTCGTGGTATGTGCTTTTCCTCTCTTGCAAATAGTGTGTTATATATTTTAACTCACATTAGATAATACTGTTTGAAGCAAGTTTAGCACAAAATGTTGAGAATGTCTTCCATACTACTTTATCTGACAGACTGAACACTTCATGTGTTATAAAAGAGTACACTTTAGAATTCATTATCTTCATGGTCTTCTTCTGTCATGTAAAAAAGGTAGTCACTTTCACTAGTCACACCATGAAAGCATTTAAGAGGAATAAAGGCATAGCTCTAATAATCATTCTTAATATCAGTGCTAGTTGGTGGTGAGTGGTTACCTTCATGCCCTTACCACTGTATGCCCAGGAAAGAACCGTGGTGCCCATTGAATAAATAGCTGGATGTGCCTCTGAGCTGGTCGAGACGTATCGGAGAAGAGAAAATTGTTTGCCTCTCCCAAGATTCAAACCTTGGATCACCCAGCCCAGTGTGTGCTCACTATTCAAACGACACCATCCCAGCTTCCCATTTTTTTATGTGTAATGTTTTCAAATTAATAAAGGCAATACTCCGTCTTTAATATGGTACACGATCTAGATGTGACTTGCCTGTGCTTTCTGTTCATGGTCAGGGCTGTTACAAGTTATCATGACATGACTGGGAGAGTGATATTTGGCTCTGTTATCCTGACACAGAGTACTGAGACTGCTATAATGCTGATTCATTATGCCATGTAAATACCAGTTCTGTTTTGTACCTTTCTTTCTTCTGTAAATTCCTGTATGAGGAGGATAATTCTTTGTATTCTCATTCAGTTTGACTGCTTAAATACATCAGATTTTAGAGACTTGTTCACTATTATTATGTGAGTTGTGCCTTTCCACTGGACAGGAACTGTAACCCCAACGAACTTATCATCACCGGGTGATCCACGGCACAGTAGCAGTAGTGATTATGACAGTGGGCCAATGCAGAAACGGACCCGGATCAATGAGGGCTGGGCCTCATAGTGAAGCAGCCCATCACATGGGAGTACCTCACCTCAGTCTTGGATCTCCACATGTGAACCATGATTAAATGCTGCAGTTGTGTGACAAGAGGATTATGTGCCATCCGGTGTACCATTGTGGCCACCAGAGGTGTCAGTCAGGCATGTGGCAGACAGTGCGTGAATACTAGTGCCTGTAACAGTAATGGTTGGCTGGCATCATTTTGGGTTTTGCTCAACAAGAAGTTGGTTTGGTGCAGTCATGTCATAAGTGATAGTAGTAATAAACACATCCACCATGTAGCTTTTGCACAGGAAATTACATTCATTCTTAAAAGAAAGAATCAGAATAGCAAAATGATAATATGTATAATGTTGAATTGTTTGCCGATATGTAACCACTCAGATAAGTCATGTTCCACGTTTGTGTACCTTCAGCGTACTTAAATTTGTTAATCGGAAAATGATTGCCGTCTGTTGCATGTAAAGCTTTGGCAAGTGCATGTGCTCGGTGGATACGTGTCCCCCCTCCCTCACAGCTGCCTCATTCCTACGCAGAAGACAGTGAAGCAGTCCATGTGATGAAGTCCAAATTGTTTTGTAGATAGTTTTATGAGATGCAAATATATATATCATTAACTCACAGAGAACTGTGTAAAGAGATGTTTTTGTACTTGATTTTTGTTGTGTGCAGTGCTGCGTGACTACTGTGTAGCCCCCAGATGAGCATCTATTTTACCAAGAGAGCATGCGAACATTCCCCCATAGCCATGCTTTGTTTCTTGTTTCCGCAGCCAGATGGAGTATTAGTGTATATACCATGTACGTTGCTGTGTAAAGTCAGGTTCTCTTAGTGTCATACTGGAACTGTTAAATCACAGAGATGTTTTTTTGTAACCAAGTACATGAAAACTGGTATCACATTATTATGTACAGTGTGATTGTTATATATATTTTCTGAGACAATATTAATTTCAGTAACTTGCAGTATGGTTTTTAAATGTAATGTATGTATTTTAAGTTTTGTGTTGCCATGCTAAATTGGTGCTTAATGATCATAGGCAGGTCAAGGCTTGCAGTATTGGTAGACACTTCCTCTGTACTTCAACACATCACACACACTGCACGAGACTAATACATAGTCACCAAAGTTGTTGGCATCCAACATTGGATGGAATGCACTATTCTTATACATATATACGTATATATATCTTTAATAATGAATCCTGGTTGGTTCTTCCAACTAGCAGAAGTAATTTGGTCTTGTTGGCCATACTGTAGGGACCGAATAAAGTTATTGTTGCTGTTGTTATAACATGGTACTAGAGTTACAAAAATTGCAAGAATGGTTTTAGCTTAGGAGACCGCCACTGGTAGAGTCGCAGTTGGCCGAAGCAAGTCATTCATTATTTGAATAGGTATACAGACACTCCTGAAGTATACTTGTGTATTCCAGATGTCATTACTGTATAAAATTCCTGCCCTGTGGATATTTGGTCTCTTGTATTGTACTTTATTTCAGTTTATCAGTCACATTTATGTAAAGGCTGGCACCAGTGTTGTAAGGTCTCATCCTTGATCATAATTCTCTCTGAGGAATGAATTACGTTTTTCCCTGAATAAAATTTGTGTGTGTGTGTTTTTAAGGACAGTATAACCATACGTTGGATCAGATTATTATAAAATGTAACTCTGTACTTGTATGTCCAAATTGTGTATACTGTGTCCATGATGACTTGGGAGAAGCAGTCAGGTTTCTGACACCTCGTTAACCTACCACAGTGTTCACTATTAGCCTTCTAAAACAATTGGTGGTAGCGCAACTGTTTCACTGTATTTTAACTACTAATGCACATCTCACAGTAAGTGCAGATCATGTCCTTCATATCTCCACTTAGGATGCCTTACTCCGAGTGCCTCAAACGTGCTTGTCCACTCTGGGTTCTGACCGATTGCATTCATATGTCAATTTTGCACAACTCCTTATCTTTGGGGCTGCAAATTTTGGCAGAACTTCTCTGCTCAGGAATTGTCTAATGGTTCTATATTGGAAATCTCTTAGAATGAATGTGGTAATATAATAGGAAATGATTTTTGAAAATTTGTTTTTCCATGTGGTTTAGCACAGCTCTACCAGTGGAGGTTTGTTTATTGTAGGATCGATTTACCTCTGGTTAATGTATTTTATAAAATTGGAAATTGAAATTTTGTAAACACCACACATATTTTAACAATATTTACTATAATTATATCAAGATGTTATATTTTAATATGAGATTGCAGCCCCAATAGTCTTGTTGATCCTTCTCTGACACTCTGTGCCTTCACTTTCCTTGTTCCACTCACTAACTTTACACGGCGAAAAGCAATCAAAATTTTAACAGATTTTCTATGAAGCACAAGTACTAAAACTTTAGTGAGAATGTCTTACTAGGTGAGTCCAAAGTGAGATAATGTATTTATACATAGAATGTGTCCAGGGGTGCACAATTTGTATAGCCAATGTGACGATAGGAGAGATCTATTTTGCTGTCTATAATAAAACCACCGTGCTTGTATAGAAGTGTCGTTGCTTTTGTCTTCCATCGGATGGAGCTGCAGTATCTGTTATACCAGTAGACTTGCAGGCGTTTAATTCAAATACTCATGTTGATGAACCATGTACTTAGCTCATCTTTTAAATCCAGAGTATTTCTACAGGTTGTTGTAATTATTATTGGTTTTTACCTGCTAAAGTGCAATATTATGTTATGAGTTTAATATAATGTAGTCTAAATTGTTTCACAAGAATTGCTTGTAGTCATAAAACAAAAGTTCAGTTTGAACTGGAGCAAACAAAAAATTACCCTTACTGGTCATTGTCCTCCCTAGAGACCATGTATGGCAGCCATGTTGGTGTGGGTTGTTGTTTCTCATGTACTCGACAGGTGTCTGCCGTACATGTACAAATAAAGATTTGGATGTCAAGTATATTGTCTGGTTCATTTCTATCCTTGCATCTTGATTCCCAAGTCTGAGATGGTTTCCCATCAGTAGACACTGAATGGTAAGTAGCACAGCTTTCTGCCACTGACTGTATCTTCTGAGTCAGTGTAGTGAGTTTTGCAACTGTAACTCGCTGCATTGCTTCTCAACAGGTGTTTATTGATATGTGCTAAGTGTGATGTTCTAATTGCTGATTTGCAGGAATGATACATTTGCATTAATTTTTGATTCAGACTCTGTAAAACTAGAGGAAAACATACAGTGATTGGCACTGTGACAGTTATTGGCATCTTTTCATATTTTGTGCTCTAACAAGGTTTTCAGCTGTGAGATGGCGCCATTTCCGAATGATATTCGGGTTCATGTATGTTTGGTCTTCCATGCAATACCTGAGTTCCCAAACAGTAGTGCTTAATTAAGCATCACAGGTGCTTGAAATCAAATGCTGTTAATAGCATGAGCAAAGGAAGGCAATTTCTTAAGGTAAGTCTTAAGCATATTACTTTCTAATTTCTGAAGAGTTGCTTTGTATTATCTGATGTAAATTTGAATGTGTTAACCATTATTGTCAAAGAGATGGGGGTTGCCAACAACTGTAATATAAAATTATAGTCATTGTCATCCTATATCAATAACTGTATAAACTGCCATGTGTTCTCAAGTTATGTTTTTTACATTTAGCTTTGCCTTATTGATAGACAAATCACCAGTTCCATTCTCATGTGGTTATAATGAAATTTAACAGTTGCTGACTTGGGGTGCCAAAGTGGTATGAGGTGTGCCAACTACTGTCAATTCTTTAGTTACTGGCAGTGCTATAAATGTTGCCTGATGACATTTTCCTATTTTTTTATTCATCAACATGAGTAGGATTACATCTGGGAGGATTAAGAAGAAAGTGGGGAAAAAGATGTTTACCACCCTGCAGATTTAGAGGCAGCTTTACCAGAGATTCGAGGGGGTACAGCCAAAAAAGCGGCACCCAGAGTAAAATATCTCAAGGTCCACATTAAAGTTTCATTGGAGTATCAGATCTTCATAATCTTCTATAGGACCTTCGCCAGTACTTAGTGAAGGTGTAGAACAAATTTTAGCTAAATGGATACTTGACTGTTCCCAGAATGAACTTCTTCAGTGGAAACTGTGTGTCCAGTTGTCAGTTCAAGAATTCCTACTGTAAACCAGAGAAACACGGTTTAAAGATAATATGCCTAGAAGTGGATGGTTTTGAGCATTCCATTGCCGTTATCCTATGTTCTCCACTTACACTAGTGAAAGTAACCTCATCTAGTACCACTCTGGGTGAGGCAGATATCAGAAGGTGGTAAAAAGTTATTTATAGCTGTGGATTTTTTAGGTAGCCAGTGCTTCCCAAAGTAACATATTTCTCCTTTGCAGTTACAGGCTTCAGCAGGTTGCTGATATCTTAGAAGCAGAAAGATCATTGGACATTCTTCAGGACCCAACAAGAATTTTCAACGGTGATAAATCAAGTTTCAAGTTTTTCCCAGTCATCAACAATTACCACCATGATGCTCCTGTAATTTCCCTCTTGCTTGCTGTGATTGATTATTATGCCAGGAAGTTTCTTGTCCAATAACAAGCATCTAACCAAATGTCATGGTCAAATGGATAGCACACTTGTGCTATTCAAGAGGTGTTGAATTCACATCTCAGATCAGATACCAACTATCCTGACAAGTATTTAATGGTTTGCATTAGTCCCTCACAGGAAGTTATGGAACAGTACCTCAAATTAGGCCACATGATTCCTTGGAACATCCTTTGCAATTCATTATTTACTAATTATGTTGTTATTCAATTCTGTATTGTCTGAGCTGCCAACACTGCCATTAAACAAACCTTTGCTAAATAAATAAGCAAGCAAAAATTGTACAGCAGCTGTTAATAATCTGTGTCTGGAATGAATCCAGCTTGCTTTTTATGCACTTGTTGCAGTTGACATTTCTTCAGACTTGATAGACTTGACTCAGGCACTCAACGACATTCTTTGCATCATTGAAATTTTGTGTAAATCAAAACATGCAAGTTCTTGTCATCACATAACACTTTATTTCATGAGCTCAGACATCTGCATTTGTGAACCACATATGTAATATTTTCATGTGTTTTGCCATGAATAATTTTGGTCTTTTTTTTCCCTACATATCTCCATGGTTGAGGAAAACCTGGCACAATGAAACACCAGAATTGACATAAACGGTGTCCATGCTGTAAAGATACATAGTGAGAGTAGAGTTATAGCTCCACTCATTCTTAACCTTGGCCCTACTGGGAGGTGAGAGGTCAACATCATGCCCCAGCACTTTATCCCCGGGGAAGAACCTTGTTACCCATTGAATAGGAGCCTGGGTTAGACCAAAACTGGTCTGCACAGTTTTGGATATGAGAAAATTTCTTGTCCCTGCCAGGATTTTAACCCTGGACTGTCCAGCCTGTAGCGAGTCACTATACCAACTACGCTGAACCAGCTCACCAAACGTAACCAACAGTAATACATGAAAGGTTCAAAATGTTCACAGAATCACTTTATTTCTGAGAAATGTAAAATAGTACAATCATTGAAGCTACATATCCTTCAAAATAGACCCCTTGTAAAGGTATACATTTCTGCCAGGAACTGTCAAGGTGTTGGGGCACATTCCTGGAAGCCATTTTGTGAAAGCCCTTTCAACTGTTCGGCTACATTCTAAGATGATGTCAGTAGCATCACAAAAAACACCTTCCCTTCAATGCTGAATTCATTAGAGAAAACAGTTAAAAATCAGTTGCAGCCAGTACAGGAGAGTATGGAGGTTACTCCAGTGTTGTCACATTGTTCTTTCCGAAGAAATTCTTGACCAAAAATGATCAATGTCCTGGAATATTGTCATGAAAGAGAACCAACTCTTGTTTCTCCATTTTTTTGTGCTTTTCTCAGCCAATCTTAGAGTATACATAGGCCCGAAGAATCGTGTAATTCTGGTGATCAATATCCTTTCACCCTTTTATCCTTATATGGGTATCGCTCGATGTACAGTCAGTCAGAAGTCTCTGTGCGTATCCAGCCCATTGTAGTACCTTGAATTTAATGCAGGATTCTAGGTCAAGATCTTTATATTCACTATAGAGTTTTTCATTATATCTGATCTACATCCCATTCTCTCTGACTTCCAATAACCTTTCTTAGTTCACTTTATTGTCTTCATCTTGATGTGGCCATAGTTTCATCACCACTGATATTAGTGTTTCCTATATACCAGCTGAGGGAGACATATATTATAGAAAGAACTATGTACAAACTCATCTATATGCTGCCACTGGACCCACCCTTTCTTTTGTAGCTCAAGATGACTTTTTGCTCTTCCACAGTAATGGGGATTCTAGGGAATCAGAAAAATTAATTATGCTTAGAACCTGCCAACTTGTTCTGAGAATGCACATGAAATACAAGTAACAAATCATTGACCTTAACAAGATATAAAGAATGTGTAATAGAGTCTTACCACAATTAGAAGGTAAGCATCACTGCCTGAAGCATGTACTCCCACAACACCTTTTGCAGAACAATCCTTATCACCACCCATCATAAGTGGGCTTCCATATTTATTTAAATGTTCTATCAAGGATGGAACATGATGATGCAGATCTGAACCTTTAGTCACATGGATTATTTTTGATGATACACCATAAAGATGATCCACAACCATGCATACCTGATGGTAAAAGTCAGATTTTCATTCATCTCTAATAGACAAAATTTTTCAGCTTGCTGTCATAGTGTATGGCGACACTGCTTCAGTGTTTCACACACACTGATCAACATCTGAATGAAGTGGAAGAAAGAAGAGAACCAATATACAGGTCTTGGAGTGGGAGTATTGTGCTGTCCTGTGGGAAGGAGGCCTCTTATACTGGTATTGGATTGCGAGACTTCAGTGCAGAATGTGGCTAAAAGCTGGGAGTTACTAATTAGATAATGGCTGTGAATGCTGAAGGCTTAGGATTAATTGTTACTGAGTTGCATGAAGCACATAAAAAAGTGCCTCAGAGATGCCCTGAGCAGCATTATTTCATCCTGCTTATGACTAACAGTATATAACAAATGATTATACAGGGTGTCCCAGGAGGAATGTGCCAGACTTCGGGAGAGTGTTCCTTATGTTAAAGTATACCGATATAACCCAAAACACCTATATCCAAAGTTAGAACGGTTACGGAGATAATGGCCAGAGAAAAGTGCGGTCTTCTTGCGGTTCCATGTATTGCACCTTTTCAGCTGACGCGTTACGTGTACACTGCGCATGTCCTTGAGACTGGAATGCAGTCAACGTTGTGCCTGCCTGTCCATGTAAAGTGCTTGGAACCCTAAGGATGACTATGGCGTTAATACGAGTGTTTATGTAGTTCAATGTAATGGCTTTATGTCACTCATACGTTAATTACATGTTAAGTACAGATATTAACATTACAGAAACAACATATTCCTGCCAGTTTTCATATGTATTTGGTAATCAATAAGTGTGTAAAAGCTGTCAAAGTTTCAGACTTCTCTAGACATTATCTCCGTATCCGTTCAACTTTGAATATAGGTGTTTTGGGTTATATCGGTATACTTTAACATAAGGAACACTCTCCCGAAGTCTGGCACATTCCTCCTGGGACACCTGTATAAACAGACTCTCATTCTCTCTCTCTCTCACACACACACACACACAAAACAGCTCCAACCCTAAAATTTCACTTCTGATTTCTATGGTTAAGCATATTTTGTTATGGCCCTCAAGCTCCTAACAGGTGCATTTATTTTGAGTCTAAGCTATATCATGCTAAATGGACAGGGTAGGAGGTTTAATAATGTTGCAAAGGAGCAGTTATAGTCTGTTCATGGAAAATTGAAAACAAACTGGATATGGATTTGAAACATGTACTTCCCACATATGAAACAGGAATAAATGACTGCCTTACTACAGGAAGAGTCCTAAGTAGTTTCCTTTTATCCAAACACTAAACTAAACTAAACTCCGTGGCTTTAGTCCGCGAGCGAACCATACCGACAGAGCGGCCGCCGCCGGTAGGCGAAGTTAGTGCCAACTTTTGCGGATAGAGGGGTGTCACGTGGTT
>Ga0123355_10015166_pt1 | contig 12097 bp, 9 predicted proteins | sample TergutEmb28metaG_3_FD_89872 | JGI IMG/M metagenome (GOLD analysis project Ga0123355, IMG submission 89872) | Embiratermes neotenicus P1 segment gut microbial communities from Petit-Saut dam, French Guiana - Emb289 P1 | ecosystem: Host-associated > Arthropoda: Insects > Digestive system > Gut ... | reverse complement strand
TGTAAATCTACGACGCTGCCGAGTTTCTCGACAGTCTTGGTTGTTGGTACGCCGTTGATGCGTACGCTTTTGGATACATACAATGACATTGAGTTTGTTGATTTTGACTTTGTTAAAAACATCGCTTACCTCCAATCTGCTGCACTACAACACATCATTACATATTATTACGCTTTTGTCAAGTGCTTTTGCATGAAAAATAGGGCTTAGCCCTTGGATTTACTGAATATTTCTTTTTTACTTCATGCCTCAAGTGTTAAACAACCGTGTCAACATTATATACACAAGCGGTCATATTTTCAACACAAGCGGTTGAAAATGCGCTTTTAGTACAGTATAATTGCAGTAACGTTGACTGTTCTTGCGCTCTGAGAATTTTTATACTAATCAAAAAATCAGTAAAGCAAAAAATAGGAGTCTTTATGCATATCGCCATTTGCGATGATGAACAAAATGAATTAGAGTACCTTCAAGAGCTCGTTATGAAGTATAATTCAAAAATTGATATTTCATTGTTTTCATCTGCCGAGAGTTTGTTGCGCTATGTAGACGAAGCCGTTATTGATGTTGTTTTACTTGATATTGAAATGGATGGAATAAACGGATTCACCGCCGCAGAAGCACTAAGAACGATGCAAAATCCGCCACTCATAATATTCATTACAAACAGCAGTGAATATACATACAGAGGATATGAGGTTGCCGCATTTCGGTATCTTCCAAAGCCTGTGTCTTATAAAGTTTTAGCGGATGTTTTATCTGCTGCAAGCGAAATAATAACACCTCAAAAGCTGACGATAATCGAAAATGGGGATATTCATGTTATCTACATAAATAGCATTTTGTATTTTGAATACTCTGGTCGTAGCCTTACGGTTCACACAACAAATCGAAAATATGATTGGAAAATGAAGTTGAGTGATGTTGAAACTCTATTGCAATCAAAAGATTTTGTAACGCCACATAAGGGTTATCTTGTAAACCTTAACTTTGTGGATTCTGTACTAACGCATGAACTCGCACTTACTAATGGTGTACAACTCCCGATTAGCCGAAGGCAGAAAAAAGAGTTTGAGCAATCACTCTTTCGCTTAATAATGAGGAAATAATCATGATATATACTCTTTTTGAAATAGCTACTGTTTTGTTTGCTTGCGTTTTGATCCATATTTTTTTTAACGGATGGTTTGGAACAAGAAATCGAAAATCGCATTTTTTCTTCTTGGTCATGGCAATTTACTTTTTGCTACATACCGCAGTTACTTTGTTGCCAATAAGCCCGCCGTTACGCGCACTTCTGAGCACCATCTTGATTGTTGGAATTGCCGCTATACTGTATGAAACAACAAAATTTTCTGCAATCTATAGTGCTTTTATATTCATGGCGTTGGCAGTTCTATCCGAATATTTATGCTTTGTTGCCTTTGAGGCCTTTGGTTTTGATTCAGATGAACTAATGTCTAATGGAAATTTGCGAGCAATATTTTTGGTGTTTGCGAAAACCGTCCATTTGATTGTTGTAATAGGCGCAACATCATTCCTTCGCAGAAACCGAGCAACGCTTACAGCCAAACAGATAGCCCCTCTATTACCCTGTGTTTTTATGAGCATTTATATTTGTGTCGTATTTTTTTATATCTATCCCTATGATAATGATAACTTTGCTGTTATGCTGATAGTTGCTCTAGTAGGGCTATTATATATTAACGGAGTAATCATACTTAATACGCAATCAATAAAGGATAACGTTGTTAAAATCGAACAACAGAAGTTAGCAAGCCAACACTTTGAACTACAAAAGCAGTATTATGATAACGTAATCGTAGATAGAGAAGAGACGCGAGCGCTTTGGCACGATTTGAATAAGTACATCACCGGACTTGAATCACTCGTCAAATCAGGTGATAAGCTGTCTGCAAAGGCAGAATATTTGAGTGTTCGCAATACTTTTAGTAAGTTAGGGAATGTTGTTGACACAGAAAATTCAAATCTAAATGCAATTTTGCATCACAATATCAGCAGAGCTAAAGCTAATAATATCGCAGTTTCGCTTGATGCTAAAGTTTCGTCCGAAATATCCATCTCTGTTGTTGATTTAAACATAATAATAGGTAACACGTTCGATAATGCGATAGAAGAATGTGTTTCGCTTCCTGATGATCTGCGTAAAATAACCACTACAATTGTGCAAAAAAGTAATATGCTTTTTTATGAAATTGTGAATCCATGTATGCCCTTTCCACAGAAAAAGTCGGGCAAGGTGCATGGGTATGGGCTTAAAAATGTGCAACGTTATGTAGAAAAACATTCAGGCTCAATGGATTTTGGCGTTGCTGACGGTCAGTATAGAGTCGCAATACGCTTAAACTGCCCACCTCATAGAAATTAATAATACTGCGCTTTTTACCGCTTATGCACGTATAACAACCGCTTGTTCCAAAACTCTTGCACAGCTTATTGTTTTGTGAGATGTTTTAAATGAAATAGTTTATTTTCTACGTCAGCTCTGATAAATAGATTTGTACTCTAGATTGAATAATTCTTGCTGTTTCTACGGCTGTTTGAGCTCCATGAAGAAACGGCATAATGTCTTCCCAAATCATTGCTAAAAGAATAAAATCATTAGACTCAGCTCGTGTCACATTCTCTATAACATCTAACAAGCGACTGATTTCTGAACCTGTCACGGCGTAGAGTTCAAGAGGTTGCCCATCAGGAAGCCAATGTATTTGACTATATAATATATGCTCATCTCCACCTTCATCAATCCAAGTATTTGGAGTCTGCGCTTCTCTTTTTTGCCTTTCAAAAGTTTCTTGGTTAATTGAAAAACCCTCTATCGCATACCTGGAGCCACGCCCAATATCTCGCTCTGAGTCCGCCGGTAAAAAGAACTCTCTAAGGAATAGCCAGGCTTCTTCTTTGTGGTCAGAGCTTGAAGATATCGAAAAAGGAAAATCATAAACGAACCTTGAAGACTCATCAAAATCCCAATACAAAAAATCAGACCCAAATAGGAGTTCATGCACTTGCACCATATGGAAGCTCCCAAGCCACACACTACGAAAAGCAAGGGAACGTTCATCCACAGGTGCAGCCATCTCGCCATGTGAACTATCCATCACTGAATCCGTCACTACAGCTTGCTCAGGCAAACTCATTGCAACCTCTAATATCTGAATAAATTCATCTGAATCAAAACCGGCCACACCGGTCTCCCAGTCAATATATCTGTCCATGTGGTTGTGTAGAAAGTGTTGGAGAAATTGCGCACGTGTCATACTTAAAAAATACTCGGCAACTTCATCACCTGCCAGTGTTGCATCAAGTAATTCATAAAAAGTTAATTCAGAAAGCATTGCAATCAGCTCAGTTGTTCCCACATACGTTGCGATAGAAAAGCTGGGTATTGCTTGATACAATCTCCCGGAGTAGGTAAGGGTCGATAAGACTTCCTGCACCAGTGCATCTCGTGACAGTACAGTATCTGCATCAAGAAATGGGAAGAGATCTGCAAATAAGCCTGAACGATTATGTATCGTAATGTTTCCCGGTAAGACACGTGTATCAATAATATCAGGTCCACTGCCGGCCATAAGTTCCACTTGCAAGCGACGTGAGCCGGCGAGCACATCCATGTCCGTTGAATATTGTGAATAATCAACAACCTCTATCACGACACCGACTTGACTGCGATTAAACTCCTGTACTCTTTGTATAATTCTTGCATCCCGGTTCCACGTGCCAAGACGCAATCTTACAGGATTATGCGCTGTTTGTTCTACAGTCAAAATGGAGCCACCCACTGTAACGAATAGCAGTGAATCTCCAAAAGGAAATATATTAGAAATTTCACTACTATCATAAGCGAAACCTAGCCAATTGAACAAGCTAACCGCTTCTGACTCAGATAGACCATAAAAACTGCTATTATCCCACAAAAAATAATCAAAAATCGAATTTCCACCGGCAATCCGAAAAAAAGAACGGGGCAAGCTTTCTTTCGCTTCCCATCGCCTGCTTTCCATATTGAATTGCAAAATGGCGTCCTCTGTCATTCCAACAAAAGTACCGTTTTCTGTCATGACAGAGGCTAAAATGTGAACGTCGGACTCCACTTGTGCAATCAATTCACCAGACGGAGATAGAATCAGCGTCATCGTATGCGTAAAGAAACGATAATTCAGAATAATTTCATTATTTATGAAAGCAAAGTCAAATTCGACCCAGCTCAAAGCATCGTGAGGTAAGGCTGAAAAAAGGCTGTCATCTACGATGATAGTGTCGAGAAGTTCTCCTTGTAGACTAACTTTTTTTATACTTGTAGAATAGCTTAAAGGCCAACCGTTTTCATCAAGGGTCGCATCTAATAAGCTAACCCAGAGACTGTCTTCACTTACTGCTAATCCGTTAATAGTGGTATAGATCATATGTTCTTCTTCATCCATCCAATACATTTCTATAGTGAGCAAAGTTTTTCCATGGCTTTGATTCTCAATGGAAAAAGACATCACACTCTGATAACTGTTTGTCTGATTAGTTGCTACGAAATACAGGATGGAATCAATTAAAATTGCATTCTCAATCCGTGAGCCATCAAGGTTGAGAGATATTGGCTCAACAATGCCGTATCCTAGCTCTCTATCGTGTGTTTCTTCGGCACAGCTTGATAGAGCTAAGATGCATAAAGCGAAAATAAGCAATACTACACATTTCGATAGCATTTGTCTCATGTTATGGCCTCCTTGTACGTTCCAAAAAGTGTGTCTGCAGAGCGAATAGTCCGCTTTCAAAGTGTTCTATATCATATTTTACGCGACTTGTCGATGATTGAATTACACTTAGTATCATACTGATGTCATCTTCTGAGGCTCCACTTATATCTACAGAAAAATCATCCATTGTCAAACCACTATACCAAGATACCTGTCGCTCACGTTCTATCTTGTAATTCATTGCACTGTTCAGAACAGGGAAATAGTGAACAGAATTCAACTTTTGATATCCATCTGACAGTAGGTGTTCAATAAATGCCAAAGCTAACTCCTGATTTGGAGCATATGCAGAAATAGCAATACTTATTGGCGCAACCAGAATATGTTCAAAACTTTCACCGGTAGGAATTCCGGCAAAGAGCAAATCATCTTCTAAAAGTGCATGATAGAGCTGTATGTCATTAAAGTTTCTGATTTCGTCAAGCAGCAAATAGGCATTATTGCCACGGAGGATGTTTAACCTATCTTGTTCATCATTGTCATGAGGTAATAATTCAAATAAATCAAGTAGTGATTCTAAATAATTATCATTGCTCTTGAACTCACCTGTCGTTGGATCATAGTAGTTTGAGAGAAACCATTCGTAAAAACGTATAATTGCTGTTTCAGGTGTTAAATATAGGAATGGCACTGCATTAGTAGTAACACTTTCAAAGTGAAAATCCTCAACGCTAGAAATGTTACCCCAGAGGCTATTTCTAGTTATGGCGGTTTGAATATAAAAATAAGGTGTAATGGAACGCAGTTCGCCATCTACCTCAAATAACTCTAAAACTGTTTCGTTAATATTTTCTACGTCAATAACGGAATGTTCAAATTTGTCATACAGATCCGCCATATACACAAGCAAATCTTTTCTTTGACTTAACCGAGATAAATCAATCAAATCGTGTGCATCCCGGCTTCTTATTGCATTCAAAAACATAGATAATCCCCTAAAAGGATATAGCCCAGTATTGTAGCTCGCATAATCAACAATTGAAATACGAAAATATTCGCTTTGTCGATTAAAGCGCAAGACTTGTTCAAAAAAACTTTGTGAAATATGGTATGCGCCAAGGGTTATGGTTTTTCTTTCTAAATATGGCAAGTTCAAATTGGGGCTGATATAAAAGAACGCAGATGTCTCAGAAAAAAGCACACATATTAGGCGATCATCATTTAGAGACAGTACAAACATTATATCCATTGCCGGGATATCAATTTCAGTCCAAGTAAATAACGATATCGTTGTTGAATCACTGTAATTCAAGCCAAATACACCTTGCTGATTGTAAAATAGAACATCAAATCGATTAGACCTCAAAAAGCCAGAAATATTATTTTTCAAACGATATGCATCGCCCCATGTTTGATTGGGGATATCCACCGTGCGAATCTCAACGTCTCCATTTAAGTTTGCAAAGTAAGAAACAATTGGCGTCCCTCGTGAGTCTAGTCCTAAGTCAATTAAAGTCACACCTAAATTGAAAAGAAAGTTTGCAGCCGAGTCAAATACATAGAGCATATCGGTTGTTGCTAATAATATATTATTACTTTCATCAACAGTCAAGTGCGTAAACTCTACATACTCTCCCTCGTCTAAAGCAATTTGAATCTCTCGTGAAGCTAAAACCACTCCACCATGGCTAAGGTTTTTCAGTTGATAAACTGAGTTGTTGCCGGTTGACTTTAACAGCCAAAGATGATTGTTGTTTCCTGAGATTAAAAGAACTCGCTCTCGCTCGGTGTCAGTTAAGACATAGCTTGTTTCAATATAATCCATTCCATCCACACTTATTGAAGCAAGCACTTGGTTTCCATGTGTATGCACAATGGTGTATATGCTACCCTGTGTGTATATACCACCAAAAAAGTGAGATGAATCTATTTCGGCTTCAACATGTGTTACGCTATACACAGGAAGTTCTGTTGAAGGGTCTTCGTTTCTACATCCGGAAAGACATAAAAAAGAAAAGAGAAGTAGAGGAAGAATGAAAATAGTTTTAGTTTTCAGAGAAAGTCGAGTAGACAAACTCGAATTCACCTCTCTTTAGAGAAATTTTGTATACACATTAGAGGCTGCGTCTTTCGTCTCTCACGAGTTCCGCTGTGCCTTGCTAAGGCAACGACGTTTTCATATAATCTTTGCATGTCCTCAAATGTTCATATATATCTTCGGTTCTGCGATCAGGTACTTATCACGTAGGCTCATACATCTGCCCCATGAAAGGTATGCCCTTTGCGTTTATTTAATTAGGAAAAGACCTCCAATCCTGTTGTTGAAATACTAAATAGCAATGGAGGTCTTTTTTACTAATCATTTTCTACCAATGGCCACAGTCGCGACGTGAGCTCTGCCCAATCCGAAGCGAAAAAACACCGTTTGCATTTGACGATGACACAATATGTCTCGTTTCAAAACCATTTATAGTTGCTATTCGAATCCCTGTATTAGCACTCTGCCCCGCTCGAATCTCAAGTCTTCCGGCGACGCTTCCATTTGACCCACCTCTTCGCACTTCCACTGCTATTGCGCTCGAACCATCATTCCTAGCCCAAAGACGCCAATTATTGTATATGCCATGGTGTCTATACGATTGATTACCAACCGTTTGCCACCAACTTCTCAATTCGTGGTGGTTAAAAGGAGTCCAGCAACACGATACAAACGGTGTAACACCAACATGTTCTGAGACAGAGGCTCTTGGTAAAGAAGCAAAGGAACCTTCACCGGAGAGGGTAGCAGCATCTGCGGGAATTGCAAGCATTGGGGCAATAACAGCAATGACTAAAAACATACATGCGAGTTTTTTGATTTTCTTCATAGCATTAAGTTTCCTTTCTAAAAATGTGTAATCGGTTTATATCTTAAGGTGTAAATGTCAGTCGAGCACAGATTCAAATTGCGATAATATTGTGCCGACACAGGACGCAGAGAGATTACCCCACTGCATCCTGTAAGTTTTTTTCTACCTAAAAATCCGACCGTTATGAGACACCCTAAATGTTGTGTTGACCCAAGCAGTTGTCGCAGAGACTCTCATTGGAGGAGTTTCGATCACATGACTTATTGCACCACCCGCTCCACCATGCACACGGAGTTCCGCGATGACATTATTTGATTGACCATTCGTCATGGAAGCCGTGGTTGCACGACCACCTGTTCCATTAGAACGAGGAGTAATAGCCAAACCTGCTGTTGCTGTCGGAACTAATACCATTGCCATCAAAACTACAACGATTAATGTACTTAATAACTTCTTCAATTTTTTCATTTAACGAAATTTCTCCTTAATGTAAATTATATTTATATCAAAGCGATCAGCTCAAAGTGTTGGCCACCCAGCTATGATGCTTATCGCTAGATATACTCTACCGTCTTTCCCTCTCTGCTAAAAGTATCGACACACGCGACTGGATAATTCGTGCTGTGTCTTCAGCAGAGCGAATTCCTGCAAAAAATGCTTGGACATCTTCATTCACTATATTTTGAACAGGGTGTTCACCAACAAGTTTGTGTCCGATATTTGAGACAAGTTCACGCAAGAAGTCTACATCTGTTTCTGTCATTGGTGGCAGTTCTATATTGCCACTAACCAAGAAAAGCTCAGTAGGCTCTGTGCGGTTTAGCTCATCGTAAATCAGTTGCTCAAACAGGTCAATACGCAACGGAAAAGAATTTCTACTATGAGATGCATCAGACAATAAACTCAACCTAACAAACTCCCATGCTGCATCTATGTGAGGACTGTTTGAGCGGATGCCTATTGATGTTCCGAATACAACTTGTACAGCGTGTGTCGGGGCATCATTTGAGGGGAAGCCAAATGCAGTGATACCGCCAAGTCTCGTCTGCAAAGCACGAAAACTAAATGGGCCAAAGATATTTTCAAGTGGCAAAAGAAGTTGTTCTCCTCTGAGCAAGTTGCCAACCGGATCCCATAAACCCTCCATTGCGAGATGCGAGACGCTGTCCCATCCTTGATATTCAGGTATGGTCATGGCGAAATTTAGGACATTAATAAATGACTCGCTGTCAAAGTTCGCCACTGCTTCATCTTCGCAAAAGAAGGTATCATCTGCAAACAGGAGCTTTTCCAAGATGAGCAGGCGATCTATCTGACCTAGTGGGTAATCGTATCCTGCTGCCCTCGCATCTTGGTAAAAAGCTACGAAATCTGCATAGTTCCAGTTTTCGGGAGCTTCGGGAAAGGCTGATTGCATTCCCAAAATCGTCAGAATTGAAAATTCCGGAGCAATCTGCACAAGTTCACCTCGACTGTTTTCCCAAGTAGAGAGGACAGTTGAAAAAAAATCTTCACGGGTTATCTCGGGGTCTGCGTCAATCATTGAGTACAGGTCGAGCATGAATTGTCCTTCGGCAAGTGCCGTAACAAAATCGACTTCAAACCAAGAGAGTGCGAACATATCAGGACCTCTCCCTGCTATTAGTTCCGCACGCAGACGGTCCATGTCGTCATGGGTGTAGTTAATGACCTCAATTCGGTGAGTGCCACTTTGGCGGTTAAATACTGCAACCTGATCTATCAAGGGTGAGAAATTGACATCAACTCCGCCAAGGACAATGATTTCACGCTCCATAGACATGGATGACAAAGGCTCATCACTTGGAGTTAATAGGAATAGGTTGATTTCTTCACGCCCTAAAGATGCATCCCAACCTATGTCTACAATGGTGATCTGCCCATCGTCCCATAGCAAAAAGCTATGCCTGTCTATCCCCCAATGGTTGATAGACACACCAAGCTGCAAAAAGTCAATTAGCGAGGTGAATGTTCCATCCAACTTGCGATAGCCAAAAAGTTCTCGTTCATTACCTATGAAGTATAAATCAAACTCACTTGCTTCCGGTGCAGAAAAAACTCCGCTTATGCTGTCGATCGGAATTTCCCTTTCTATTACAGGACCGTCTATTACGGCAATATTCTCAAAATCTATTTCATAAAACATAACCACATCTGTTTCGTGTGACCATGCAAAACTTGGTGCGATAACCTGTCCGTCATTCATTCGATTAAACAACGCGGGCGAAAATCTTGTATCGGTCACCTCGTGGAAGTCTCCTGTTAGCCCATTATTAAATAAGAAAAAAGATTGACCTCCAACACCCTCCGGAATCATACCTCCTGTGGCTGAAAGATCAAAGTCAGCAGGAAGCCACGTAGCTGATGCTACAGCATTGCCATCAACATCAAAAGCGATGTCAGAGATTGTGATTTGTCGCTCGTCATTATTTAGAGCTTCAATTTCGATTTCAGACACAACTTCACCATCAGGTGAGATGCTGCGGTATATGTACTTGTACTCAACTTCAAAACCCCATAAGCCATCAAAGAAGTCCTCTCTCGTATAGGGCGGAAGTATCACATGATCTGTTGAAACAAGAGAAATATATCCATCATCGTGTTTTTCAACTCCAATTATGCGAAAATAGTCTATATTTTCATCTAACACAGTACGATAAACTTCCCGCAAATTAGCTCCATCTGCATCCATTACGAGTAAATGAACATATGAGTTTAATGTGTCGTCACATTCTTCAAGTAGAAATAGATTGAGTTGCTCTTGATGGAGAAAAAAGTAAAATTGCCAAAAATCAATATCAATGTCAAGACGGAAAGATTGAACATCGTAGTGGCGTGTTGCTCCAAGCAATCCCATATTATCGACCGTGTACTGTCCATTTTCCACATCACCGTGCTCATAGCTACCCCTTTGGCAGCCGATTAAGATAATCATGACAAGTATTGCTATCAAAAGAATTGTGAGTTTTTTCATTCTGCCTCCATACACCGAAAATCTATCATTTTGTAAAAATTTTCAATTCGTTGCGCATATATGCCTTTAAAATATGATTGAGCTATTGCTGATATATCATGCATTTAATGCTACGTCTGAAAACAATCCTAAAATACAACTGCGAATTTTGTCAATACCATATACATAAGCGGTCACATTTTCAACATGAGCGGTTGAAAATGTGCTCAGTATATTTGATAACGCAATAGAAGAGTGTATTTTGTTTCCTGATAAGCCACGAAAAACCATTTCCACTGTAATTACACAAAAAAATGACATGTTATTTTATGAAATTATTAACCCATGTATGCTTACTCCGCAAAAAAAGTCAGGCAAGATACATGGGTATGGGCTTAAAAATGTGCGACGCTGTGTAGAAAAACACTCAGGCTCAATGGACCATGGCATTGCCGACGATCAGTATAGAGTTGCAATACGCTTAAATTGTCCATCCAATTGAAGTTATGTTTTTACCGCTTATGCACGTATAACAACCGCTTGTTCCAAAACTCTTGCACAACTTATTGTTTTGTGAGATGTTTTATACGGAGGGCGGTGGTTTCCGGTGATAAAAGCTCAAGCAACAAAATGGGCATCAGGGTTGGTTAGTTTCGATATAATTGACAAGAAGTCAGAGGCTGTATATGCATACGGTCTTGAACTTCTAATTTCAGGTTTCATTACCACATTGGCTATGGGCGTTATTTCAATTATTTTCCGCCAACCTCTTGCATGGATTTTATTTTTAGCTTCATTTATACCATTGAGAACAACCGCAGGCGGATATCATGCCAGTTCACATGCAAAGTGCTTTGCTATTACCATAGCGAGCTTTACCGCTTTATTGACACTTTCGCAAATTCAGTTTGATTTGGCAAATGTCATATTACCTCTTGCGACCTTTTCGTTTGTGCTGATAATCCTGTTTTCACCTGTTGAAGCAGTAAACAAAGAATTAAACGAAGATCGTAGACAGAGAAATCGTAAAATTAGTATATGCATCGGAACAACAAATTTTTTGATAGCTACAGCGGCTACATTCTATTTACAAAATTATCTTCACTTCTTTGCAATTTATTTTGCAGGAGTTTTTGCTTCGGCGTTGTCGATGTTGGTTGTTAAAGTAAAAACATAAAAGGGAAAGGAGAATCTGGACGTGATAAAAATAAAATCAATATTTCGCAAGATAATATCCTGTATAGCAACAGTGGCACTGTTAGTTGCAGTTTCATCTGTCGCCTCAGCATGCTTTTTCGTGGCATATCAGCCGGACGTTCCTAAAGAGTTGCAATAAGTGTCCGGGGTGTAGCAAAAATGTTTTGCTACACCCCCATTTTGTGATTGTCTAAAGGCTACCTTACAATGTACTTCCAATCTATTGCGCCATCATCGCCTCTAGTCAAGCGATGATCGTTTGTCGCCGCTATCACAGATGCAAAGTACCATGCACCGGCGTCAACATCATTAAAGTTGCGTGCCAGATGTAGGTTTGGCGTATTTGCCAAGTTCAGTGCGCTTGT
>Ga0123355_10015163_pt1 | contig 12098 bp, 9 predicted proteins | sample TergutEmb28metaG_3_FD_89872 | JGI IMG/M metagenome (GOLD analysis project Ga0123355, IMG submission 89872) | Embiratermes neotenicus P1 segment gut microbial communities from Petit-Saut dam, French Guiana - Emb289 P1 | ecosystem: Host-associated > Arthropoda: Insects > Digestive system > Gut ... | reverse complement strand
GCATATTTTATGTATCTCCTGGAGAAGATGGAAGTCTCTTGGCAAACTGCAACGTCAAGCTCATGGATTCTAAACTGACGGAAAAAGCGGTTCAGAAAATGAGTGCTGCGCAAGTGGAACAGGCAGCACAAGGCACATTGATGTGAGTTGACTTTGTAATGGAAACAGTGTTCTCCGTGAGGTGCGGGCTGCTGGAAAATTAACACCTGGCGATCTAAACATAGCAACGGAACACGATCAGTTCTGTTCCAGCAGAACATTTACAGAGCCACTGACAGAAGGCAAGCGCCAACAAGGTTACGCGCTGCGGACATTTCCTAACTTCTTAAGACATGCCGGTTCATGCTTAGTTCATACATGAATAGAAGGAATGCAATGAATCTGAAACAGTAAACGATGCTAAGCTAACTAACAGCGCATGACATTTAGTTGATAGAGGGACGTCAGACATGGTTTCAAATTGAATTAGATTAGCTGTGTGAAATAACATGACATTAGTGACATTATGTTTACTGCAAACAGAGATACGTTTCAACCCACATGACAATCCGATTTGCATTAACATATTCACGTCAAGCCCACAAGCTAAACCTGAGCACAAAATCCCACAAATTACGCACAACACAAACTGTGAACACACAGCAATTTAAGCTCTTGTGTCAGGAACGTTGTTTTTGACAAATTACAAAATCCCTGTGGGTGAATGAATATCTGGAGTGTCACAACAGGACACGTGTCCGGGCCCACCGACTCTACGATGTGCTTCCCCGTATTACACAGGGTGTTTCTTTAAATGCTGAACTGAAGCCGTAAAGTGGAAAGCAGCGTTGCTGTGTGCCGACCGACGATAAAAGAAATCCCTTCACGTTTCCGCCAGCCCTAAGCTGTCAATACAGGCTACGTCTATTTGAACTGGTACCGTCACTTGTCTCAGCACATACAGTCTACCGCCTATCGCCCACCGAACACGGTGTCTCTATCGCACAGAAAGCCTGCATTCTCCGCGATATCCCGCGACAGCCTCGGTAATCCGGACAGGGACAAAAGAAACGCCAAGTACGGCCGCGCTGTGAACTCTTATGTAAGTGTTCCGTTAGACGGCCTTTGGTGCAGGCACTAGATCTCAATCGTATTTTGACGGCTAATCCCGTCCCCGTCTCTCCGAGCAACCTAGTGCCACCGATTAGGATACGTCGCTAAAATGAGGCCATGAAAACAAGTCCCATGGACGGTGTGCAGGTTCCCCATTATCGTACTCTCCTCCAGCCATACTGGCCTATGTAAACCCAACCAAATTTCTACTGCATGTAGTGTTGCCAATATCAGCATTTGTGTGAAAAGACTTAAGGAAACAGAGCGAAGTGCGGTGAAGGGGTATGTATAACAGCTAGAGAAAGATGTAAAGGGATTCGAACTGTGACACTTATTAGCTTAGATCTGGTATAAAAAGCTGCTTCATTGGACTTTCTAAAAGCAAACTGCAGCGTCACATAAAAGTGACAATTTCATGTACAAAGCCCGGATAAACAATGTTCGAGATTTGAAGCAGGTTTCCCCACAACGGAGACTGCTTGCTCCCTCTGCCACTGAGTTACTGGACGCTATAAGTTACAGCGCATTGAAGCCATTGCTAACTAACCTGAGTGCCTCAGACCGGCCACTTTTTGTTTTGTTGGCGGTTAAGGTCACCTAGGACACGACGCTGTGTGGCAGGGTGCACAGTTGCCGACGCCTCGAAGGACTGTAGCGCGTTCATCTTCGGGGTCAAACAGTTCAACAACCATCAGCCTTCCGCGCCAGCGCAAGGCTGAAGACGAAGGCGCTACGATTTATCGATACTCGGGTAGCAACTCAGCAGCCACACAGCGCCACATCCTACGCGAACCGAATCCTCAACAAAGCCGAAGCCAAAACCACAAATACCGCACGCCTTTGATCCTCCGGTTCCAACAAAGGGCGGAAATATTTTTGATTGTGTGATCAAATGCTTGCTTCTCAGAAGGCAACGCTTCCTCTGCAATGAAAATAGCACGTACTTACGTCACAGCTGTCCAAGTACGAATACAGATGTGCAGTGAGGGCGAAATATCTTCAAGGTAAACAGCACACTTACCTGAAATGAGAAGAGAAAGTTTTATTTAATTAACAATTCCTTCCGAGTAACGTTCGTGTAACAGGAAACGGGCCCGCAACCTGTTACAGTCCACAGTTACTGCATATGGCACAAATTTCGGATCTCAGAACAAACAGCGATAATTGATCTACGTAGCAACAACTGAATGGTTTGTATAACCGAGACGGAGTGTGTTTACTGCGCGGTACGGACTGAGTCATTAAATGTAATTTAGGTTAAGGTTAAGGTTAAGGCTGTCTTGCAATACTTAACTTGCACTTACTGTTACTTACTTACACCGTGCATATTCTTACAATCAATATCTGACATGAATTGTATTGTAGTGTATTGTAGTGTATTGTATGAAGTGCAAATTGCAGTTAATTTGCTGTGCCTCGCTGTTCGATCGTGTCTGCACGCACACAATTCGCACAGCTCAGTGCCTTGCACCGAGTCTGATCCTGCTGGCTGTTTGAAATGTGTGAGCCCATTCGGCTGCAATTTAAACCGGATAATTTTGTAATGAGCCGTGTTTGGAATCGAACTACTCCGACTTCCATATTTCGTGGATTTCCTCAGAAATCCCGTTCGTTTAAAGTACATTATAAAATGAAATTACATATGTACTGTGTCTGACAAAACTATATAATATTTTATTGTTATTCTGCTATATTGGAATAACAGCAATATATTATATAGTTGTGTCAGACGGACTGCATGTATAGTCTGTTGCATTAATGTACTTTAAACACAAACGGGATGTCCTGTACCAAGATTATCAGAGCCAGTCAGGCTCGTTACGTCAGCCAATACAAAACCTTAAAAAGCAAGGTCCTGAAATGCTGTGCAAATATCTGCTCCAATCGTCAATGTCTCAAGCAGAATCTAACCCCAAATTACACCAAAACAGAAATACCAAACACTTCTCCAGGCGCCACATGCACTAAACATAAAACAGTAACACCAACGCAAATAGCATAACAACGATAACACAGTGTACAGTTGTGTCAGACGCAGTACATACACAATTTCGTTTTATTATTGCCAGATAATGTTCAGGTACAAGACCATTAGATAGGCCATGCCACCTTCCTTCCCGATCCTCAGATGATGAACATTTTTAACCAAATTCCCGCAGCTCATTCGAAGCTGTACAATTTGCTGCCGTTAATACTTCAAATCACAATGGTAACCCTACATACCACGCATTTGGTACGACGATCAGCCAACAACCAATATTTCCCCGAAGACGTTTAACATAAAATAGTAATTCCGGGCGCTCTTTTCCCCGGAGCAAACTGGCCACAGCGTGAAGATGATCTCTCACCCCGATGCAGTGCCGAAGTTCAGAACGAGTGGAGCTACCCCTCTGCGCCCCAACGAGCCCTTAGGCGCGGGCAGACACCAGCTCACTGTACGCTCTGTCCCGCCCACACCACCAGCTTGTCGCAGTGTATGACTGTTAGTCAATCACGCTGTTGCCCCACTATAACTGCCACACACCTCTCCTAATATGACATGTGACATGTGACATGTGACACAACTTCCAATGTCACCCAGCGGTCATCATGTTACAGCCTCCTCTCCTTCTCATATCTCGCTGAAAGGTTGGTCAGTTTTGAACCGGCTGTGGCTATTAAATTCAGTACTGAGGTTCAGGCGTTCTTTACAAAGTGAAAGCGACTTACATGCAGACCACGTCCATCCGTCCGTCTGTGACGTAGTATCACAGACGACACAGTCTGTCCGATTTTCACCAAACACGGTATAGCAGTTACGTCGACCTCCGTGCAAATCTGCACGGTGACAGATGCACTTTACTGACACACACAAACTTACACGAACTGCCCGTATTTTCTGTCCGACCTGAGTCAAATTCGACTCGACACAACAGATCGGCAATTGACGGTGCACAGCGCTGGCGAGTGCCATGAAAATGGATGTAGGTCCAGCCGCAGTGTCTGGCGGGCACCGTGCGACGGTGCGACATTCGGCAAGCACGGGGCGTCTTGCTGCAGGCTCAGTACGCGCTGCCGTCCGTAAGTCACTGCACCAACTGAACTATCTCACTCTACTCCTCCTTTACGTGTTTCACTGTGCAATGCGCTTTAAACAAACTAAACAGCGATACGAATTTCGTTTTCTTACGGTTTCTGTTCAACTTCATAGGCACATTTTGTTCCACCCTCCACAGGTGTAACGGCTAATAACACTGGAGGGGACGGAAGGTGTGCGAAATTAGGAGTCGAGTTATGAAGATTGCGAAGATTCGGTTGAAGAAGTCCGTAATGTACAACGACCTAAGGCAACAAGCACACAGAACTGACAGCGTCTTTCTTCCTTAGCACACCGGTCACTCAAATGTCTCTATTCTGCACCCACTGAAATGAAAGGTTTGCATTTTTCTGTCTTTGCACCACCCAAATAATCATCTAGAAAACATTTATATTTTTTATTTGCTCCTTTTCAGGGTATTTGCCCCTCTTTGCACCGCCAAGTTACGGCCTGTGTGTGGATGTGCCATCAGTGACAGACAGCATCACATTCACTTCATACGACTGTCACAGCGCTCTGCTTTGCTCTGCACTGCGTGAAGAACTGTACTTTAAAATTCGTATAAATTAAATGTAATGCTCTGGCTGACGGCACAGCCACACAGCCACACAGCCACAGCCACACAGCCACAGCCACACACACAGCCACACACACAGCCACCCTGCCACAGCCACAGCCACACACACACAGCCACACACACACAGCCACACAGAAACACACACAGCCACACAGCCACAGCCACAGCCACACACACAGCCACACACACACAGCCACAGCTACACAAACACAGCCACAGTCACACAGCCACACACACAGCCACACAGCAACACACACAGCCACACAGCCACAGCCACACACACAGCCACACAGCCACAGCCACACAAACACAGCCACACACACAGCCAAACAGCCACACACACACACAGCCACACACACAGACCGACAATCTGTGACACTTTCCTGTGATCCCTAAAGGCTCATGAAATGCGTCCCACACAGACGGTCCACAAATTTTCCAAAAATCTACGCGCCAGCTGCAAATTCTAGACGCCAGAAGGGTACTTATCATAATTGTCAGGTGACGCAACCCCGCTGTGTTTCGAATAATTAATAAAATATACAAATTTACAGTCTGACACAACTTTAATAATCAATTATATCTTATGCAATAAAGTTGTGTTAGACTATAAATCTGTACATTGTATTAGCCAGAAGTGTGATACGACGCAAGTTACGTAACAAAACCCAAAATTTTAGAGTGCTCTGTGCACCTGATATCTCTCACTTTCAGCTCGGTGCATGTGAACTGATATGTGGGGACAGTCGGTGCAGTTACCATGTCGAAATGTTACGCACCGCCACCGACTGACCACGCGCCCGCAGTTGGTGCACCCCTGCCCACAAACCGCACTTCATATGTCGATTGCAGAACTTTGGCTGGCTGCCGCCGCCACACTTGAACGCCGTCAGAAGTAGGCGCCTGCAACAAGACGCTGTACAACTGTTTGATTGAGCCAAGGACACCCACAGTCAACTGTTTGGGACGATTCTGAGCTCAGGGACGCTGCTAGTTGCACATACAGTGGCACGCTCCAAGCCTACAATGACCCAGTACGTCAAATTGCGTCCGTCCCGTCGCATCTACATAGGCCTTCACATTCATATCTGTCTCTGAATTTGTCTTCGCAAACCTCACTACACCAAATTCCTCTCACTGTGCAGACCCCATGTTCATTACAGGCGCGCACCCGGCGGATGCCAACCAAATTAGCCCTTCACAGCCCAGTGGTCACTGCAAAACCGCAGAGTGTATAACTGACTGGCACAATCTGCTGTTTATGGACCTTGTCGACCGTCCAAACATGCGTGACACATTACAACAAGACGTTTCGGAAGCCGGCTTCCGAAATGTCTTGTTGTAATGTGTCCAAAAATGTTAGACGGTCGATAAGGTCCATAAAAAGCAGATTGTGTTAGTGGTTACTACACGTACCACCACTTTAACATTCACAAATTCTACGTTCTGCCCACACAGTGTATTTATGTGTTTTGTGTGGATCTGAGAACAAACAGCTGTTCCTGTAGCAGTTGACGGTAAGCTGCATTCCATATTACAGTATCCAGCGTTCAGAACAACTTGTCTAGGCAGCAGCACTGCTGACACAACAAAGTTACTTTACAAAGTTCAATTCTTTCATTCCGCAGCGTCCTTTACGACAGGTCTGTAGCCTCTTCCATTGCCAGTTCCCGACACAGTGCGGTCTGGTGCTAACTCTTCCAATTTCCAGTACCCTCTCTTTTTCGTAAGGTCATCTAGAAGCTGCTTACTTTTCTCCCTCGTCTTCCCGTCACCTCCATCCTTCCTTCTATACTTCCTTCAATCACGTGTTTCAGAAGGCAGTTCCTACGCAAGATGTGACCCACCAGTTAGTCTTCCTTCGTTTTACTATATGCAGGATATTTATCTCCTCCTTGTCTCTATCCAGCACTTCTTCATTCCACACACGATCTGTCCAACTGATCTTTCTCCATCCTTCTCTAGCACCATATTTCAGACTTCCCAGGTTTATTATCCCAATATAAGCGAAGATGCTCGTTTTTAGCGTTTCCCGATAAATTTCAGCAGACTTGGCACACAGCGCCGTGCCATCAACTCTGCACACATGGCTCACTGCTCAGAGGAAGACGGACAGTTCGGCACTTTAAGGAAAGCGCTTCGATGTAGGCAAAACAACACAACTGAGCTACCCGCCCGCACCGCAAGCAGAATGCAGTGCGGCCACAAACGCGTTGCCACAGTTGCAGTCGTCCCCAAACCCCCGGGCAATTTCGTGCAACACACAGGGATCAGTTCAAGGACACCACACAATTAGAGCGGACCGACAGCTAAACAGAAACAATCAAAATATTAACAACAATTGCGATACAGTGCCACACACCTTCCGCACAAACTGGTCCACAGCAACTGCCAAATAACGAAGAAGCAAGACATGATTTGCACTCAGATTAGTTACATGAAGAAGAAGCCATTACGATATTTGAATAAAAATGTTTAGCCCTCAGTAGTTCTACATTTAAAGGTCAACATTCCCTCCATTAACCCCATTAGTACAACATGCGACTGCTGCTCACGTCAAATTCTGCCAATCTACCGTCCAATTCTCCATGTCAGAGCTGTCTTCACAGCCCCATTGCTTACATTCATAACAAACAAACAAACAATCCAGGATTCCTCAGTAAGTCCGTATTTCTCAACGCACAAAATGCACACAGCAAGTGTTGTGCCGTCACTGCATCTTATCCTGGCCACGTGTCCGTCACTTCAAGAACTAATTGGCACAGACAAGCAGGTAGACAGACAGACACTCGTTTCTTCAGTATATTCTTGCCTGCGACCATTTTTAGAAGCAGAATTTTGTCTTGGTTTGGGAAGAAAAAAACATGTAAGAGGGCTTCACACCATCTTTAATATTGTGGAAGGCGGTGCGCTGGTTCTGCAGTTTGGGTGACGCCATTTGACGCCCACTGTAGCGGGGTTGCAATGAGCATGACGGCACCTACTGCAGGCTGTGGCCTGGTCTTGTTACCACGCGGTACAGTGTCATCACAGCTCTAGCGTGGCCGTCCACAATAGCTGGTGCTTTCTTTGTGCACACACATTACATGATGAAACGAAATGGTTAAGAAACTGTACAAATAAATCTAAAGCAGTCGAACCAGAAGGATAGCTGCATGCTTGGGCAGTTGACCAATGGACCGATTAACGTTCCCTCTATGATTTGGGGCCCCACAGCAGTATATTTTCCCCCTCTCGGCCAACGTTAAGTTACTCTACAGTCTTGTTTCGTCCCTCGCTGTGCCAATTATATGCCTACCTGCACGGCTGAACCGCTACAGCGCCTGTTTCGCCCATAACAAACAAACAAACATTCTGTTCTTCCCACTCCTATCTTCCTTGTAAGTCGAAAACTCGCCTAACTTTTGATTCTGAGGTTCGCAGAGAAAAGATTTTAAATTTTACGAAAGTTTCGAGCCAGTCAGGACCAGACATCTTTTCCGCCTTGTAGCAAGGTTGTTTCAGGTTGTTTCAGGTTGCTTCAGGTTATCTGCTGCTGCCAATTCGAAAGCAAGCCCTATAAATTCTACCCAGACATCCCATACAACATCTTCGGCACAGTAATAGCATTCCTTTTTCTACTCCTCCTCCGGAACTGGAGAGAACACACGCTTAAATCGACCCTTATTTCAGACACCGGGTGCTGGAAAAACCTCGTCTCACCAATGCTACGAAATGGTAACTGAAGAATAAAAACCAAGTAGATCCTACTTATTATTTTGTTGTATTTCTTATAGGTTCAACATGTTTCGGGCATTACTATGCCCATCATCGGGAGCTCGCGGCTGTAATGTTGATTACCATATTGGTCCTTTCGTTCTTGGTTTGCTGTAGGTTGGAGGTTAGGTGCGGTTAGGTTGGAGTTGTGTCCGGGATGCACCTCCAACCTACAGCAAACCAAGAACGAAAGGACCAATGTGGTAATCAACATTACAGCCGCGAGCTCCCGATGATGGGCATAATAATGCCCGAAACATGTTGAACCTATAAGAAATACAACAAAATAATAAGTAGGATCTACTTGGTTTTTATTATTCAGTTATCACAATGATGCACGGTCCAAAAAACTTCAAACTATAATATGGTCTTCAAATTTCATACTTTTTGAACGTGAACTCAGGCTTGTCAACGGAAGCAGTTTTCTTTAGTGTCTCCTGATCCTGTTGATCAGCTGTTCTTTATTTTGACACAAACAATTTCTTAGGACGCAAACAGGAAAGAGCTCTGAAATGACTGTGAAGAAGTATTTAAAGCTGATTCCTCAAGTCTCACCGTAAATATAGCACAGCAGATATTCCCCGTTTAAACCGAATATCGTTGAGCTGCACTAAACAGTTTAACGGCAGACAACACGACATCCCTCCCCTTCAAGGTCACAATTATTGCTTTGTGTTAAGATCGGCGTCACAGACGGACTGCCCCGCACAACATAACAATCAATAATTAACAGGCACCCTCAGGAGGCGCTACAAGTAGACACTCAGCACCATTTCTATTGACACGGCAAGCGGCCCTATAAAACAGGAGGCCATGAGAAGCAGCAGTTCCTGTAAAAACGCCAGCACGGTCCACCACACACCGACAGCAGCCATTTACTTCAACTGGCCCGCGACTTTTACTGATGCTCACCTTAATAAAACCCCTGACGATTCGCCACGCAAGCCGAAGGCGCCCCGCCTGACCCCTGATCCCATACATACCTACAGTACAGACCAGATTAACATCTACAATTCGTATTTGAAACGTTTTTAATTACGGTAAATTGTTCCAGAGGGTGCAGTCCGACATACGGTGTGCCACAAACACCAGGCTGAATTGGCAGCATGTACCGAAATTGTCATCCTGTAATGTTGTTTACTATCACATAAGTTGACAAACACCCTGTTCATCAGCTAACGCCATGCCTGTGTACCAAACACTCGATGTCTGATTGCCATCCTGACATCAGCCAGATGTCAGTATGGCAACATGTCATTTGTACAATACGGGCTGCGGTGCTACAGGTATTAGTATGAAGGGGAAACGAATGACGTTGACATGACGTCATTTAGTCGCTCGCTGTTTCGTCACAATAGTGATGGGAATTCTAGCCTCATGATGTGTTAAGTCATCATACTGTCTAATCAAAGTGGTGCGTCGCCTGACACACCTACAGTATACATAATATCCTTTTGCAGGTTAAAACTACCCTGAATTTTGCATAAAGATCCAGTCTGTACCGCGCAGTAAACACACACCATCTCTGTTATACAATCCAGTCAGTTAATGCTGTATAGGGAAATAATCGCTGTTTGTTCTGAGATCCACACAAAACACATAAATACACTATGTGGGCAGAACGTAGAATTGTGGAATGTTAAACCTGGTGGCATACAAAGAGCCAGTAATTCGGGTACTGACAGCATATGAATGGAGAGACCAAGGACAACCGCGGAAGGTCTGTCAGAAGAGCCGGTTAGCAGAGCTATATTACAATCTGAATCCAAACGAAAACGCAGCAGGGAAAAAAACCTTTCGAAATCTGCGTATTGCAACTGCAAACCGAACTCATACCGTACATCAGCTGAGGCTACACAACAAGCACCGGAATGTGTTCGCCCCTGTAATGTTTTCCTGTTAATGGATCGTCCACTCAGAGCATTTGTTAGGAACTTTCCTCCAGCTTAGCTACTGCACACAAAGTTCTGTTTTTCAAACAGTTCGTTCCTTGCTTCTGTCTTGTTCCCTGCCTACGAAGCAGCTTTCCATTTTGACGGTTCTCATACAACAGGACCGTAGCAATTCACGCCAGAACATTCTTGGAAAGTTAACTGCAGTTCGTCGTTTTCTGAGACGTGACGTCATGCGCTGTAGCCCGGAGGAGAGCAATGCCGTCATCTTCGGGGTATCCTGCGGAGGAACGTCAGTAGGGTTATACTGGACAGTACGGCGTCACTGGCCGGAGGACATCAATGTTTTATTCACTGCTCTCTCTACTTTAAACCTCGTGAAAATGGAATGCATTAGGAAAGGAAGGTTGTTGGTCCATGTCGGTGTGTGAGTGTGTGTGTGAGTGTGTGTGTGTGAGAGAGTGTGTGTGAATGTGTGTGTGTATGTGAATGTGACAGACTACCGCCGTACAGTCTGTCGGTTACCGCGGACCGTGCCATTTACATCGCTGCCACTTCTGTCGCGCAGGATACATTGGCTACTGTTGGTTACTGTGCTGATTACTGGTTATTATGGTTACCACTGACTTATGGTTAATAGTAGTCCTATTGGCTGTTACGTTTTCCACTGGTTGCAGTGTTTACTGGCTTCCTTCTGGTTACTATGATTACCATGTTCCTGCAATTATTGTCGCTTATTGTGGTACTCATGTTTCTAGTGGTCACGTCCTGCACCGTGGTGTCACTTATGGCAACATAAAATTAGCAGATTACAGTTAGTGACTTTTGTAGTGCTCACTAACGTCGCTACCTGCACCACTATCACTGCTACAAGGCCATTCGTCACGCAGCCTGTATGTATGCCTCCGCAGCAGATGTGCCACTGTTGCGTTACACCCCTGTCACCTGATGCTGGATTAGCCCCGTCCCCAATCAATGTCATTAGTGACCACACCGACAGGAGAGCCCATTAATAAACCTTGTTTAAAAAGCATCAGCGGACTGCAAATTATAAACCCGTGGTTCAGGAAGTTAGATGCTGGCTGGTAGGAGCCAGCAAGCCATCAGTAATACTTTGAATGCTACAGACAAGTACTGAAGTGGCACATTGTTTACATTTGTGGCTTTGCGTTAAACGTTTAAAAAGATTAACGTGAATTATATTTCAACATCCAGTCCGTACCGCGCAGTAAACACACTCCGTCTCTGTTATACAAACCAGTCAGTTAACGCTGTATAGCGAAATAACCGCTGTTTGTTCTCAGATCCACACAAAACACATAAATACACTGTGTGGGCAGAACGTAGAACTGTTGAATGTTAAACCTAACCACTGGGCTTTTACGACGCTGTCGGTAGCTCAGATTAACCCTTCCACCGTCGAAAAATGGAACAATCAGTCAACAGTGACTTGGAAAGGATGAGGAAGGAAGCGGTCCATGTCCAATATGAGGAAGAATCCTAGCACACAGGGTTCTTGTAACGCGGGACTGCGATAAACAGAGACCTGCAGAACGGGCAGCATGGTCCGTCGCTAAACAGCACGATGTCGTCCGCTCTACAGTGAGCAGTCCCACGATATAAAAACGCCATGTATAGTACAGACAATTTAAGTAAACTGACAATGTAATAATATTTTAGTCAACACAACTGTATTTATCTATTT